>JAABUP010009491.1_pt1 | contig 11914 bp, 16 predicted proteins | sample 5559201 | NCBI WGS metagenome assembly JAABUP01 (sample SAMN10711887, study PRJNA513373) | rock metagenome | isolation source: Antarctica rocks | place: Antarctica | reverse complement strand
GTTTGAGCCCCTGGTCTCCTAGCACGGGCGCCACACACTGCAAGCGTGTTAAAGCGCGTGACAGTTGCTGCATGCGCGCATGCTATGGTTTCCGTTTAGCATGTTGGGCATGCAATGCATCCAGCGCGCTCGTCAGCGCGCGCTGACGAGCGCTGCTCGCAACGGTAGCCCTAGCAACCCCGGACCAACGCTGGCCCGCCGAACCGCCCTAGGCGCAGGCGCGTCAACTTGGCGCATATGCACAGCCGGGCACGTGTCGGCCAGCGGCTGCGCGCTGCCGCTGGCCAGCTCTTGTGGTCAGCACGCACCGCCTGGTGCGATGCCCTAGGGAGGCCAGAGGGCCACCAAGCTGCGCACGCGCTGCCGGCTGACAGAGCAGGACGTCGAGGAAGGGCCGCTGAACCAGCGCGGCAGCACACGCAAGCTCCGCGTCGCCTCATTCTTCGGCCAGCGGCCGCACCCCGCCGACGCCGGCCAGCTGCTTGCCGAACCGCGCGGCGACCGGCGCGGCCGTCGTCACGTCCCACACGGCCACCGTGCCGCGCGCGCCGCCCGCCGCCAGCAGCGCGGGCGCGTCCGCGCAGAATGCGGCCGCGAACACGGCGCCCACGTGCAGGTCCTGCGCCGCCAGCAGCGCCGGCGCGCCGGCGCCAATGTCCCACAGCTTGACCTGCGCGCGCGGCGCGCCTGCTGGAGTGCAAGACCCTCGTGCTCCCCTGGGCGGCTGATACCATAGAACCCTAGCCTGACATGCGCAAGCACCAGAACAAGCGCGTCCTGCTCCCCAGCCCAGCGCATGGCGCGGCCGCGGGCACCGCGCCCACAGGGCAGGTCCAGCCGCGCCAGCAGCACAGGCGCGCCCGCATCGACATCCCCCAGCCGTCAGCCTCAGTGCCAGGCAGGGCAGAGCAAGCTCGCCACACCATGCAGCGATCCATGCAGCGCCGGGATCAGAGTCCGAAGGGACCTGGCCTCCCAGCTAGTGTCGGTAACGGGGTGCCCCCGGGGGTCCCCCCCCCCCCCTCCCGCGCGGCCCCAGCGCAGGGCCAGGGGCGCGCGGCGCGCCTTCTTGTCAGTCGACGCAGTGGCCAGCAGGCCGGGCGCGGCGGCGCAGAACGCCAGCGCGCAGGCCGGCTTGTCGTGCGCGGCCAGGCGGAACAGCGGCGGCGCGCCGGCGCCCGCGCGTGCGTCGTAGCCCGCGACCAGGCCATCCTCGGACGCGACCAGGAACTGCGCGGGCGCGTGCGGCGCCCAGGCGAGCGCCTCGCAGTCCGCGCTCAACGGCCAGGCCGGCGCGTCGCCGTCGGGCGCGCGCAGGTCCGCCTGCGCGGGCGCGTGCCCCGCATGACTTGCTGACCGAGGTGGCTTGATATGTAGGATATATCAATGAGCCAAACCCGCTTCGGAGTGTCAGCATTTGCAGCTCATCTGCAGCTCAAGCGCAGTGGTGCAAGGTGGTGCGCTTGACCGCTGGGAGCGGGCATGCGCACAGAGCAGCGACGCACGCTTCACACGACCATGCCATGCTCAGCTCCAATACCAAACACAGGCTACGGGCGGGCCGCCCTAGCCCGCTTTGTTCCGGCAGATTAAGGTAGGGTAGGGTCCGGCGCGCCAGGCAGGCGCGCTTGTCGAAGCCGCCGCTGAGCAGCGCGGACGCCTCTGCGGGGTTCCACGCTACCGCCTGCACCTTGCCGCTGTGGTGGCTGAGCGTCCGCTCGCAGCGCTGCGTGGCCAGGTCCCACACCTGCGCCGCGGCAGAGTGCGCCAGGCTGTTTCTAGTCCGCCTTTGCCCGATGCCAGCGCAGCTGCTGACCGTGTTCTAGCATGCCCGCCTCCGCTGCGCGGGCCGGGGGCACGCCCTGCCATCACGCGCCGCGCATGCCCACACAGGGGCGCGCGTGCGCTGCGCGGCGGTGATGTGGCGGCGTCCTGCCAGCAGCAGCGACCCGCCGCCGCGCAGGTGCGCGCCCCACCAACGCGCGCGGCGGCGGGCCGAGGGTCGGCATGGGCGCGGCGCTGCGTGGCGCGGCGGGCGCGGCGACAAGGCCCTGTGCAGGGTAGGGTAGGGGAGAGTGTGCGCGCGGGCGGGCATGCGCCCAGGCGCGCCTTGACGGTGCGGTCCGCGCTCGCGCTCGCCAGCGCGTTGCGGAACTCTCGGTTCCACGCCAGGCCCAGCACCGCCTCGCCGTGGCTGCCCTCCCGCCGCGCCGCGGCCGCGGCGCGCCGCTTCTGTGCGCCGCACGCAAAGCTCTGGCTGACGCTCTGGCGGCCAGCACCGCATGCGGGCATGCGCGCGCTCGGCGGGCACGCTGTTCCTGGGTGTCCCGAGCGCGCCCTGCAACACAGATGCTTGCCCAGTGCAGGCCACTTTGTGCACGCCGAAGCGGTGTGCATCGGTCAGCAAGCTAGCACACCCGGCAGCTCCCTTGCACGTTTAAAAGACACCAGACACCACGGGTCCGTGGGCGTCACGACCCACACCGACCCACCGGCGTCACGACCCACCGCTCGGTGCCAGTAGCACCTTTACCCAGCTGCTGAGTGCCCCGCTGCGCTGGTCAGTGATCACAAGCAGCGCCACATGCAGGCACTGGTGCAGTCTGCGACGTTGACTCAAGATAATCCGCCCGAGCCCCTGCATGCCGCAGTCCCCGCCATGCCACTGAGCACACGCAGGCAATCACGCAAGAGCGCCCTACCCTAAACGCACGAGGCGCCCTCTGCCCGTCCGCGCACCTTCTTGGCCTTCGCCTTGCTGCGCGGGCCGTCCGCCGCATCGGGCGCCGGGTCCGCCTGGCGCGCGCCCGCCGGAGCCGCCTCGCCGCCCAGCACCGCCACAGGCTCCACCGCGTCCAGCACGTCCAGGTCCCAGATCTCGATGCTGGGGCTCATGCTGCCCACCTGCCGCCCGCCCGCAGGCCTGCCTCAGGCCTCGCGGCACCAGACCTCGAAGCCGGGGCTTGTGCAGCCCTCCTGCACCCGCCGCAGACCTGCCTCGGCCCTGTAGCCCCGCGTAGGTGGGGAGCACGCAACGCCCTGCGTGCGCTCAGCGCCTGTGTGTAATGTTGTGTCCGTTCTAAACGCTGTGGAGCAACACAGTCGCACACATGCGGCTGCCAAACGCTTTCTCGTGGGTCAAGCACACCAAGCCGAGGTACTCGGCAAGCTCGGCAGCACCCTGGTGAGCGCCCTGATGAGCACCCGTGCTCGCTGTGTCCATTCCGCGCGCGCCTGGCTGCGCAGCCTCACAGGGGAACCGCCAACTCTTGCGGGCCGCACCGCGGCCAGGTTGCCGGCCTCCCCGGCGCGGCCGGGGTGGCAGTCCAGCCACGCCAGCGCTAGCGGGAAGGCCGGCAGCATGATGTCGTGGTGCACGTACAAGTTGGACGCGCTCGCCTCGTCCGCCTCCTCATACACCCACACCTGCGGCCCCGCCGGCGGCCTGGCCCTAAAGCCAATGCGCTGCAGGCGTGAGCGCCTCCGCAAGCGCGCCCTGAGGTCGAGGGCGCGAGCTTGCCTGGCGGCGAGTGCGGCAGGGTCCTCGTGCCAGGGTGGACGAGCGGGGCAGCCGCACAGGCGCTGGCTGACCTGCTGCGCCCGGCGCGCAGAAGCTGCCGCCACAGCGGACGCTGTGCCGCAGCTGGCGCGCGCTTGGCGGCTACCAGGCGCGCTGCGGGGGGACGGGGGCGCGCCTCCAGGTGGCTGACGTCGTCCTCGTTGCGCGCGGCCAGGATGAGCAGGTCGCTGGGGCGCAGGTTCAGCTCGTCGCGCTCGCTGTCGTCGGCGTCAGAGTCCGCGTCGGCGGCCGCGCCCGTGCCGCCCTTCAGGTAGGGGTCCTCGCGCGCGCCCTTGTAGAACGCCTTGCCGCTGCCGAACAGGTTTACGCGCGGCCCGGCCGCACCGGCCTCGTCGCTGTCGTAGTGCTCGAGGTCCAGCTCGGCCATGGCGGCGTCCAGGTCGCCGGCGGCACCGCCGGCGCCGCTCGTCGACGCGCCACCGCCGCCTGGCGCGGGCACCGGCACGCTCGCGAGTGCACACTAGCGCGTTCGAAGGAAGCAAAGACTCTGTATCTGTGTACACACGTGTGTGGAGGAGGCAGGTGACTGCCGGCGCACCGCTGGCGAGCGCCTGCGCCACAGCTCGCGCCTTGGCGACGGCTTGCGCCTCATCCTCTGCGTCCAAGTCGCTGCCCGAGCTGTCCTCCTCCTCCTCGTCTCCAATGCCTTCACCTGGCACAGGCATTGCTGACTTAGCTCCTGCGTGTACCAACAGGGCCGGTTGCCGGGGGCAGCAGCACCGCACCGTCTGCCTCGCCGGCGGCCTCCCGCAGCGCAAGCAGGTCCTCCTCCGTCAGCTCGGTTGTCTGCGGTACCTCGTTCGCGGCGCCCCGCGGCAGCCAGCACAGCGCAGAAATCATCCCGAGCCCGCCGCTGATGGCCAGGCACAGGCGCAATGGAAGCGTGGCAGTGGTGTACGCAGATTTAGAGCAGGGCCATACGCAGCTCGATCAAGAACTCTCACACAGAGATACAACTTGCTGCCGAGAAAAACTGCAGACCCTCTTGGCTTTTTGCAGGCCAGGCTGTTGTCAGGCAGAGTCCCCACTTGGAACGCTCATCACACCCCCTCTGTGTTTTCTTGTAGTGCTCTTGGGAGCCGGGGCAAGTGCCGACACTCAGGTCAGCGCTTGGGACCTGAGAGCACAAGGGGCCAGTCCTGGAGGGACGAGAGGCAGTAGAGATGGCGGACAGGTCGCAGGGTGCTGCAGACGGCAGGCCTTCAGGCAGCGAGGCCCCTGCGGAAGCGATTGTGCCGGTGACCGATGCGCACCAGGCTGTAGAGACAATTGACGGCGACGAGCTCCCCCTGGCAGAGGCGCGACGCGTCTGCCGAAGAAATACGCCCCGCGCACCGCCCGTGCCAAGCCTGTGTCGCACTGTTGGGACTCTGTCGACCCCAGGAGCTGACTCCTCCTGTGCACCGCGCAGCACTGTTCTACTCCGGCTTTGCGCTGCTGCCATGGATGTGGTTCATGAACGTCTGGCTGTTCTGGCCAGGCTTTCGGCACGGGGACGACGTAGTGGTTGCCAGATGTGCGGGCCCAGCCTAGCTCGGTCAGCCTGCACGCCTGTGGCACCGACCCCTCAAGCGTCCTAACACGTACGCGTCGCGCAGTCACGTGGCGCTCAGCGGCCTGCTTTGCAGCAGTATCTGCAGTCTTCATGACCTGGCTGCTGACCTTTTCGATTGGTGCGCCTGCCCACAGCGCCTGTCGCCAGGCGGCTGCACAGCACGGCAATCCCCGAGTTCCGAAGGTGACTAGGTCTGGTGTGCAGGCGGGCCCAGCGTTGTGGGGCAGGACGTCTACGCAAAGCTGAATATAGCAGGCTGGGACCTGCAGAGCCTCGGGCTCGTGTTGTAAGGGGCCTGTGTTCTCACACGCCTTGCGTACGCCGCACGCTCTCCAGACTCTGCTCTTCTGCAACAACCGGAGCATGCCCTCTCCACCAGGGGCCAGCATACAGGCAGGCAGCCGTGCTGACACGGTTGTCCACACGCTCCAAGCAGAGGCGGGTACCACAGGCAGACCTGTGTCCTTCGAATCCGCCGGGGCCTGGCTGCAATACCGCTACACTACACCACCGGACAGCGCCTCCGCATGCCAATGCAAGGTGTGAGCATGTGGCCAGCTCGTGCGCCTCACATGTCGGCAGACACGCCGGCCGACTTGAACAGCGGCTTCAGCTCGCCAGACTGGTACATACCGATCGTATCTGGCGCGGAGGGCACCCATTTGCACTCAGGCGCTGCGCTGTTGGCATGCATGCGTGTGGCTGCTGCAACCTCAAGTCTCATACAGAAACTGTGCGTGCAATGCTCCAAGGGTGCGCGCACCGTCAGCGCCGCCAATGAAATTGCCGTCCACGAAAACCTGCGGCACGGTGCGCCGGCTGGTGACATCAAACAGCGCCATCTGCACGTCGGCGCCGTCCGCTGCGAGCACGTCGCACTGCCACAGTCAGTCGCCTGGAGCCGTGATAGCAAGAGCTCTGCGACCAGTGCACGGACGCACGGCCACAGGGCCAGTGAGCGGGCAAGAGCGCTTCCAGCGCCGCGGGTACCGAGCCTGGGTGGCGCACCGATTTGGTCCAGCTCGAAGAGCTTGTAGTCGACATTCAGCTTGTTGAAGAGGCCCTTGACCTACGTGCGCCTCACATGGCTGTCACCAGGGAGGGCCTAGGATACCGGAAGGAAACGGTAGGCCGAGGTGCACGGCACGACCAGCCATGCAAGTGCATACTCGTCAGGGTCACCTGGGCGCAGTAGGGACAGTAGCTCTTGGAGTAGACGACTACTTTGTGCTTGGCGTTCTGGCCGCGCACTGTGTCGGCGAGGCTGCTGGCCTGCGTCGTGCACGTCTTGGCCGAGCCTGGCGCACGGGCACACCCCCGTTCAGCAGGCGCGCCGTGCGGCCCCAGGGCTGCCAAAGCACTGCTGCAGGCCGGCAGTGGGGCGCTACTCGGGTCTGCAGCCTCAGCGAACGTGGCGGGATCGCCCGCTGCCAGCAGCGGCAGCGCAAGCAGCGCCAGCACTGCCGCTGGGCCCGCCCGCCCCCCGAGTGGTTAGCCCCGGGGCTGCAGAGGGGCGTGTGCCTGCATGCAGGCTGGGCGGCGGGTGGAACACCGAGGCGTGAGCAGGCACACGCGGGGAGCGGCGCACGACCACTGACGCCCGCAGAGCACAGCTACACATAGCGCTTCCCCTAACACATCTGATGCCAAGCAACATCATAGCACGCGCTTGGAGCTCGGCGCGCACCAATGCATGGCGCGGCCGGCGTGAAGAAGCGCGGCCCGGTCCCGCGATACGCCTGCCGCGCCGCAATGCGGGCGTGCGGCCGCGCCGCGCCACGCACTGACGTGGCTGTCGGCGAGCACAGGGCGGCGAGCGTGATGCGCAGGGCAAGCTGCGGGGCGGTCATCAGGAGAACAGGTGCACCCTCTGCTGATGTGCTTGTCAGCTACACGTACAGCCCAAGGTCGTACACACTCTCGTGCTCAGGGGTGAAGTGAGGACCCGGTGACCGGCCAGCAGCCCAGGGCCCTCGGGCAAAGCCCCAAATTGGGGCAATCCAGCAAGGGGAGAGCCCCAGCTGCGGAGTGAGCACTGATACAACTGTTGAGCTCAGAGACTGCAGTCAGGACGTCCCGCGCTATTGATTCCATTGTACCTGTGCGGTAGGACTGTGCATCCTACCTACCTTTCTTCCCCAAAAAAACCAAATAAGAGCACCCGCATCTCTGTGTTGAGTCGAGCACTGGCGGTCAAGTAACCTTTGCAAGCAGTGTTAGGTATAGGCACAAGTCCCCACAGGAGGCAGGGGGTCTGGACTGCGCAGCTTGGCACATCCTGCAGCGCCAGCGGCGGCCGTGACGGCTCAATGCGGCCGCTGACAGAGGAGGCACGCTCTTGCGCTATGAGTGTCCCCTGCACCTCCTGAGGCACCCACGCTGACAGTGCTTGCTGCGGGGTGCGCAAGGAGACAAAGGCCGTGTTCGAGAAGCTGCACAAGTTCCTGGGCAAGAGCATCAGGCACCTGGTGGAGCGCAGCGACGAGGACTATGTGCTGCGGTTGAACCGCAACCGCGTATACTATGTACGGGAGAGCCTGATGCGACGCGCCACAAACGTACGGCCCATACCCTGGGCCGCTGGTGCTCAGGCATACCGGTTGCAGCCCGCGGCGTTTCCAGGCTGAGCTAGTCGGTTGTATCTGCAAGCCAGGCTGGCGACAAGAGCAGGCAAGGTCTGGACCCTGCCACACTGGCAGACAGGCTGAGGGTGGGCAGGAAGCGCGCGCGGCGGCTTGCCAGGACGCAGCTGTCCGTGCACGAAGGGCCTTGCAGGCGCCCTTACGGCTGCGCCGCCTGCCGCAGGTAGCCCGGGACAAGCTGGTGCACCTGGGAGCGTGCATAGGCAAGCTCACGCACAGTGGCAAGTTCCGGCTGACGGTGGGCGCGCTGGACATCCTGGCGCAGCACGCGCGCTACAAGGTGGGGCTCCGCGCGCGGCAAAGGGCGCAGCAGGGAGTGAGAGGACAGGGGAGTTGCACACCTAGTGCATGGACTGTTACCGTGCATGGACAGTCACCCTGAGAACATCCAAGGCGCACCACTGCGTCCCAGGCTGCGAAGCTGCAGTGTGCCCGAAGCAACCCAACTCACAGCTGGCCAGGCGAGCCTGCCCAGTGATGACCTCAAAACTCAGTCTTCAATCTCGAGCGTACGCGTGCTGACAACCCTTTTCTCCAGCTGAGGGCGGCCGGCCGGCCCCGCCAGATCGCCTTGCGCACCTGGACTTGCGGTGCCGCCCTGGAGCTGAGCGTGCCGCCCAGCCGCGTGCCAAGCGCGCTGCGCTCATGCGCGCGCGCAGGTGTGGGTGAAGCCGACGGCGGAGATGCAGTACCTGTACGGCAACCACGTGCTGAAGAGCGGCCTGGGGCGCATCACGGAGGCCACGCCCGCATACACAGGCGTCGTCGTGTACTCCATGACCGATGTGCCGCTTGGTGCGGCCCTGCGGCCGCGCGCTCGCCGGCCTGCCGCCCCTGCCGCGTGCGGCTGTGCCTGGGCATGTGCATGGGCCTGTGCAAACCTGTGCATGGCCTGTGCAAGGCGGTGGCGGTGTTCCTGTAGAACTTGTACCTGCAACACATGACCTCCCGCCTGCACATGCAAGCTGCAAGCGTGTCAGTGCGCTGGCCGGCCGCCGGCAGGCTTTGGCGTGACCGCAAAGTCCACCAGCGAGTGCCGCAAGATGGACCCCAGCGGCGTGGTCGTGTTCCACCAGAGCGACGTTGGCGAGTACCTGCGCTCGGAGGACGACCTGTGACGCGCTGACTGCGCTCGGGGGCGGCGGGTGGCGAGAGCTCGTGAGCAACGTCTGTAACATCAGAATTGGCAGGAGGGGCGGGTCTGTGGGTCGGGGCTGGGCTGTGCGGTGCTGTTTGGGCTGCTGTGGTGCCGGTCAGTGTTTGCTGGCCGTGTTTTATGTTGCATGATGTGGGACTGCTGTGAGCGCGGGCATTTCAGGGCCAGCCATGCAGTTCTCAGTGCGTCACAGAATCCGCAACACGCAGCGTGCACTGTTTGCTGGCCGCGTTTTGTGTTGCTCAGGATGTGGGATTGTCAGGCTTTCCAGGGCCAACCATTTGCAGTCCGCAGTGCGTCACGAATTTGACAACAGCAGCGTGCACAAGCTCCGTGCTGAGAGCACCGCAGCTTTGTGCCTAGCCGCTTCAGCGAGGCCACGTTTGCCGTGCAGGATGCGCCAGGCCAACACCGAATGCATGCGGCACCACGTTGCACTCCGCCCCATGCTGCACTCACGCTTCCAGTCTGCGCTGCTCCTCCTGCCCGACGGTGCGGGTGCGCATAGGAGCAGGTCAAGTAGCGGTCAAGTAACATGCCAGTTGTTACCTGTCCATATGTTGCCAAGGACACTGGCTCTCAGCTGTGCACAGGCAAACAGGGTGGGGTCAGCCGGTCGACACGCACAAGGCAAAGCGTCGAGAGTCCCAGTCATGCAGCATAGGGCGCAGGTAAGCGGCCGCTCACCCCCGACAGAGCTCTCAATCAGGCCGGTGTGAAGACAGGCCCAGAGGTGCGTGTTTAAGCTTGGGCGGGTGCGCGCCACACGCGCCTGCATGGCTCGCAAGCGGAGCAGGATGGTCGCGAAGGGCGGCCGCGCGCGCGCGTCGCGCTGCCAGCACTCGCAGATCAGCGCGCGCAGCGGGCCCGCGCAGCCGGCGGGGATGCGCGGCCGGCGGCCCAGCACGCCTACCACGTAGATGACCTGCGCGCGTGCGCCGGCGGCCGGCACATGGGCCAGCACGAGCGCGGGCAGCAGGATAGGGCTGCTTTGGCGGTCACGCTGGGGTCTCTGTCATGCAGGCAGGTGCTGCGATCGGCCAGCCTTGCATGCAGCGCTCCTGCCCTCAGGGCGAGGCCTCGGCCCCCGACGCCGCATGCAGGCTCGCAGCAGGCCTCTGGGCAGCGCGCCTGCATGGGCGTGGTCAGCTCGCCCCATGGCAGGTCGCCTGTCAGGCACTCCTGCCGGCCCCAGCGCAACCGTAGCGGCTCTGCCACGGCCAGCCCACCAGGGCTCATGCAACATAGCAGGGCGTCATCAGTTCAGGCAGGCAGGCTGCCGCTGCGTGCGGGGTGGCGCGCGCGCGCGGTCCGCCCGGGCGCACCCACAGCAGCATCCCAAACGCATACCTGCGCGGCGCACGCGCCCGGCGTCAGGCAGGCGCGCGCGGGCTGCCTGAGCCCAGGCGGACTGCGGGGTATCAGGCACTGCGGTCCCACCGGATGCGCGGCGCGAGGCGCACATGTCCACCTTCTCTGTTTGGGCAGACAGAACCCCACCTTGACCCTACCCCGACCCTACATATGATGCGAGGCGCACATGTCCACCTTCTCGGTGACCTGCTGGCCCTCGAAGGCCTCCGGCGCCTGCGCGCCCGCCGCGGTCGCCGCCTGCACGGCGCTGCAGCGCAGGGGCACCGAGGCATGCACTGATGTGCAGGCAATCAGGCTGTCAGGCAGCCACATGGTGCTCGCACAGCATGCTGCGTGCGGCCTGCAACCGCAGCGGGGCCTGACGTCGCACCATGTAGGCTGGCGTGCCCGCCGCGCTGTTCATCACCGTGGACAGGAACGTCCGGTCCTTCATCTTGGAGATGCCAAAGTCTGCGCGCACCGGCGGCGCGCTGTCAGCTGCGGGGGGCGGCGGGCTGGGCGGATGGGGCGGTACCATGAGTCGCAGCCGGAGGCAGCGGCGCCGAAGCGCGCAGCATGGCGTGGCGCGCCGCGCCGCGCCGGCGGCACTTCACGCACCGCGGGCGGCACGCGAGCGCGGCAGGGCCGCGGCCGGGCGGCGGCGGGGCGCGCACCGCAGACGACCGCGCGGCCAGCGGCGTCCAGCAGCACGTTGCTGGACTTGAGGTCACGGTGGACGATGGCCGGCTGGTGCTGGTGCAGGAAGGCCATGGCCTCGGCCACGTCCGCCGCCACCTCCAGCAGCTGGCGCCGCGCGCACGTTCGGGCTGCGCGTCGGGCCGATGCAGTCCGCCACATTTGCGACACTGACAGAGCGGATCTCCGCACCCGACTCGGCCAGGAGTTGTAATGCATATGGGCACTGCTGTCAACGCCTGCATGAATGCTGCGTGACTGCGACAGAGCTGCTGACGCTACAGAGCCCCTTGGCCTGGGCCGACAACCCGCATACTGCCCAGCATCATTTTTTTTTATTTTTATTTTTTGGGGTACATCAAGGCTCGAGCAGCGTATAGGCGAAGCGACTGAGCGAACTCTGCGCCCTGGGCGCAGGCCCGCGCACGCGGGGGTAGGCCAGGGGGCTGGCGCCATGACGGCGGCCGCTCCGCCGGTGCAGCGCGTCGAACAGCGACCCGCCGCCGATCAGCTCCTCCACCAGGCAGATGTGCGGCGGCACCATGCATGCGCCTGCTTCGGCAGCGCCCGCTCGGCCCCCGCTCACAGAGCATGAGCCCGGCCCAGAGGCTCAGACGGCTGGGGCTTGACAGCGCGTGCCCCCACCTTCGTGCTGACATTCCAAGTTCAAGCTACCTTGGGTCGTGAGACAGCAAGCTGGCTCAAGCTGCCAGCCTGGCCACACTGCAACACACGGAGCCGGCACTGCTGCTGCATGACACCAGCAGCGCTGAGGGCCGCCGGCGCTGCGCAGGCACCCGTTCGCAGCCGGGACATGTCAGAGGGCAGGGCTCTGGCGCAGGGTGAGGGCAGGCGGCCGCACCCAGCAGGCTGACGATGCGCGCGTGCTGCAGGCGGCTCAGCACGCGCACCTCGCGCCGGAAGCTGGCCAG
>JAABUP010009490.1_pt1 | contig 11916 bp, 12 predicted proteins | sample 5559201 | NCBI WGS metagenome assembly JAABUP01 (sample SAMN10711887, study PRJNA513373) | rock metagenome | isolation source: Antarctica rocks | place: Antarctica | reverse complement strand
CCTTGGAAAGAGTTTTGAGGAGATCACTGTTCACAGGATGCGGTGAACCAATCCAACCGTCACCCTGTCAAGCCGAACCCTCATGCCGCCGATGGTCAGGATGCCCAAAAGGGGGTGAGTAGTTACCGATTCTTGCAGTTGTCACGTCAAACACCTTGGCCAACCAAGCATCGAACCGCTTCGGTGAGATGCCGCTTACCGTGAACTTGCCAAGCTGGACGGGATTGCGAGGGCGGGGAGTGCGCTTCATTGTCATGGGCGCATTCTACACCAGTGTGTGTTCTAATAAAGTGCTTTCGGATAGGAATGAAATCAGGGCACTTTCAAAGTGACCCACTACCCTTCTGACCTGCCCGCACCGAGGAGCGGTGCAATGGTATATACGCCTTTTTACGCTCACCCGATCATCGGCCCACAATCACCTGATCATCGCTCTACAATCAGCCGACGCTCGGTTGGTAATCACTCAGTGACGTCTTATACCAATTAGCTTATCTGCTGACCTGATTGATGACCTGGGTGATCCAGGGATAGCCCGTGAGGGTGGCGAGCCGTCCGGTTTCGTCACGTAACGCATTCCAAGCGGCGCAGAGCGCGTCTACGATGGCCCCCTCGCCCTGATACAGGCGGAACGACAGAAAGCGCTCCCGCAAGTATAACCAGACCCGTTCCACCGGGTTCAGCTCCGGCGAATACGGCGGCAGCGGCAGCAGGGTGACGTTGTCCGGCACCTGCAATGCCGCCTGGCCGTGCCAGCCGGCTTGGTCGAGCATGAGCACGGCGTGCACGCCTGAAGGCAGGATCTCGGCAAAGCGCGCCAGGAACAGGTCCATGGTCACCGCCTTCGCTTCGGGCAGCACCAGGGCAAAGGCGTCGTCGTGGCCGGGCCGCGGCAAAGATGTAGGTCGACAGGAAGCGCCGGTCGCGGCGCCCCGGCGGGCGCACGCCGCGGGTAAACCAGCGATGGCAGGTGCGGCCTTTCTGGCCCTCACGGCTCAGCGGCTCCGGCGCTTCGCCGTCCTCACACCACAGCTGAAGCGCCTTGCCGGGGTGGGCGGCCGCGATCTCGCCGAGCGTGGCGGCCAAGTTTTTTATATAGCTCCTGCGCCTCGGCGTCGGCCTTGGGATGGGCGGGCCGGGTCGTCTGCCACGACAGGCCCATGCGGCGCAGCATCCGGGACAGGGCGGACAGCCCATACGACGCCGCCCAGCGCTCCTGGATGTGCGCGGCGATGTCGAGCAGGCGGTAGCTGCTGATCCCGTCCGCCTCCGGGTCCGGCCCGGCCAGCACCCACGCCCGCAACTCTTCCCGCTGCGCCGCGGTCAGCTTCTCCGGCCGCCCCGACCGGGGGCGGTCGCGCAGCCCCGCCAGGCCTTCGACGCTATAGCGCAGCACCGCGTCCCGCAGCGATTGGCGCTCCCGGCCCACGACCCGGGCCGCGTCCGCCCGGCTCGCCCCCTCCAGCGCCTGCGCGATGGCCAGCGCACGTAAGGCCGCACGCCGGTCCGCCTCGCCTTGCACGAACCGCCGCAACTTCATCGCGCCTATGTCGTCCCAGCGAAATCGCAAGTGCGATTTGCGCGGGATCACCAAGCCACGTGCTCCCATTGCCCCCTCCTGCGCCGAACAGACCGGAAAGCAACTACACTTCAGCCCACACCAGACATCACAACTTAAGGCAATTGGTATGATCTGGTCAAGCCGACTGGACGGCGAAGTATCCGATCTCCCAGTCGATCAGCTCGGGATGCTCCCAGCCGGGATAGGCGGCGATGACCTTGGGCTTGTAGTCGGCGATGATCTGATCGGCGGTTCGCCCCGCTTGCCGGAGCCTGCGGACCTCCTGCCCGACGGTCTCGATGTGCGACGCGAGGTTCCTGGCGATCCGGATATCCCCCATGTCCCCGTGGCCCGGCACGATCACGGCCGGGTTGAAGCTCTCGAACGCGTTCAGGACGCCCACCCACCGCGCGTCGTCGATCTCCACGTCGTCGGGCGGGAACCAGGGGAAGATCGGGAAGCTCCGTTCCTCGATGAGGTCGCCGGCGAACAAGATGCGCTCCTGCGGCAAGTAAACGACTTGGTCGCCGCGCGTGTGGGCGGTGCCCCAGGTGTGTAGCTCCACCTTGCGGCCGCCAAGGTCCAGCTCTGACCTCGGCTCATCGTAGGTGAGGTGCGGCATGACGATCCTGGTGCCGTCCAGCGCCGCCGCGGCAGCCTTGCTCTGCGTCCGCCGGAACAGGTCCACGTAGCGCGTGCCCTTCTGCTCCAGCTCGTCGCGCTGGGTGCGGTTGTAGATAATCGTCGCGTCGGGTTGGAACACTTGTGCGCCGTAGCCGTGCTCCGGGTGGAAGTGGGTGACGGTCAGGATCAGGCGGCGGCTGCCGGCGAGGCGCCGGGCAAGGCCCAGCACCTGTTCGCCGTTGGCCGGTCCAAGCCCGGTGTCCACCACCAGGGCGGCGTCCCGGCCCAGGATGATGCCGACGTTCGGCACCAGCCAGGTCCGGTGGTCCCGGACCACCCACACGCCCGGCGCGACTTCCTGGAGGTTTGACGTGTCCACGGTGGGGGGCCGCGGATCGGTCAGCCGAGGGTCGGACCCCTGGGCCGCAGCGCCGACGCCGCTGCCGGCGAAGGCCGCCGCCGCCATCCCAAGCGTCCGCCGCGTTATGGAGCGCGCCGCATGGACCCGGCTGATCCCGTCTTCCATTGAGCCTCCTATGCCCCTTCGCCGGAGCCGTGTCGTTGCCTGGTGGCTGAAAATCAGGAGAGAAGGTTCTCCAGCCTGATCGGAAGCTCGCGCAGCCGCTGGCCCGTGGCGTGGAACACGGCGTTGGCGACGGCGGCGCCCATGCCGACGATGCCGATCTCGCCGATGCCCTTCACGCCCAGGGGGTTCACCCGGTCATCGTGTTCCGGCACCATGATGACCTCGACGGAGGGCACGTCGGCGTTCACCGCCACCATGTAGTCGGCCAGGTTGTCGTTGGTGTAGCGCGCCGAGGTGGCGTCGATCTCGGTCGCCTCGTGCAGCGCCGACGACACGCCCCAGATCACCCCGCCCATGTACTGGCTGTAGGCCGTGAGCGGGTTGATGATCGTTCCCGCCGCGAACGCGGAGACCACCCGCGGCACCCGGACTTCGCGGGTGCGGCCGTGCACCCGCACCTCGACGAAATGGGCGCCAAAGGAGTACGCCGTGACGTCCTTGCGGCCTTCGCCGCGCGCGAACGCCACCTGGCCCTTATACAGCCCGGCCATGGCACTCGCAGGCAGGCCCGCAGGCACGTACTCGGCATAGACCTCCAGGCGTCCGCCGGTCCGGCTGACCGCCTTGTCCAATGGCTCGCTGCTGTTTCCGGGTCCCGTCAGCGTTCCAGCCGACAGCTTCAAGGTGGCGGGATCGGTGCCGTGGAAAGGGCTGTCCGCATCCTTGACCGCCGCCTCCGCGATGCGGCGGCGCACCTCCTCGCACGCCTGGACGGCGACGTGCGCGGTGGTGGCGGCATTGTTCGATCCGCCAGCCACCGTCACCGGGGGCAGGTCGCTGTCGCCCATGTTCACCGTCACGTCCTCGATCCTCAGGCCGAGCGAGTGGGCGACGGTGATGGCCACGGTGGTGGAGGCGCCCGTGCCGATCTCGTGCGCAGCCAAGCCGATCGTCGCCTTGCCATCCGGCGTCACCGACAGGCGCGCCGCGGCCGGTGCGATGTTGGTGGGGTAGCAAGCGGCTGCGCAGCCGTAGCCCACCAGCCACTCGCCGTCCCGCATCGAACCAGGCCGGGCATTCCGCCCGTTCCAGCCGAACCGCGCCGCCGCCTGGTCGAAACATTGCATCAGCGAGCGGGAGGAGAACGGCAGCCCCGACACCGGATCGGTCTGCGTGTCGTTGACCCGGCGCAGTTCGACCGGGTCCATGTCGAGCGCATGGGCCAGCTCGTCCATCGCGCTTTCCAGCGCGAACATGTAGGGCGTCTCGGCCGGCGCCCGCATGAAGCCCGGCGTGTTGCGGTCGGCGTGGACCACGTGCACGGCCGTGGCGATGTTCGGGCAGGCATACATCCGCGCCGTCGTCTCGACCCCTGCCACGTTGTAGCCGGACGGACGGGACGTGACCTCCCAGCCTTCGTGGGAAAACGAAGTGAGCTTGCCGTCCCGTGTCGCGCCGAGCTTCACCCGCTGGCGCGTTTCCGCCCGGTAGGTCGCGATGGTGAAGCCCTGGTCGCGCGTCGGCGCCAGCTTCACGGGCCGCCCGAGCCGCCGGGCCGCGATGGCGATCCAGGCCGTGCGCGAAGTCGTGCCCCCCTTGGAGCCGAACCCGCCGCCGACGTGGCGCGAGACGGTGCGGACGTTCGCCGGATCAAGGCCGAGCTGCTCGGCGACCGACGCCTTCAGTCCCCACATGAACTGCGACGGCTCGTAGATCGTCAGGTTCGGGCCGTCCCACACGCATGTCGTGGTGAACAGCTCGATGGGGTTGTGGTGTTGCGCCGGGGTCTGGTAACGGCCCTCGACCGTCACGGGCGACGTGGCGAGAGCCGCCGCGGCGTCTCCCTTCCCTGGCTCCGGACCGCGCGGCTTGTACGGCTGGACATCGACGCCGGGCGAGTCGAACGTCGCGCTGGCCGGCTCCTGCATATACTGGACCTCGACCTTGTTCGCGGCCTCGCGCGCCGCCTCGTAGGTGTCGGCCACGACCACGGCGATGATCTGCCCGTCGTGCCAGATGCGGTCGGTCTCCAGCGTCGTGGTGGTCGGGCCGCCGTCGCCGCCCGGCGGCGGCTTGGCCTGGCTCCCGACGTTCGCGTTGGTGAGGATGTCGAGCACGCCGGGCACCGCCTTGGCGCGGTCGAGGCCGAGCGCGCCCACCCGGCCCCGGGCAATCGCGCTGGTCACCAGGTAGGCGTAAGCCGGGTTGGCCACCGGCTCGTCCGATGCGTAGCGCGCGGCGCCCGTCACCTTGGCGGCGCCATCGATGCGTGGCGTGGGCTTGCCGAACAGTCCGCCTGCTTCGCCGGCCATCCTACTTCTCCGCTGTCTTGATCGGCATCGCCCTGGCCTGCATCAGGGCGCGGACGAGCGTCCGCCGCCCAAGCTCCGGCTTGTAGCCGTTGCCGCCGTGGGTGACGGCGCCGTCGAGTGCGGCCGCAGCCGCCGCCTCGGCGTTCGCCTCTGTCATGGGCTTGCCGGTCAGGACCGCTTCGGCCTCGTGCGAGCGCCAAGGCCGGTATGCCATGCCGCCCAGCCCGACGCGCGCCTCGCGCACCCGGTCGCCCTCCATCGTGAGCGCGACCGCTGCCGAGGCGATGGCGAACTCGTAGGACGCCCGGTCGCGGACCTTCACATACGCGGAGCGGCCCGTCCATGTTCCGGCCGGAACGTTGAATGCGGTGATGATCTCGCCGGGCTTGAGGGTGGTTTCAACATGCGGCCGGCCCTCTGGCGATGTGTGCAGGGTCGAGAAGGGGATGCGGCGCGGCCCCTGGGGTCCGCTTAGTTCGACCTGCGCATCCAGAGCGGCAAGGGCGACGCCGAGGTCCCCCGGAGATTGCGAGATGCAGCTCTGGTCGACGCCCAGCACGGCGTGGTTGCGGTTGACCCCCGTGATCGCCGCGCAGCCGGAGCCGGGGTTGCGCTTGTTGCAGGCGGTCCAACTGGTGTCGCGGAAGTAGGAGCACCGGGTCCGCTGCAGCACGTTGCCGCCCAGGGTGGCCATGTTGCGCAACTGCGCGCTGGCGGCCAACTGAAGGCTCTCGGCGATGGCGGGATAGTTCGCCAGAACAACGGGGTGCCGCGCCACGGCGGACATCTTGGCGAACGCCCCGAGGCGCAAGCCTTGCGGCCCGGCCTCGATGGCGCCGTGGGCGGCGCGGAGCGGCGTGATGTCCACCACCCGTTCCGGCGTGAGGACGTCCAGCTTCATGAGGTCGACCAGCGACGTGCCGCCCGCCAGGAATTGGACCGGCGCATCCGTCTGGCCCTGCCCGCTTTGCGAGCCGAGGCGCCATGCCTGCGCCAGGTCGCTGGCCCGGTCATAGGTGATCGGGCGCATCAGGCGCGCTCCATCTGGCCGCGGGCCTGCTTGATCGCCTCAACGATCTTGGGGTAGGCGGCGCACCGGCAGAGGTTGCCGCTCATGTACTCCCGGATGTCCGCGTCGGTGCCTGCATGGCCCTCGCGCACGCAGGCGACGGCGGACATGATCTGGCCGGGCGTGCAGTAGCCGCACTGGAACCCGTCATGGTCAATGAACGCCTGCTGCATCGGGTGCAGACGGCCGTCCGCGCCCGCCAGCCCTTCAATCGTCCCGATCTGCTTGTCCTGCGCCGCCACGGCCAGCGTGAGGCAGGACAGCACCCGCTCGCCGTCGACGTGGACGGTGCAGGCGCCGCACTGGCCCTGGTCACAGCCCTTCTTGGAGCCGGTGAGGTGCATGTGCTCGCGCAACGCGTCGAGCAGCGACGTCCGCGTGTCCATGGTCAGCCGCTGGTCCCGGCCGTTCACGTTGAGCGTCACATCAGACCAGCCTGTCGATGCCTGGGGCAACGGTGCCGCCTGCTGAACCGGCAGGGCTGCTGCCCGGGCTGCACCCGGAATAGCGGCGATGAGCGGCACGCCCCTGAGCAGCGTCCTACGGCTCGGGCCTTGTGTCTTCTCACCCATGCCGATCTCTCCATTCGCTGGTGGAACCATGTCGGCCTGGCCGTTCGGACCCAAGGAGCTGCGCTGCCAAACGGCGGGTTCTCAGCGCTAGCCGAGCCTGCCCTAAGGACGTGGAGGCTTAATATGTACAATTGAAATAGATTGTTGATATGTGCCAGCATCCACCGCATGGATTTGCACGGCATCGACCTGAACCTGCTCGTCGCCTTCGACGCCCTTATGGCCGAGCGGAGCGTCACCCGGGCCGGGGCGCGCATCGGCCGGACGCAGCCTGCGGTGAGCGCGGCGCTGTCGCGCCTGAGATCGCTGCTGCGGGACGAGTTGTTCGTGCGCGGCCCCAGGGGCTTGCAGCCGACGCCGCGTGCGCTGGACTTGGCTGAACCCCTCAGCCGCGCGCTCGCGGACATCCAGCACACGCTCGAGTTCACCCAGGCGTTCGATCCTCAGTCGTCGACCGCGACCTTCAGCCTCGGCCTGTCCGAACACCCGACCTTCGTGCTGCTGCCGCACCTGGTCGAGCGCTTGCAAGAGACCGCACCGGCGATCACCCTGCGTGTCCGCAGCTTCACGGCGCGGGACGAAGCGGTGACGATGCTGGACGCGGGCAGCGTGGACCTGACGGTCAGCGTTCCCCCGACCACCGCGACGGGGCGCGTCCTGACCCGCCCCCTCTTCGATGAACAGTTCGTCTGCATCGTGAGATCGGGGCACAAGGCGGCGGGCACGCCGCTGGACATCGAGACCTTCCTGGGCCTGTCGCACCTGCTCGTCTCGCCCGAGGGCGACCGCTTCGGGTTCGTGGACGCGGTCTTGGCCAGGCAGGGGCTGAAACGGCGCCTCGCCGTCACGCTCCCGCACATGCACGCGGTGCCGGCGCTGATCGCACGGTCGAACATGATCTCGACGGTGATGAGTGGGGTGGTCTCCGCCTCCGGCCATGCCGACGAGCTTTGCGTCCTCAATCCGCCATTTGACCTGGACCCGGCTCCGTTCGTCATGGCCTGGCACCGGCGCAACGACACCCATCCGGCGCAGCGCTGGTTCCGGGACTGCGTCGCGTCCTTATCTGCCCTCCTTCGGTCGCCCTGAACGATATGACGGCCGGCGGCCATGAGATCCGACGGCCGCAAACCTTGCGGCACACGCCGCGATCGGGAAAGCGCCGCTTGAGAACGCGGTGGCTCTGCCGACCGAGCGCTGAAGAGCCGCGGGCGCAAGGTGGGGGCGAGGGCGGTGGCCAAGCCTGAGGCCGAACGCGGCGGTCGGCAACGAGGCGATCGGCAGGGCAACGCCCAGGAAGGGAAGCACCAAGAGGTTGGATGCCAGGCCTCCACGGTCTGCTCGCCACCATTGCCCTTTCGTGCGGCACCGACGCAACGGCCGCGCTGCCTGGTCCGCCCACTCAGCCGCTCCAGGGAGCCACCGGCTCATCCCGCCGCCGTGACGGCCACCCGGCGCCCCCGCTCGCGCCAGAGCAGGGCTGCCGCGAACAGCGCCGCCGTGCAAGCCGTCGCGGCCGGCAACCCGAGCCCCGCCCCGTTCCGGCTCGCCAGCCCGTCGCCCACCGGCGTCCCGGCGGTCCGCTCGGCCAGGACCGCCACCCAATAGGACAGCATGAGGCCGGGGAACCACCGCGCCCGCACCAGGAGCACGAGGGCCAACAGCGCCGTCAGCGCCGTCGCCGAGGCGAGCACGCCCACCGTCCGGTTCATCAGGTCGCCCGCCACGGTGCCGAACACGCCGGCGACGAACATCGCCGTCCAGTACCACCCATCTATCACCGGCGATGCTCCCCAGCGCCCGGCCAGGCCTGCGCGTGTCCGCGATCCCGCGGCGAGCGCCACGGCGGCCAGCCCCGCCGCGACCGGCACGAAGCCGAGGCGGAGTGCCTCAATCAGGAAATCCGCGACATTGGTCGCCGCCGCCCGGAGCACGACGATCGCCAACCAATAGGCAAATTCCGTGCGCAAACTCACACGCCGGTCGCCCCAGATCGCCAGCGCGCACACCGCGACCAGTGATCCGAACCCGACTGGCCCGGGCAGCCCGAGCCGGCCGGTCCACAGGTCCCCAAGGTTGGTCCCGAACGCGCTCGCCGCGAACATCGCGAGCCAGAACGCCGGTCCCGTCCCTAAGGCGCGCAACCAGACCTTTGCATCACCACTCATGCCCGTTCCGCCCGTCCAGGCGGCCCCCTCGAAACCCGTGCCAATACGCCGTCGCTCGCAACATCCTGGCAAAGGCGCAGCGGCGTTCCACCGCGGACAACCCTGGTTCCGGGCCTGCATCGCGTCCCCACCCGGTTAGGCGCCCTTGCAGTGCAGCAGCACGTGCTGACGCGGACGGTCTTGCACTGTGACAGGCCAGCGCAAGCCGCCTGGCTGGACGCTTCGCGGTCAGCGGCTGGGCAACATGCGCCGGAGGACGCCGTCCCGCCAGGCGTAGTGATGCACGAGCGCGGCAGCCGCGTGGAAGAACGCGAGGCCGAGAAGGATGTTGGCTGCCAGCCCGTGCCACTCGGTGATCGGATGCCGCCACGCCCGTTCGCCGACCTGCGGCAGGCTCACGAGGTCGAACAGGCTGTAACCACGCACAAAGGCATTGACGACGCCCAGCGCCACGACGGTCAGCAGCAGACTATAGAGCAGGAAGTGGGCCGCCTTGGCGAACACATGGACGGCACCGGCGTCGGCCGGGGGCAGGCGGCCACCGGTCTTGCGCCAGGCCAGCCGCCAGCCGAGCACGACGGCGAGTGCGAAGCCGCCCACCACGTGAACCGACCAGTAGTTCGTGTTGATCAGCCCGCCGTCAGGAAACCAGTCCGCCGTCTGGCCACTGACCCAGAGCACGGCGACCAGGCCCGCAGTGGCCCAGTGCAGGGCGATGGTGGTCCGGTCGTAAGCTGGAGTGCCGACTTCCATCAGGTCATGTCCTTTATTGGTGGCAGATCCCACTGGCTCAGCCAACGGACGCGACCCCCGGCTAGCCATGGGCTGCGTGCGCCGTGGCGGCGCGGGGCTGCCGGGGCAAGCTGTCGAGCATCTCGACTTCGGGCGGAACGGACACCCTCATGTGGCCGTCCACATGGCCGCCGCCGTCGAGGCTGGTGAAGCCTTGAAGCTGCCCGCCGTCGAGCGTGACCCGGATCAGGCGCGGCGTGATACGCGCCACCCCGGTCACATCAAGCAGCCGGAGCCGCGGCTCATACCTGACACGCATGACGGTGCGGCCGCTCAACGCTTGTCGTGCGGGAGGGTCATGAGGTCGCCGATCCCGAGCTGCTGGAAGAACGCCGCCTGCTTGGCGTGGTGCAATGCGTTCAACTCTCCCATGCCCTTCTCCTGGGAGTCGATCACGATCCGGGCTGGTCGCCCGCCATGCGGCAAGTCCAGTATGCGGCGCACGGCGTCACCCACTGCCGACACGTCCAGCGCCCCGCCGTTCGCGGCGTCAATTGCTTCAAGACGCGCCCCCATTTGCCCGGCCACCTTGGGCAGGTCGCCATACTGCGCGACGACGGCGGCGTTGGCAGGCGCGTGCGCGTGCGCGAAGTGCTCGGTCCCGCTCGTGAACGCGCCGGGCACGACGATCACGGTCTCCATGCCGAACCGGCTCACCTCGAAGCCCATCACCTCGGCCAGCGCCTCCCCCGCCGCCTTGCTGGCGACGTACGGCCCTATGAACGGCTCGAAAACACGTGCCGTCGTGCTGCTGATGTAGACCAGCACGCCGCGGCCCTGCCGGCGCATGGCGGGGAGCGCCGCGCGGTTCACGCGCAGCCAGGAGATCGCGTTGGTGTCGAACACCTGGGCAAGCTGCCCGGGCGTGAACGCCTCGGTGATCCCGACCATCAGCATCCCGGCGTTGTTCACGACGACATCGATGCGGCCCTGCTCGGCGAGGACTTGGTCAACCGCGGCCCGGCAGCTCGCCTCGGACAGCACGTCCAACTCCACTATGCGGAGGTCGATGCCTTCGCGCTCCGCAAATTGCCTGAGTTCGTCGGCGCGCTCCCCACTATGCTCTGCGGCCAGCCGCATGCTTGCGTAAACGCAGTGGCCGGCGCGGGCCAGCACCTGTGCCACGGCACGGCCGATGCCCGACCCGGCCCCGGTGACGAGGACGACCTTCTTGTCCACGGTGGTCGTTCCTGCCGCCATCAGCCGATGCCGCCGTTGACCCGGACGACCTGTCCGTTCACCCAGACGGCCTCCGGCGAAGCGAGGAAGGCCATCACCTCCGCGATCTCCCGCGGGTCGCCAATGCGGCCGAGCGGCGCCATGCCGGCCATGCGCCCGACCTCGGCCTCGCTCTTCCCGTTCAGGAACAGCTCCGTCCCCACCGGCCCCGGCGCCACGGCGTTCACCGTGACGCCGCGCACGCCCAGCTCCTTGGCGAGGACGCGCGTGAAGCCCTCCACGGCGCCCTTCGTGGCGTTGTAAATGCCGTGGCCCGGCGCGTTGAGCGCCAGGGTGGTGCTGGAGAAGTTGACGATCCGGCCGTTGTCGCGCAGCCGCCTCGCGGCCTCGCGCAGCCCGTTGAGGGTACCGCCCACGTTGACCTCGAACTGCTCCTCGCCGGCCTCGGCCAGCGGCTCCGGCGTCATCACGCCGGCATTGTTCACGAGGACGTCCACGCCGCCGAAGGCCTGCTCGGCCTCGTCGAACAGCCGGCGCATGTCGCCGGCAGAGGACACGTCCGCTTGGACGACCTGCGCGCAACCGCCGGCAGCGTGGATCGCGCGGACAACGCCCTCCGTATCCACTGTCGAGCCGGCGTAGTTGACGACCACGGCGAAGCCGCTCACAGCCAGCCTCGATGCAATTGCCCGCCCGATTCCGCGCGACGCGCCGGTCACGATCGCGACCCGTTCGGTGTGCGCCATGGAGGCCTCCAAAGGTTGTCCGTTGGCCCGGATCAGCTTGTGGCAACTAGAGTCTAGGGACACAGTTGGTCGAAGTGGCAACGATCTTGCGCCGTCTGCTTACAATGGCCCCACGCGACAAGGACTTCATCGTACTCGCCATCACAACTTCGATGCGCTGCTACCTGAGTAAGATACAACAATATCAGCATGTTGGAAACTCTGTCCCTAGACCCTAGACCCTAGACCCTAGACCCTAGACCATCTTATTCAGGGCATGGCAGGGATTCGGCGGCGGGTATCGCGTAAGCTGCTGATCGTGTTTATGAATTGGGTGTCGAAGCCATCCATTCACCCGATCATGCTGAGCCACACCCGCCATGCCCGA
>JAABUP010009489.1_pt1 | contig 11917 bp, 13 predicted proteins | sample 5559201 | NCBI WGS metagenome assembly JAABUP01 (sample SAMN10711887, study PRJNA513373) | rock metagenome | isolation source: Antarctica rocks | place: Antarctica | reverse complement strand
CTCAGCTGCCTCCGCTCCCAGCCACAACCGCCGCTGAAACTCCGACAAACACGGACGCAGCACCGCGTATCGCCGCCCCACCGACTCCGCCAGCTCCGCCATAGCACAACCGTAATGCCCCACACCCTCAAAACGACGTTAATTCATCACAGGCTCTTAGTCATCTTGCGGCACGCGCAGGCCGGCGACGACGAGCTCGACGAGGTGCCGCGCGTCGTAGCCCGAGCCTGCGACCGAGCCGATGCACAAGTTGCCGACGCCCCGCATCAACTCCAGGGCCTCGACGTCTTGGCAGACCTCGCCCGCTGCCACTGCGGCCTCGAGGAGCTGCGCGCACACGGGGACGAGGCGCTCGAGGAAGAACGTGTGCAGTGGACCCAGCTGACGTTCGGGTTCCGGATGGCCGGTCAGCTCGCGGCTGTGGTGGTCACGCGTGTCGCGTCGGTGCCGGTCTCCAGCCGATACCCGGTGCCCCACACCGTCCGCAGCAGCGCCGGCCTTGAGGGATCCACCTCGATCTTCATGCGCAGGCGCCGCACATGCACGGTCACCGTGTCCAGACCACCCACGTCGTAGCCCCAGACGTCGGCCAGCAGCCGCTCACGGGTGAGTGCCTGTCCCGCCTTGGTCATGAAATAGGCGAGCAGGCCGAACTCGAGCCCCGTGAGCGTCAGACACCGCCCGGCAGCCGTGGCCGTCCTGGTGGTCAGGTCCAGGCACAGGTCCCCGACGCGCAAGACGTCGGTCTCGCCGACAGTGTGCTCAGGGCGGCCGCGGCGCAGTACCGCTGACAGGCAAGCGATCACCTCACCTGACTCGTCCGTGGTCAGGACGTGATCTGCGCCGGCGCGCAGCAAAGCGATGCGCTCCGCGCCGGTGGCCGACGCCGTCAGCAGCAGCACCGCGTCCTGGCCGCTGAGCGCGGCCATGCCAAGGCGTACCGCCTCGGTCTCGCGCGGCAGGTCGATCACCAGGGCGGCGCTGGGGCCGAGGAACGCGGCGTTTCGTCTCGCGCCGCTGAGGTCCGAAGCGTCTACCACCCTCGCACCGGCACCGGCGAACACCGTACGGAGCCCGAGCAGGCTGCGGCCAGAAAGGGAAACCAGCACGACGTGGCGACCCCGCAGGCCGACTCCCGATCCGGCGGGTTCGCTGTCCATTGCCGTGCTCGGATCGGCGCCCTCCGGGCAATGAAGTCGGACAAGACTCGCCATGTCAACAAGATAGGGAGAGCGAGGGCGATCGGGTGGTCCGGTGACACGCCAGAAGTCAGTACCAATGTACGACGCTGAGGCGTTGCAGCGGGTGACAAGTTTGAGACAAGCGCGCGCGTCGCTTGCGTCGCGCTGCAACGACCCTGGAACGTAGGAGCCGTGAGCCTGCATGACACGGCGCACCTGGACCTGCGGATCCTCCAAGGCTGCCTCGACGCCTACGGACGGGTCGCTGCGGCACACGCCGACGACACGACGCTCGCCACAGCCGAACGCCTCATCCGTGCCCGCCTCGCGGTGTACGAGTGCCTGATGGCGTCCGGCTGGACGCCGCCTGCCCATGTCGTGCGCGAGGAGAGAGCCGACAGGCGGCTCCTTCGTCAGCGGGGCGGCGCGCTGGCCGGCTGAAGGGTCGACCGACCCTTGCTCCGGTTTCGTTCAGTCGCCGAACTGCGCGGCCTCTCGTCGAGCGACGGTCGACGTGAACCGTGAAGACATCGGGTCGGCTGTAGTGCCCCCTAGGGTCGAAGTTCTGACGCTCCTCGGAGACTCGCCGCAGGTCCAGGTCCGCGATGACGAGCCGCTCATCTCCCACGACCGGCGGGGCGACCCATGTCCCGTCCGGTGCGGCAACGCCCGAGCCGCCGCGGCAGTAGTCGGTCACGCCCGCCTCCCTGGAGCTGGGCATGGAGCGGGAAATCGGTCGGCACATCTGACGGCGAGATCAGTCCGTTGACAGCGAGCGAGAAGACGCGTCCCTCAAGCGCGATGGAGCGCGAGATGTCCGCGCTGTTGCGCGGGTTGCCGGGCCAGACACTGACGTGAAGCTCTTCGGGCTGCCCTCAGCAACCGGTAGGCGAACCGGACAACCCCGAGGCTCGCCGCGCGTGCACCTGCCGCAGGGTCGAGGCTTCTGAGCATCAGCGACGCCGAAGGCCACCGAGCTGAGGAGGTGCCATCCCGGAAACCGAACTTGCCGATCGCCGGGCGGCCGAGCGGCGGTCCGGTCTCACCGAGCCGGCTCGCGACGCTCCTTGAGCAGGAAGCCCACGAAGATGCCGAGCACACCCAGCGTGAGATGGATCAGGTTATCGAGAACCGTCTCGTACCCGGACGGGATGAGGCCGAAGAACATGGGCCTGGCGAAGGCCACGACGCCCACGACCAGATAGGCGACGCCGATGCCGCCCACGATGGCGCGCACCACCGTGAGACTGCGGGCAGCGAAGCCGACGTAGGCAAGCAGCCCGCCGGTGAACAGGTGAATCCCGTCTTCGGCGATGTCGATGTTGAGCACACCCAGCAGCGACTTGTCGCCGAGCAGGAGACCGACGACACCGATGAGGATGACGGTGACGCCGACGACCTTCGCGTAGAGCCGGATCATGGCAGGGCCTTCCGATCGTGGGAGCAGTCCTCGACGGGGTGTGACCCCCGTCGAGGAGCCGCCGAAGGACTACTTGGCAGCCAGGCCGATCGAGCCGCCGCCGGCGGAATCGTCACGGTCGGAGTCCAGCCACGTCAAGGCACCATCGCGCTCGATCTCGAACGTCGTGACCGTCCCCTGGAGGCTGTTCTTGACGTACAGGTAGCGGCTGTTCCCGCTCAGCGCGACGTCGGAGGAGCCGGAGCCGACTGTGGCTGCCTGCGGGTTCAGCAGCACGAGGCTGCCGTCCGGTCCGACGCGGTAGCTCGACACGCCACCGTCGTCGCCGAAGCTCGAGGTGAAGGCGAAGCGGTTGTTGTCCGTGATGGCGACCCAGCATGTGTCGGACTGCCCGTTGCGCACCGTCGGGCTCAGCGGTGTGAGCGTGCCGGTGCGCTCGTCGATGGCGTAGGAGGCAAGGCCACCCTGGCCGGGGGCGGCCCCGAAGTTCTCGGTCGTCAACAGCTGGTTGCGCTGGGTGAAGGTCAGGCCGAACGGGCCGTTCCCGGTGCTCTGCTGGGCGGTCGGCCCACTCAGCGTCCCGTCGCCGTTGCGGGTGTAGGTGGTAATGACGTCGGCCTGCTGCTCTTCGACGATCACGACGTTGCCGGTCCCGTCGAAGGCGACCTGCGTGCAGCCCGAGTTGGGAAATGCGTCATGTCCGACTGCCCTTCGTGTGGGGTCAGCCAGGCTGGCCGGCCCGCTCCGAGTGCTGCTACCCAGACATCCCGGGCGGCGAGCCGGAAAGGCCCTGCTGTCATCGACTTGTCAGTATGGTTGTCAGTGCGATGACGCGCTTGCGCGGCGCCCATTGCCTACTCTGCTCCGCGTGCCTTCTCACCAGCCGTCTCGCCCTCGCGTGAGGGGCAGGTCCGCGTGCCACTGAACTCCGCCGAGCTTCTGGTCCGGCTGGACGAGGACGGTCGACTGCCCCTGCGGGTGCGCCTCACGATGGCCTTGCGCGACGTGGTGCGGACCGGTCAGGTCAGCCCGGGCAGCACGATGCCGTCGTCCCGGGTCCTGGCGCGCGACCTCGGCATCTCACGCGGGCTGGTCGTGGAGGCCTATGCGCAGCTCGCGGCGGAGGGCTATCTGCTCAGCCGTCCCGGAGCGGGTACCACCGTCGCCCCGGGCCAGGCGGTCTCGCTCTCGGTGCCGGGACCGGAGGCCCCGCTGGACGCGTCGGCGGGCATGCTGGACCTGCGCCCCGCGACCCCCGACCTGTCGTCGTTCCCTCGCCAGCTCTGGCTCAATGCGGTCCGCGACACGCTGCGCGTGCTCCCCTCTTCCGCGCTCGGCTATGGCGAGCCATGGGGCGCCCGACCGCTGCGCGTCCAGTTGTCGGACTACCTCGCGAGAGTGCGCGGCGCCCGGGCAGACCCGGACTCGTTCGTCCTGGTCACTGGGGTGAGCCAGGGCATGTCCCTCATCGCACAAATCCTCCACCGACGGGGGCAGCGGAGCGTCGCGGTCGAGGACCCGTGCAACCCCCTTGAGCGGGCACTCCTGCGAGAGCTGGGGCTTGAAGCCGTCGATGTTCCCGTGGATGCCCATGGGATGGGAGTGGACGCCTTGGCAGCGGCCGGGGTACGCGCGGTGATCTGCACCCCGGCTCACCAGTACCCGACCGGCGTCATCATGTCTGCGGAACGTCGCACCCAGCTCATGCGCTGGGCGCAGGACGTCGACGGCCTGATCGTCGAGGACGACTACGACGCGGAGTTCCGCTACGGCCGAGCATCCGTCGGCTGCCTGCAGGGACTGGACAGCGCCCACGTCGCCCTGCTCGGCAGCGTGAGCAAGTCCCTGGCCCCAACTCTCCGCCTGGGCTGGGTGCTCGCGCCGCCCAGCCTACTGGATGACCTGCGGTCGGCCAAGGCTCACGCCGACTACGGCAGCAACGCCCTCGACCAGCACGTACTCGCCGGGTTCATGGCCTCCGGTGCGTACGACCGCAACCTGCGGATGCTGAAGCGGCGCTACGCCGCCCGTCGGGAGCATATGGTCCGCACCCTGGCATCCCGCGCCCCCTCGTGGTTGCCAATGGGCATGGTCGGCGGGCTGCACCTGCTCGTGGTACTACCGACGGGCGTGCCCGAGGAGCAGCTGGTTCTGGCGGCCGCAGCGGCCGGCGTGCTGGTCCTGGGGCTGGCCGAGATGAGCGGGAGCCATCCGATGGGTCCGGCACTGGTGCTGTCCTTCGCGCGCTCGACGCCGGACATGCTCGACGAGGCCATCCACCGACTGGTCCGGGCGGCGGAGGGACTGGAACCGGGCGCTCCGGGCTGAGCACCGGCCGGGCGCTACGGCCCCGTCCAAGGCTTCTGCCGTCCCAGCATGCGATCGGCGACACGGGCCGCCATGGCCATGATGGTCAGCGCCGGGTTCGCGCTGCCCTGGGTCGGCAGGCCGCTTCCGCCTGCCACCCACAGGTTGGGGATCGCGAAGGTGCGCCCGTCCTTGTCGATGACGCCCTCGGCGGTTGTCGCGGCCATGCGCGCGCCGCCGACAAGGTGGGCATACCGCTCTATCGCCAGGGTCTGCGTCGCCCCGGCCGCCTCCAGGATCTCGACGAGGACCTTCTTGGCAGCGCTCATCAGAGCCCGGTCGTTGTCGCACTGCGAATAGTCGAACCGGGCAACGGGCAGCCCGTGCGCGTCCTTCTCGTCCGCCAGCGTCACCCGGTTGTCGGCGAGCGGGAGGAAGTCGCACAACGAACCGAGGACCGCCCAGTGCACGTAGTCCCGCATGTAGTCGCGCAGGGCGCGACCCCAGTGACCCTCGGCGGAGACATGCTCGGCGTAGGTGATCGGCAGGGGTGACACGGACTGCAGGGTGAAGCCGCGGACGTACGGCTTGTGCGGATCGGTCTCGTAGAACGCCTCCGAGGACGCCTCCGGCGGAGGTGCCTTGTAGGCGCGCACCTCCTGCTCGAAACGACCCGACACCTGGGGGGCACCCTGCACCATGAGGTAGCGCCCGACCTGGTCCTCGTCGTTGCACATGCCGTCGGGGAACCGCCGGCTGGAGGAGTTCAGGAGCAGTCGAGGCGTCTCGATGGAGTAACCGGCCACCGCCACCGCGCGGGCCTTCTGCAGGTGCTCGACCCCGTCGCGCAGGTAGTGCACCCCGACGGCGAGCCCGGTGCGTTCGTCGAACGCGACCCGCGTCACCATGGCGTCGGCCCGGACCTCGGCGCCGTGGGCGAGCGCATCGGGCACGTGCGTCACCAGCGGGCTGGCCTTCGCATTCACCTTGCAGCCCTGCAGGCAGAAGCCGCGGTAGATGCAGTGCGGGCGGTTGCCGAACCGGCCGCTGGTGATGGCGACCGGCCCGACCCTGGTCTCGATCCCGAGGGCGCGGGTGCCGCGCAGGAACACCTCGCCGTTGCCCCCCACCGGGTGTGGCGAGTGGGGGTAGCGGTGCGGGTCGCCCCACGGCCACGCCTGACCCGCGACCGGTAGCTCGTGCTCGAGCAGTTCGTAGTACGGACGCAGATCCTCGTAGCTGATCGGCCAGTCGGCGCCGACCCCGTCCGTCGTCCGCATCCGGAAGTCGCTCGGGTGGAAACGCGGTGTGTAGCCGGCGTAGTGGACCATCGAGCCACCGACGCCGCGCCCGGAGTTGTTGGACCCGAGGGGCACAGGATCGGACCCGCCGATGACGCGTGGCTCGGTCCAGTAGAGATGGTGAGACCCGGCCTCGTCACTGACGAAGTCCTTGTCAGGGTCCCAGAACGGACCGGCCTCCAGGGCGACGACCTTCCATCCGGCGCGTGCCAGCCGCTGCAGCAGCACCGAGCCGCCGGCGCCGCACCCGACGATGGCCAGGTCAACCTCATCGTCGTCGGCGAAGCGCCGCATCCCATTGCGGAGCCCGGCATTGTCCCGGGTTCCGTCGTTGGGAAGGAGCCACGCGGAGGCGTTGCGGGCTCGTACGCCGCTCACTCGTCGGCTGCCGGCGCCGACTGCGGGGACGCGTCGCGCACCTCCCAGGACTCACGCCGGTCCATCCCGAGGTTGCCGTAACCCCGTGGGTAGGCGGGACCGCCGAAGCCGATCTCGTTCCAGGCCCAGGGATGGGAGTAGAAGGCCGTGCAGGCGTAGCGCGTCCACAGGCTCCAAACGTGCTTGGCCTGTAGGTCGCGCCAGCGTCCCTCGCATGTCTGCACGCTGTCGAGAATCCGGTGCTGAACCGCCTCGTCCATGTCGGCGAAGTCTCCGTCCGCGAGGGCTCTCGCGTCCTCGTCCAGCCCGCGGAGCGAGGCCAGGAACGCCTCACCGTCCTCGGGCATGTCGGCGTACCGCCATCCGTCGGTCTCTCGCCGGGCCAGGCGCGCATCGACCATCTGAAGCACGGGGACTCTCGGGCCGCTCCCCTGATCGAGGAGCTGGTCGAACAACGCCCCCGCCGTCGTGTCCAGACCATCGGGGAAGAAGCGAAGGGGACCGGCAGGCTCCAGCCGGCCCAGCACCACGTCAGCGGTGACCGGGTCCCACGAGCCGGTGGACGCGAGCACGTCGTACCCGGGGAAACGGGCCGGGACGGACACCTCAGACGAAGGGCGGGTCACCTGTCTTCCTCCCGGCGCAGCAATGCCGCGAGCAGCCCCATGCCGCCGACGACCGTCACCAGCAACGGCGCCATCACCGGCGGCCCGGTCTCGGCGTTGTAGCGCGCCTGCGACCACCCTCCGGGCCGCTGCGACACCCCGCGGGCGTGCAGATAGGTGCCCTGCAGGCCGTTCGCCACGAGCATGGCGGAGGTCAGCGGCAGAGCCGTCTTGGCCAGGCGGCGGCTGAAGAAGCCGGCCACCCCGGCGGCGGCCACCACCGGGTTCAGGACGACCGGCACCCACATCATCCGGTTGCCGAAGCTGGCCCGATCGTGCGCGAGGAAGATCTCGACCGCCGTTACCACCCCGCCGACCGCGGTCAGGGCGGACAAGGTGCGTTCGAAGTGGCCGGTGCGGATGTCCCCGACCAGCCGGTCGATCCCGTGTACCGCGACCGCCACCACCTCGGTGCCGTTGTCCGGGCTCTTCATGCGACGCGGTAGGTGTCGGCGTCGGAGGTGCGCAGCTCGACACCCAGCCCGGGGCGGCCGGTGTCTGGGCGCATGACCCCGTCTCGCACTCGCGGGCCAGGGTCGAACATCAATGCCTCCAGGCGTACGTGGTCGGCGAACCACTCGACGTGGCGAAGGCCGGTCACGACGCTCGCCACGTGCAGGTGCAGGGTGGGGGCGCAGTGCGCCGACAGCTCGACACCGGCGGCCTGGGCCAGAGCGGCGATCCGCTGCCACTCCGTGATGCCGGCGGTCCGGGTGACGTCGGCCTGCAGGCAGTCCACCGCTCCGGCGCCGAGCATCCGCTCGAAGTAGGGCAGGTCGCTGCCGTATTCCCCGGCGGTCACGTCGCAGTCCAACGCGTCGCGCACGAGCCGAAGGCCCGCGAGGTCGTCGGAGGACACCGGCTCCTCGAACCAGGTCACCCCGAGCTCGTCGAGGTACCGGCCGACGCGGATCGCCTGCTTGCGGGAGTAACCGCCGTTCGCGTCGACGAAGACCTCGGTCTCGGGTGGGACCAGGGTGCACACCTGGCGGACGCGGTCGAGGTCCCGGCTCACTTCGCTACCTCGACTCTCGCCGATCTTGATCTTCACGCGGGAGATGCCCAGCTCGCCGGTCCAGGACTCGACCTGTTGGCGCAGCGTCGGAGCGTCGTACGTGGTGAAACCGCCGCTGCCATAGACCGGGACGCACTCGCGGACCTGCCCGAGCAGCGTACACAGCGCCACCTCGTGCTGCTTGGCTTTCAGGTCCCACAGTGCGGTGTCGACCGCGGCGATCGCCGCCGAGGCGATCCCTGGACGTCCCAGGTTGCGAATGGCCGCCACCATGGCGGACCAACTCCCCGGGACGTCCTCGACGTCCCGGCCGACGACGATCTCGGTCAGCAGGTCCTCGATCACGGCCTGGCAGGCTCGGCTGGAGTAGGTCCAGCCCAGTCCCGACATGTCTCCTGCGACGGCCTCGACCAGGACGACAGTGTGCTGTCCCAGGCGAGCGTGCCGTCGGCCTCGGGCTGCTCGGTGGGCACGACGTAGGTCGACGCGGTGACGGACTGCACGTGCGTGTCGCTCACTTCTTGGTGCCGGGCAGGATCTCCTGCGCCTTGAGCAGGAGCCCCTTCTTCACGACGCCCCACCGGTCGCTGTCGCCGCGGATCAACGACAGTGCAGCCTTCTCGATCTGGTCGAGCGTTGCGTGGGGGGGGATCGGCGGCACGGCGGGGTCGGTGACAAACTCGAGCACGCTCGGACGGTCCGCGGACAGGGCGTCGTCCCAGGCGCGGCCCACTTCCGCCGGGTCGTCCACCTTGATGGCGTTCAACCCGAGGGAGCTGGCGAAGTCGGCGTAGGGCACGGGGGGCAGCAGCTGCGAAGCATCGAACCTCGGTGCCCCCTCCATCGCCCTGAGCTCCCAGGTGACCTGCGCGAGGTCACCGTTGTTCAGGATCCCGACGATCAGCCGCGGGTCCGACCACTGCTTCCAGTAGTGCGAGATGGTGATGAGCTCCGCCAGCCCGTTCATCTGCATCGCCCCGTCACCGACCAGGGCGATAGCGGGTCGGTCGGGATAGGCGAACTTCGCGCCGATGACGTAAGGGACGCCCGGGCCCATCGTGGCGAGGTTGCCGGACAGGGAGCCGCGCATCTGCCCGCGGAACCGAAGGTAGCGGGCATACCAGTTGGCGGACGTGCCCGAGTCCGCAGCCAGCATCGCGTCGTCGGGGAGCCGGGAGGACAGCTCCCAGAAGACCTTCTCGGGGTTGATCGGATCGGCAGCCGTGTGCGCCCGACGCTCCATCACCTGCCACCAGCGGGCCACCGTGGCCTCGACCTCCTGCTGCCACGAGCGATCCTCCTTGCGGCGCAGCAGCGGGATGAGCCGCCGCAGCGTCGCCGCGGCGTCGCCGACGAGATTGACCTCGAAGGGATAGCGCAGCCCGACGAAGCTGGCGTCGTGGTCGATCTGCACGGCGCGCGCCTGGTCGAACTCGGGAAGGAACTGCGTATAGGGAAAGCTCGAGCCGACGGTCAGCAAGGTGTCGCAGCCCTGCATGAGCTCATAACTGGGTCGGGTCCCGAGCAGTCCGATGGACCCCGTGACGAACGGCAGCTCGTCGGAGAGGACGTCCTTTCCCAGCAGGGCTTTGGCAATCCCGGCGCCGAGCAGGTCGGCGACCTCGAGCACCTCCTCGCGCGCGGCGCGCGCTCCCTGGCCGACGAGCATCGCCACCTTACCGCCGGCATTGAGCACCTCCGCCGCACGGGCGAGGTCGGCCTCCACCGGCACCAGCTCTGGCCTACCGGTCGCTGCGCCGCTGGACGGCACGAACTTGAACTCGTGAGGCGGCGATGCATACTCCAGCTCCTGCACGTCCGCCGGCAAGATGATGCAGGTCGGCGCCCGACGGGCCTCCGCGATGCGGATCGCGCGGTCCAGGACATTGGGCAGCTGCTCGGGGACCGTGACCATCTGCAGGTATTCCGACGCGACGTCCTTGAACAGCGACAGCAGGTCCACCTCCTGCTGGTAGCTGCCACCCATCGCGCTGCGGTTCGTCTGTCCGATGATCGCCACGACCGGGACGTGGTCGAGCTTGGCGTCATAGAGACCGTTGAGGAGGTGGATCGCGCCGGGTCCGGAGGTCGCCACACACACGGCGACCCGTCCGGAGAACTTCGCGTAACCGACGGCCTCGAAGGCGGACATCTCCTCGTGCCGCGACTGGACGAACTTGGGCTTGTCGCCGGCCCGTCCCCATGCGGCGAGCAGACCGTTGATGCCGTCACCCGCATAGCCGAAGACGACCTCGACACCCCAGTGCTTCAGTCGTTCCAGGACGTAGTCGGCGACGTTCTGGGCCATCAGGAACCTCCGTTGTCGGGTGCTGTGGCGAAGCGGTCGAAGGGCCAGGGCGCCCCGCCGTAGCGTTCGAGCGCTGGTCCGGTCGGGGCCGGGAGTGGCACGAAGAAGCCATGGCTTCTCACCACGCGCGACGGTCCCAGCCTGGCAAAGGGGTCGTCGTCGAACAGCGGTCCGCCAGCCCACAGCAGGACCGATCCTGCAAGGTGCACGCTGTCCGTCACAAGGGTGGAGACGCCATAGGCAGGCCAGCTTCGGATCAGCCGTCGGCGCGCCTCCAGGACCTCCGGCGCGTCGAACAGCGGGCGGCGGCCCTCGGGGAGTTCGGTCCAGGAAGCGGTCATCGCGGGCCCGCTCGTCCCGAGGATGCGCGGGTCGACCGAGGCCGCCCGGGGGTGCGGCCGACGATCCGCATGCCAGGCCGCGAGAACCAGGTCGGACCCGTCCCCCAACTGCCCGACGACGGTCACGTCGGCGTCCTTCGGCTCATGGTCGAGCAGCGCGATGTAGGTCCGGCTCACGTGGGTGGATCCCAGTCCGGACGCAGCGATCGCGTCAGGGAGCGGAAGTCCTGACGGAGCTCCTCAGCGGTCGGCCGGCCCCAGAACCAGTAACCGCGGTAGGCGGCGTGCACCGTCAGGTCGGGATCGACCACGACGCAGGTCGGGGTGTACGGGTCGTGGACGGTGTCCGTGGTCTCCCGCAGACCGAGGATGTCGAGGTAGCGACGCTCGGGATCGGACAGGAACGTCCACCGCGCCCCGAGCCCGGCTCGGTAGGCGCCCGAGACCTCCGGTGGCTCGACGCTGATCGAGACGAAGCGGGTGTAGGCGACCTCCGCCTCGTCCTGCAGCGCTGCGAGCACCTGGAAGAACTGCCGCTCCTTGGGACAGAACCAGCCCCGGTAGAAGTGCACGAGGGTCGGGTCGCCGCCGACGAGGTCGGTCAGTCGTCGCATACCCCCGTTGGAGTCGGGGAGCTCCAGGTCGGGGAGTTGGCCTCCCGGGGTCAGCCATGCTCTCCGCTTGTCCACGTCGGGCGACGCCTCGGCCTCAGCCACCGGCCGGCCGAGTGGAAGCGGCTTCCAGCAGGCGGTAGGCGATCCCAGTGGTCAGCGCATAGACGGTGTGGTGGAACGCGTCGATGGCGATCGCGGGCGCTCCCCATTCGTGCAGCGGCGGCGCCACCTCGAGCTTGGGCAGCATGACCAGGCCGGAACCCCAGACGGCGGCGAAGTAGCCGACCGTCGCCGCCCGCGGAGGCAGACCAATGCCCGCGAGCAGTCCGTGCACGGCTCCCCAGCCGGTCCCATAACCCCAGTGCACGAGGCTGTTGAAGCGGGCCT
>JAABUP010009486.1_pt1 | contig 11925 bp, 16 predicted proteins | sample 5559201 | NCBI WGS metagenome assembly JAABUP01 (sample SAMN10711887, study PRJNA513373) | rock metagenome | isolation source: Antarctica rocks | place: Antarctica | reverse complement strand
AGAGGCTGGTGGGCAGAAGGGGGCGGGGAGATATAAACTATAATCGCATGGAATTCAGACGTGCCCTTGCTGGGTAGTATAGATCGCACGCGAGCAGAACCCATCGTCTGCCAGCTTCTCATCCCATCATACCCATGTGCTCTGGTCCAAGTAGAGGTGTAGAGTGAGGGGGACGAGCAGATCCGACGGTCCTCTCCTCTCGGTTGCCAACCATTATGGCAAGGCTATCCCAACGGCGAACCTCGAAGTCCGTTTACCACATGAACCTCTGCACCTTCCCGGGCTCCTGCGGCCATGCAAACCCCCAATACAAGAAAACATACCCCGTCCCCACATTAATCGCCACCAACCACGCCGTCTCAATCCAAAGCCGATGATCGTACTCCGCCCACCACCTCTCCCACGACCACTCCCCGCCTCTATCCCTCCTCCCAGCTCTCCACACCGGAATTCGCAGCGGTACATGCAGTCGCCAAAACACCCACGGCAGGATGAAATACCGCGGCTCCACCAACGGCGCCGTGATGAGCTGCAGCGCGGAGGTAGCGAGGAGGATCAGAGTGAAGGAGATCCGGGCCGAGTGCTGACCGTTTGGGACGGGGAGCCGGCGCTCGAGGTTCGAGGGGTGGGGGGCGAAGAGCTGGGTGTCGGTTGGTTCGGTGCCGAGGGTTTGGATGCAGGCCCAGGCGCAGAGGAGGTAGAGGGTTGAGGCTGCGTAGCGGAGGTACCAGGGGCGCAGGAGGCGGCGGAAAGTGTAGAAGATGTAGTGGCGGTTGTCTGCTAGGGTGAAGGGGTGGACGAGGGTGTTGAGGTGGATGATGACGCAGGTTAGGGTGAGGGCGAGGAGGATGAGGAGGAGGCGAGGGAGGAGGGTAGGGGTGCGTTTGAAGCGCTGGGCGCATTCTAGGGCGCTGAAGAGGGGGAGCCAGGTTAGGAGGATGACGGGGGTGAAGAGGAGGTACGGGAGGAGGAGGGGCCAGGAGAAGAAGGTGATGAAGGGCCAGAGGTAGAGCATTTGGGGGAGGTGAAGGGTGGCGTGGTGGTTCCCTTTGTCGCCTAGGACTACGCTGCCGTTCCAGAGGATGAAGGCGAGGAAGAGGGCGGCGAGGAGGAGGAAGGGCGCCAGTGCGAAGAGGAGGCTGGCGAGGCGCTTGGGTTGGGTTGCGACGCTTAGTAGGCATGCGGCGATGGAGATGATTGTGAGGAGGTAGTCTGAAATCTGGTCAGGAGACGCGTATTGATCTAATTGCAACGATTTGTTCGTACCGTTGACCTGAGCGTCCCTTACAGGAGGATCGAATATGACTGCCATCTTCCAGCTGGTCTTGGCAATGCTGTACAACGAGTCGCCGAAACCCTGGGTCCTTCGGTGCATCGAATTCCTGATAGCCTCATGGCCGCGGTCGAGCTCCTTGACCAACACGAGTCCAGCCGGAAACGCGGTGATCCAGAAGATGTTCGTTTGTCGAAACATCAAGCTCACGAGGCCGAGCGCTAGCAATCCGATTCCGCGCTTCCAATGCCCATACTTGTCTCGATAGGCTGTTGTCAGGAAGCAGTAGCTTGCGAGAACAGACAAGGCGGACCAGACATCGGTGTAGTATAGTGCGGAGAAGAAGAACAGGGGAGGAAACAAGGCGATATTGAGGGCGCTGTGGTCGAACAGGGAATGATGTGCTGACGTCTCCGGGGAGGCACGCTGGAGGTAGCTTAAGCGTACGACGAGCACAAGCAGGACTAAGCCCACGGCATTCAGTGCTCGTAGGCCGGTGATGCTGCAGTCCAGAGGCACGAGTCTGAGATTGCTGAGCCCGATGTACTCCTGGAAGCCTTCCAGTCGCGAGAACGCGTAGGAGAGGAGGTAGAGACCGGGAGGCGTGGTGATCTTGGGATCCCAGACATCGAAGTGGCCTTGGCAGTAGTGTTGTGCTTGACGGACATGGAAGACTTCGTCCTGTGAAAGGAGAATATGAGATAGTGTTCATACGCTTACCGGTGTACACATATACATATGTGTGTCTACAACGTACGAGGTAAGGCTCCGTGACGGTGCGGTCGACGGCGAAGAACCAGGTGGACAGCGGGATCAGAAGCGTCCCCACCGCTACGGCCATCGTCTACTGCTTGCCGCCCAGTTTGTGTGATCGGGTCGCTTCGGGGGTTGATGTTGGGAGACGACGGATCTGTGGAGTGAAGTTGGTGGGATGTCGGAACGATTGGCGTTGGCGCGCGCGAATCATCCCCGCATCTTCACAAGCGCGCGCGTCTCTTCGCGTCTGCTCGGAAAAATAAAAGTATGCCTTGCTTCTCTGCACACTGCATCACCTCCTTTGCGACGACGACCATCTCATCAGCGATGCACAGCGACACCCGATGGCCCTCCCTCTCCCCCCCGGCCTCACCCCAAGCGAAGTGGGCTTCCTGTGCGAGATGGAGCACGTGACGGTGATCCCGCGCCAGACACTCGACGGGCTGGAATTGCTAGGTGTGAGTGCGCCGTAGCGATGGCCTCCCCGTAAGCGCCTGTTGCTTCAATCAACACCTTGCAGAGCAGGTGGGCGAGTCGCTGACGTGAAAGGCGTGCATACAGGGTCCGACCGGCGCGTTGAAACCACCTCTCCCGACTCCATTACCGCTGTGGCTGGCCCTGCTGCTGAAGAAGCAGAGGAGGGCCAATATCACTCCGCCGCCATGGCTGAGCGTGGAGGCGCTGACGCAGATACTGGACTTCGAGACGGATGAGCGGACCGCGGAGCTATTCTCCCCTTTGCCCGACCTACCGCCTGCGACCACTACAGCGCCATTAGAAGGCGACCCCTATTTGGCGCATGACTCGCTCGAGCTGTCTGCGCCGTTTCTGAAGGATGCGGCGACTGCTCGAGCGCAGGCAGATGCGCTGCCTTACCATTGGCTGGAGATCGGACATCTGCTCATCACGCATGCGGCGGATGACTTTGACGATCTGGATGCCGTACGGAAGCTGCTGAGGGACCTACGAGAGGTGCGCATGAGCAAGCTCCGGAAAGGCTTCGAAGTGCTGGATGCTGGGGGCGGTGTCAAGATGAACGGCGTGGGTGGGATGGAGATTGCCGAGGTGAGGGGCTTCGTTGGAGGTGTTGTGGATGGGTTGCGGTGGGTCTTCCAATTACATGTCTACAAGTCACTCGTGATCAGGGCTGACTTCTTTGTGCAGGAGACTCAATCGCTCTCGCGAAGAGTCACGTAAAGAGCGCGAGACCGAAGAACGGGAGAACGGTCTCGGTAGCAGTAGTTATCGCGATGATGAAGACGAGGATATGCTATGAAATGAATCCTTGACATCCCAAACCTCTCTCTGTACGCATGTGACATCCTGTGATCCTGGCGTGCTGACACCTCGCCACTCGCCAAACGTCACTGGTTCAATCCCCAAGATCCAACACCCAAAACGTCAACAACCTCACTCAACACCACAACCACCACCTCACTCGATTCCTCGAGCACCTCCACCGACACAAGAGCCATTCCCACTGCCGCCACCACTCGCATCACCACCCCAAGAAACAAAAGCATGGCCTTCCAAGCCTGGACCTACATCCTCCTCTTCTTCTCCATCGTAGCCCTTAACCACCGCTACGGCAAATCCTACGAGGACGCCACGGCAGCCTCCGCGCACCGGCGCTCGCGGACCCACGCGCGGATGGCTAAAACGCGCGAGGAGGAGAAGAAGGCTGATGTAGCGGCGAAGGAGAGGAGGAGGGTGGCGAGGGAGAAGAGGAGAGTAGAGGAGGAGAGGTTGGAGGGGATTCGGGGGAGGGAGAGGCGGTGGATGTATGGGAGGGAGGGGGCGCAGTGAGGGGGTTGGTTGGCTGGGGTTGCTTTTTGGGGCCTGAGGGGGCGGAGGGGAGGTGGTGTTTGGGAGGGTGGAGGGGTTGGGTGGTGTGTGGGAGGGTGGCGGGATTGTCTGACGCGTGGTTGAGCGGGTCGGCAGGGCGGTCGTTTGTCGACGAGCTGGGCTAAGGGGACTCGCTCTTTCGGGCTGCCCATCACTCATGACACTGGTGGATATGCGAAAGGTAGTGCATATCCTCGCTTTCGATCAACCGTCGCCTGGATCTGGGCGAGTCAAGCACGGTTCGGAACCTTATGGCTGTTCTACGAACGAGCTCGAGTGCTTGCTCCAGTGATGTGGAGGCGCATACTCATGACGGTTGGCAGTCACGAGGTGTTGAGAGGGCATTGCGGTATCAACACCAGCCATGCGTATTTGCTTCGATACTCGTACATACAGACCACACGCGTCAGGCTCATCCGTTATTGTTCTTTTCGCCAGTCTTCGGCAACCGCTAAACGAACTCCGCCGTATCCTCGATCTGTTCATCGCCCAGAGTCCCCACTGCAATTATACGGCCACTTGGAGCGGCGGGTGACGTCCTCTCACTGTCATGTATCCGCGGGCGGGAAAGCCGATACAGAGCTATCCTCATAGCCTGAGGCTGCGCGGTCATGGATCGCTGTCAGGTGCCACATCTAGACCAGGCGCGACGTGGGGTGAGACTTCTTTGATAGCCCAGCCACTCATCAGATAGTCGACTCGAGCGCCTCAGCCGTGCTCCCCATCTTCGACACCCCAACACTCAGCTCCACCTGCGGCCACGGCTTCTTGATCGCATCCTGCAACTTCACAATCCCCTTCTTCGGCCCCGGCACCGCCCCATGCACAACCACAATCCCATTCTCCTTATCCACCCTCAACACCTTCAAACACTGCACCGTCTGCTGCTCCCCTCCCATCCGCCCCGCCATCCGCTTCCCAGGATGCACCCTAGATCCAGACCCCTGACTAGCCCCCGAAGACCCCATGACACGATGCGACAGCGAATTACCATGCGACGCCGGCTGCCCGCTCCACCCCCACCGCTTCATACCACCCGCGAACCCCATCCCCCTGCTATCCGCCCGCGCATCCACATACTGGCCCTCCTGGAACAAATCCGCCGTGACAATACTCCCCAGCTCAGGCAAGCCCGCGGCGTCCTTCACGCGAAACTCAGCCACGTGTCGTTTGAGCGGCACGCCCTGCGCCGCGTAGTTCCCCCGCTCCGCTCGCGACACATTCCGCGCCTCTATCGTCCCGCACCCGATTTGCACCGCCCAGTAGCCATGCGCGTCTCGGCGTTTGTGGCCCGTGACTTGGCATCTGTCGAGCTGGAGCACGGTGTAGGCTGTTCTTTTCGCGGTCGTGGGGTCGTAGATGGCTGTCATGCCCTTCTTGATGGCGAGGGCGCCTGTGCGGAGGGGGAGCATGGCTTCTTTGCGGAGGAAGGCGGCGGTTTTGGAGGCGCCCAGGATGGGGAGGCCGGCGCCATGGTTGAAGCGGTCGGTTCGCGTTCGGGGGGTGGGTTGGATAGTTCTGATCGTGCGGGTAAAGGAGCGCGGGACGGAGGGGCAGAGGAAGCGGGCGGTAGATTGAGGGGTGTGAGTCCGGATTTGGGTGGCATTGTGAGTGCGTGATGTGCTGAACACGATGTTCTAGGGGCCTTGTTGTGCAATCGCAAGACCAAAGTCCACTCTGCGGTCGACGGAGAGGACGGCGGTACGATCCGGTCCAGGCGGAACATGATGCCTGACGCCGGATGATCCCGCGGACAAGACCGCAGCGCTGGGACTCGATATGCGATCTATCACAAATGATTTCCTCCCAAACATCATCGATGCAGTCGAGACTGCGCGGTTCCACACTGCACCCAAGCGATTTGCGGGCTGAGCCTCGTAGGCCTCTACCGTACCGTTCTCCCCTGCATGTCGATGTGGACTCTCATATTGCTAGCGACATTTTGACTGGGACCGTCAGCAACACAGGCGATGATGGTCTTCGTCTCATGCGGTCGATCCGTCAGCTCGTTCAATCAGGATCGTACGTCGCGCCACTTGGACAGGAACCTGTTTCACGCCCGCGTACAGCCCATTCTGCCACCGTCCAGCAAGTCAGCAACTATTTTGAAGGACGCTAAGCACCGAGTGCTCGGAACCGGGCATGCAACTGCACGCAACCGTTGGTTGTTTCCCAGTGCAGGAAGCTGCATTTACGACCGCATGTGGTCTGCGGCTGCTGTACGACTACAGTGCAAATAGTGCATGGCGCCAGATGTGCGCATGCACTCCGCCCTCAGTAGTATTGACGCAGCGCCGTTGTGACTACGGAACGGGCGGGCAAGGCCCGAATGCTATTGCGACCCTCTCTACAAAGCGAAGAGACGCAGTGAAGGCCATGCAGTAACATGGCGTTATTGGCGCCAGTAATGCGTGGCGAGTTCAGATGCTGCTCACCCACGGGAGGTAGGATCGATCAGCTTCGTTCATCGCATTCGTATTGAGTACCGATGATTGACTTCACCCGGTCCTGGCAACCGCGGTGGGCAGCTGTTTCTGTGGTGTACTAATATATTATATTGATGCCTTTGCTACAGGTCGTCTGCGCTGTCTTTCAGTAGAATGGTTCGGATCGCAACCTATCCGTCTTAGCTTGACACACCCGCTACCGGCCTGCTGGTATCGCAACCACACGATCGCCTGCGAATGGAGTAGCATCATCGACCCTGATGAGAGCTGTCGCTCGCGAAGCATCCGCCGCATCGGTATATCAGTAAGCGTACAGCCACGATGGAGCCCAATGCAAAGTATTCACCATTTTCACCTCATACCAAAGCGGTAGACTCCATAGCCTCGAGCGCCGAGATTTGTGTAGCTGGATGACGACCCACGCGAAACTTCGTCGAAGGCGGAGACCAGCTCTCAAAGGCTCGAAAGGAAGCCCTGCAAGGATGCAAGCTGGTCTTGCTGATGAACAACCACGTTGCTCCGAGTACCTGCAGACTACCGCGGGTCAGGTCCCCATACTATGGCACCCGACAGCTTGGGTGGAAACCACGCGCGTGTCCTTGAGGAACGCAATGGAAAGGCAACTAATGGAAGTATACGAGCATCGCATAAGAGCGGACGGAACGGTAACGAATGCCACCTTACCGTAGACTGATAATGATGAGCGGAAACTCGAAATATCAGTGATGGTCGCTGGTCGTTCGCCTCGCGACCTCAACCAATAAAGCGAGGACACCTGTTTTGTGAGCGGTAATCAGTATATCCTTTGCAGACAGCGCCCTCGGGACCATGCACGGCGTTCTTCAGGGAGCATCTGTGGTGTGGACGTCCCGTGGTGTCGGGTCGCTGGGCCGAGAGCGTCTCGCCTGCGTGGCGGAGGATACAGACGAGCACGATCCTGTAGACGCGGGTGGTCGCAGTTCACGTTACTCATGTCGGGGATTCGGGAGAGACCAGGCCTCCGTGACACAGTACACTGCGAACGGATGGATGGCCTTAATTATAGACGCGCTGCACGTGCTTGTGCACAGAGTGATGGGAAGAGGGGGCCGTGGGGCGGGACTCGGGAGGGAGCAATGGAAGCGACGAGTGGATGGCCGTTTCGAGGCTGTGAGTCCGTCGACGGGTCGCTTGTCGCCCGCCTGCATGCAAGCTGCAGTCACTAGTGCCATGGATGGTGATAGGCGCGGTGACGGTCCGCAGAACAGGCCGTGTCGAATCCCCGCTGCCCCCCGTCGTCGGGGACGCTAAATTCTTGAACGTTTGGCGCAAGCGCTTCAAGGGTTGCGCGGTTGCAGCGCGGGCTATCTCATCTGCTCCATCTTCCAACTTCTACCCCGAATCTCGCTGCATCTCTCTCTCTCTCTCCCTTTTGCACCTGGACGCATACCGGTCTTGCCACTGTACTGTACATAGTTCGCACGCTCACGAACGACCTTAACGAACTTCGGTGTCTTAGTCTGGTCCGCCACACAGCTGTCGGCTGACTGCAGCATTTACCCGCTCAACTACCGCGCCGCAACAGGATCGGACTCTCCTGGCTGATACCAGACACGTCAGCAGAACCTCACGGCGCAGTGTGTTCGATATCTCGTCCCTTGAGGCGGCTCAGAGCTCGACCATCAGTATCTGCAACACGCAACAACAGCAGCGTGCGTCTAGCTAGCCGACCTTAAGCGCTGAACCGCGCAAGGGCGATCAAGGACGAGGGCGAGACTAAGGCTTTACATTCCTCGGCCTGGGCTTTCACATCGCGGTCGCGTTTTCGGCACCAGCTCGCTGGTCGTGGCCGTCGATGCGACCCTGATCTTTCCCGAGTACTCTCGGCCCGAGACAGGATTGAAACCCAGTTACGTGTGAGCTCGCGATGAGCGCGCTCGCCACTACGGCAACCACCGGGCATAATGCACGTGGGATGCCAATGACCCGGATTGATACAGGCTCATCCGGTTTCACTGCTGTCAATGGCAATGGCCACAAGGCCGGCCAGATTGAACCGAACCAGAGCTCCACGACGCTGGAGACCCCGGCGGACAAACACACTGCAGCAAGCAATACATCTCTGGAATCCCCATATCGCTTACATACTTGGCGCGAAGATGTTCCAAACTCGATCCCGGCGCAACAAGAAGCTCCTCATGCTCACAAACGGAAACGTTCGGGCTCTGGGAGTGTCGGTAGTTCCGGAGTGGGCGGCGTCGTTCAACCGCGCACGGGTAACGATCAGTCCAAGAAACGTCGCATAAAATTTATCGACTCGGCAGTCGACTTGACATCGCCAGAAATTACCATCCCTCCGCCGCTCACGATCCCACAAGTTTCCCGAGCGTCAGTACCGGCACCAATGGGGTTGTCCTCGCGGTACGTGGTCTCGAGTACGACCAAATATACTGCGTGATGTGCTGACCGAGCATAGTGAGCCTTCACCCGTGCGGGTTTCGAAGGGCGCTGATCCGGTACCGCCACCTCGACCAGAGATCGAAGCTACGCTTGCGCAGTCGCTGCAACGCGAATTGTACCAGGCACAACGACTGGCTCAGGGTGAAGCTGAAGCGGAAGCCCGAGATCGAGCGCAAGCCGAAGCCCGTGACAGAGCTGTAGCAGAAGACGCTCAAGCAGAGGCTGAAGCTCGAGCCCATTTCGAGGCTGATGCGGCCAATGTCAGGGCTGTGGCAGCGGAAGCTCACGCACAGGTCAACGCACACACAGATCGTCAGATGCAAGCGCAAGCCCGGGCGAAAGCGGAACCCAGCACACCCCCTGCCGATGCGGATGATCAACCCGGCTCGGTCTCGTACAGCCCGGATCAGGAAGGTGGCGAGTACGACTCGAAGAAGCGCAAGCGCAACTTCAGCAACCGCACCAAGACCGGCTGCCATACGTGTAGACGCCGGAAAAAGAAATGCGATGAAAAGAAACCTTACTGTCTCAATTGCGAGCGTGGGGGACTTCCTTGCGAAGGATACGGTCCGAAGCCGCCGGTCTCGAAAGAATCTAACAGCTCGACGAGGCTTCCCGTAGCGCTTCAATCCAAGGCGACATACGAGCCAGCGCACGGTCCATCGACTTACTTCCTGAGCTCGTCGGAAGACGGCCGGTCGTACCCGCATTGGGGCGAACGCCTGCCCTCCGAACCACAGCTTTACCAGGCAGTTGAACACCGCATACCAGATCCACAGGCTAGCCGTCCTGCCGAATACTGGCCTCGACCTCCCGCACGCCCTCCCGCTGAACCGCCCATAGGCTATGCGCAGGAACGCCTACCTCCGTACGGCTTCTCCGATATCCCGCCACTGCGCTCTCACGTACCTGACTACCCGCCACCTCCGCTACTTGGGCCCTGGGGTGGCGATCACCGCGTCCCGACACCAGTCCGACTACCAACCGCGCCTGGAGCCGTGATGAGCTCGCGAGCCAGCGCGGCAACCAACAGCTCAGGCCACTCGGCCTTATCCCACAACAGCGCCACCGCCCTAACCGGAAAAGACAAGATGCTACTCGGCCGACCCTTCCGCGCCTACCACGACAGCGAGCTGATCCACGACCGCGAACAATGCCGCGCCGCTCTCGAAAAATACAACAACTCCGCCCGAGCCGACAGCGGCATCAGCACGGAAGAAAAGGGCCGCCTCTTCCGAGCCGTCATCGAGCCTCCCTTCCGGCCCGGCTGGCGTGCACAGCACATCCACGACGCCTACAGCGGGCCGAAAGGGTATGTCGGACACTCGACTCTAATCGATACGCCGTTCACGTGCGACTACGGCTATAACATCCATCTCGCCGACTCGGTGCTCGTGCAAGCGGGCTGCTATATGCAGGATGCGTGCGAGATCCACGTTGGTGCCCGGACGATTATAGGGCCGAATGTTAAGTTCTATGGGATTACGGTGAGTGTGGATAAGAACAAGCGGCAGGGTAGTGAGGGGAATTTCGTCGCGGGCGCTATTACGGTAGGGGAGGACTGTTTCATCGGTGGGGATGTGATTATTCTGCCGTTTCGCAGGATCGGGAGCGGTGCGGTGGTTGGCGCTGGGTCGGTTGTGACGAAGGTAAGTCATACATAAGCCCTCATTATGGTGTGCCCGTGTCAAGCTGACGGCGTCGTGCAGGACGTGAAAGAAAATACAGTCGTCGCCGGCAACCCAGCCAAAGTGATTCGAAGGATCAACCCAGGACCGAATGTGGATCAGCATCATCCCGAGATTCAGGATCAGAACGATGCGATGTTGAGTGAGATGGTGGAGAGTGCGCGACGTCCACACGACCGGTGAGAGGGGGTTTGGAGGTCGTGTCCATGTTGAGCCATCTCCGCTATCTCTCTCAACGACGTTCGCGGCTGCGATGTCATCGGTATCTAAGTGGGCATTGCCTGAGGAGGATGGGTCGATGGACGGTCTTTCGGGGCATTGCGATGCTGGACGGAGGGACGGAGCCCTACATGTATGGGGTGGCACACGGGGTATCTGACAGGTCTCTCGATCCTGGAAAGATCATACGGTAGAGCGGCAGATACTCTCCAAGATTCGGGACATAAGGCGGAGGAACGGAGGCTTTCAGTCCATTCGCGCAACCTTTCGGCTGCTCAAGGCTTGTAGATCAGACCTCATAAATGTTGTGGCACTTCGACTGTGGAGGGAGGAAAAAAAGGGTATCAACCGCAGACTCGGATGACGAGTGAATCTGTCGGGGGGCTCACCTGCCAACGTAAACGAACCTCACAACTTGATGGAGAGGACTGCGTGTCATTCGCCGTTTCTACTTGAACAATCTCACATCCTCACATCCTCACATCCTCACAACCTCACAGCCTCACAGTCGCACCTCCTCACATCATCACTTCAGCTCCCAGTCCATTCAATCTCCTCATTCCCACCTGCTCTACCCATACCTCACACCCCCGAAACCTGTCTTCCCCTCCCCAAGCAACATCCTCAGGACAAGTCCAGTTCCTCGCCCATCTCTCTTTCTCGCCTCCACCTTTCGCCTATGCTGTGTCCCACAACAGATCTTGCCCAATGTAGGATCTTGTCGTCCGACAATCCCGACATCATGTTCTAAAAGAATGGGCAAGACCGACTGTGACTCCTCGCCAAATGTCGAAGATTCGGCGATCGCGGCCATGGCCTTTGGACTTACGAGCGATTTGGAGTGCACACGGTGCTGGGAGGGGCTTTGGCCGAAATGTGAATACTTTGGCGCTTACGCGCGAGGTTTGCAGGCGGGCGGGTCCATGAAGCCCGCTGTGTCCAGTGTCTTTGTACACCATGGCTCCAGGCCATTTCTTATGACTCCACTTGGGAGGTATCGCCTCAAGGCCCTCGGAGGTCTCAACGAGCACATCACATATCGTCCACGTCCAGCATCTGGAAAGTGCCTATTCTTACACTCAGCAGTGATCAAGCCGCAGCCGGCACCACCTCAGCTCTCAAACCCAACCTCCGTCTCCCACTCAAATACAACTCATAAACCCTCAACTTCACCGCCACCTTCGCATAACTCGCCAGCGCCACGCTGTAAACCCACAAATTCCCCGGCCACAACAAACTCCCCTCTATCCCCTCCACA
>JAABUP010009485.1_pt1 | contig 11925 bp, 5 predicted proteins | sample 5559201 | NCBI WGS metagenome assembly JAABUP01 (sample SAMN10711887, study PRJNA513373) | rock metagenome | isolation source: Antarctica rocks | place: Antarctica | reverse complement strand
GAATATAACCTTAAGAAGAGGATAAAGGACTAACCTTCTTACGTATCTATCTATATCGCCTAAGGACGTTACCTATAGATTTCTCGGTAATTTTTAGGCCGTCGTATTTATTAAATAAGTAGTATATTATCTCGAAGAGATACGTAGTCGGTCTATCTTCTAGAAAGCGTAATAAGTTATTCTCCTTCTTATTATTAAGGATAGGGGGTCGCCCGTTTAGTCTATTTAGTGGCTGAATAACGGAGCCATATTCCTGGAGGTTCTTCCTTATCTTATCTACCTGCTGCTAGGTGACGCCAGTACGCTCGACGATCTGATTGGTCGAGAGCTCGCTATGGATCTATTGCTCGATATCATAGCGAGTTTGCTCGCTGAGTGGTGGAGGCATATGGAGGGCGACTAATAAGGGCGGCTAATAAGGTTGCGGAGGTGGGTGCGACCGTGTAGGGCTGAGGAGTCTGCTACACTGAGGCTATACCACCTTATCTCGTAATTTTGAGTGTACTCAGCTTCAAATTTGACTGTTTGGGACCTTGTATTAAGCAATTGGGTGGATTTTATTAATTTGCTATGAAATCCCGAATTTTGGTGTGCGTTTGCGGGGCCGACGGGAAAAAACCGCGCTACAACAGAGTTTTTACAGGTACGATATAACAGAGTATTTACAGGCACGATAAGCTCCCACGAGGCAGTGAAGAGGCGCAGCACAGGGGAGCCTGAATTGGTTACCCCTCGGCTGCAAAGCCTTGCGTAACCTCCCTTGGCCTTGACAGCTGCCTTTTTGTTTATCTGCTCTGAAATGGCCGGTGCTGAAAGTGATATGGTCTCTGATACTTAGTGGCCCTCGTTGAATTGCCCTTGTTGAATTGCACTGTAGGCCTTTCACGGAGAGGTGTATTGATAGGATGGATCCTATCACAGCGATTGCAGCCGCCTCCGCGATTACATCGCTCATTCATTTTAGCAGTACTGTCCTCTCGAATGGCTATAGCTACCTAGCCAAAATAGCAAGAGCCCCGAAAGAGCTGCGCCTGTTGCTCATTGAGACTGCGGCACTAAATACCTTGCTTGACCAGTTGCAGCTTCTTGTGGAAGACGACACTGGAGCGGTAAAGAGCGCGGCGCTCAATCTGGAGAAATCTGGAGCGATTACCGAGAGCAGAGATATTCTACTGACAGTTGACAAATCTATAGCAGCTTGTCGACAGGTCGAGGGACAGTCCGCTAAGAATCTTGGGAAGCGACTGGTATGGCCTTTCAAAGATAGAGAAACAAAAGAATTGTTGCAACGATTCCATGTGGTCCGAGACAACTTTACATCGGCTTTATCTATTGATACCACGTAAGTGCCGGAGTCCTTAACTCGTTGGTTCGACTTTAGTTGGTCGTTGCCCGGTTCCGCTGATGCGTACTTATAGAGCTGCACTCAAACGCATAGAGCCGTCTATAAAGAGGGCCGAAGATGACGTTGCATACCTTAAGGTTGCAACTGATCGGCGACGCGTGGAAAAGGAGCATGCGAAGCTTATGGCATGGATGACTTATGACACTGTTTATCCAGAGGAGAACTATGAAGCTGCCCTTAGCCGTCGTCAACCTGGCACAAGCTCATGGTTCCTTGAAGAGCCAAGCTTCCTTGAGTGGGTTCTAAGAGGAAATGGTCTCATGTGGGTATATGGAATCCGTGAGTAAGACTACCGGGAACTTACTCTCTCACTGATCATCTATCTTGCAGCTGGCAGTGGTAAAACGGTATTGTCGTACGCACGATAGTCTTTTTTGTGTCGACAGCCTCGCTGATCTGTCATAGTTCAACCATCATTGAGCATCTCCTAGCGAGGGTCTGCACAGATATTGGCTTGGTATACTTCTATTGCGACCATCAGGACCCGAAAAAGCAAAGCTTTCGAAACTTCGTTGGTGCTGGAATTAGTCGGCTGCTAAACCAGGCACCCCAGTGTATGGAAGATGTAATAGAGCTATATACCCGCAAAGGAGGAGAAGCGGGAGGAAAGCCAAGTACAGGAGAATGCTTACAGCTGCTTAAAGCCTTCACACTCCGTTTCACCACGGTCTTTATCATGGTGGACGCTCTTGATGAATGCAGTGAAATAGAAGCTTTCATAGCAGGGCTTAACGAGCTCCGATCTTCAACAACCACTAAAACGACAGCACAAGTATTGATTACTAGCCGTCAGGAGATTCAAATTGAGAGAGAGATTCTACAATATCTTACGCACTCGCTGTGCCTTACTGCAAATATCGAACAGGACATCCGAAGGTTTATCACAGATCAAGTGCACGCACGAGCGTCTAAGGGTAAATTGAAAGTCAGAGACCCAAACCTTCAAAATCAGATAATTGCTGCCTTATGTAATGGTGCAGATGGAATGTCAGTATGGTAAATCGTAAAGCACCTAGGCTGAGGAGGTCCTGATAGTTGAGCAGGTTCCTGTGGGCTAAGATCCAGCTTGAACGCATCTGCGGACTCAGGACAGACCGAGATATTAGAAAAGCTCTGAAAACGCTGCCCAGTGGCTTAGACGAGACCTTCATTCGCATCCTGGAGCACATTCAAGCGAAGAAACCTGAGGCCGTCGAAGAAATCAAGAAGGTATTTCAGTGGGTAATTGGAAGTTTTCGCCCACTGCCACTCGTGGTGATTTCTGAGGCCATCTCAATTCAGCCTGAGGATGTGGCTTTTGATCCGGATGGGATAGCTAATGATCTCGAGGATATTGTTGCCATGTGTGGGAGCCTAGTGACAGTGGAAAGGAGCAATGACATAACATGCATCGCCTTGGCTCATTTCTCAATCGAGGAGTTTCTTCGATCTTATCGCATCAAACAGGGTTCTGTTGCCATCTTCGGCATGGACCCGCCAGGTATCCACTCCGAGCTTGCCAAGATATGTATTCAATATCTCTCGTTCTCAGATTTTGAAGCACCATGTTCTACAGACGAGATCACCGCGCGAGGTGCAAAGTACAAGTTATTAGCGTACGCTTCACAAAACTGGATCAAACACTTAAGTGCAAGCGGTATGGATAGGAAAACATTCCAAGATCAAGTCTTCCCCCGCTTACAATGGTTTCTCGATCCACCGCCGCGCAGTCTACACTTCCACTCCTGGACTCAATTTTTCTACTGCGCAATGCCGAGCTTGAATCGCGGATATGGAAGAATGCAGCGTGTACCCAGCCAACCTGCTATTTTCTACGCCCTCTTATACGGAATAGATCTAGTGCTGGAATTCATGTTCCCACAACGTGCAGAAATACATCAACAGTTCTGGGATTGCATGACACCCTTGCACGTCGCGGCGTATGCAGGGCATTACACCAGCACTGAGAGACTCCTAAAAGCAGGTGCGAACGTCGACGCCAGAACAGATTATAAGGCTCTTACTCCTCTACATATCGCAGCCGAGCGGGGCCACGCACACATTGTCAAAATCTTATTGGCAAAAAAAGCCGATCCTCATGCTCGTAGCCGATCCGGCTCGACGCCGTTCTATAGATCTCCTCGAGGCGGCTCCTTGGAGGTCCTAGACATGCTTCGAGCGCATGGCGTTGATGTCAGCGTCCACACCTGGGATTATTACACTCCACTACACGAAGCTGTCGAGGCGAATCAATTGGCCTTTGTAGAGCGTCTAGTAGAATGGGGCGCCGACGTGGATATCCATACCCGATATGGGTACACTCCTTTGTCTCTGGCGAAAGCTTGCCGCAGGTGGGACATAGTGAAGGTGCTGAGCAGACGGGAATCAGTGAATGTAATAGGTCATGCTCTTGAGAAGCGCTTGTAGACCCCTAATAGACGGATATGAGAAATTGTGGGGCCCCGATCATATAGCAATACTTGACACCATCAATAATTGGGTCTTCTTTATGCGGATGAAGGAAAGCTGATAGAGGCAAAGAAGATGTATCAGCGGGTGCTGGATGGAAAGAAGAACCATGCCTAGCTTTAGCTGTGTAAGGGGTTTCATCTTAGCATACCATGTAGATATCGCCTGGTGAGGTTTCGGGAAATTTGCAGACTCCGTTTCTGGGCGTTGCTCAGCATACGAGCATGTCGCTGTGGCTGGTAATTGCTGCAGCATATGCCAACTCCGCTAGCCACAACTACCGAGGATCCCAACGCACGCTCAAGTCCTAAGCAAAGATAATGAAATGTAAGGTCTCTACATTTTCAAAGTCAGTGATCCAATGGCGCGAGTCGCTATCGAGAGGTGGAAACCCCGAGGAATGAAGTGAGATGATCAAGTAATGAGGCCGGGGGAAAGAGATGGCAATTGACCTGCCATGAGGACAAGGCTCGTGGCGAACCAAATTTGGCTCAAGAGAATTCATCTTTATTCTGGTCCACTGAGCATCGCGAAGAAATCGTTTCTTACTTCAAAATCAATCGTGTTAAGTACAGGGAAAGTTGGAAAGCGGTAGTTCACAATGTTGGCACAGTGACTAATTATGCCAAACACGCATAGAGTGGAGATCGCTCCGTGCTACAGTTGTTTTTAGAAACATTGGCGCGAGACGCTAGTGGGGAAAATTTTTTGCGCGACCACGAAAAATAGGCCAATAAGTGTAATCGAGTATATAGCCACTATAGACCCTTTAAATAGCTATTAAATAGATAGAACTAATAGATAATTATTAGACCTCGCTATTTGCTATATAATTAGCCTAAATATCAGCGATATAGCCATGTAGCCAAACGTCAGCCATATGGCTAAACAACAGCCATATGGCCAAACAACAGCTATGTAGCGATGTGGCCAAACATCAGCCATGTAGCCAAACAGTAGCGATGTAGCTATGTAGCCAAACATCAGCCATATAGCCAAACAGTAGCGATGTAGCTATGTAGCCAAACATCAGCCATGTGGCCAAACATCAGCCATGTGGCCAAACATCAGCCATGTGGCCAAACAATAGCTATGTAGCCAAACAACAGCTATGTAGTGATGTGGCTAAATATCAGCGATGTAGCTATGTAGCCAAATATCAGCTGTGTGGCCAAATATCAGCTATGTAGCTGTGTAGCTGTGTAGCTAAACATCAGCCATGTGGCCAAACAGTAGCGATGTAGCTATGTAGCCAAACATTAGCCATATGGCTAAACAGTAGCGATGTAGCTATGTAGCCAAACATCAGCCATGTAGCCAAACATCAGCCATGTGGCCAAACAATAGCTATGTAGCTAAGCAACAGCTATGTAGCGATGTGGCCAAATATCAGCGATGTAGCGATATAGCTAAATATCAGCTATGTGGCTAGATATCAGCGATATAGCGATGTGGCCATATGGCAGCCATGTAACCTGTTTGCCTAGTAGCCACATAGCTAGAGCCTATCAGCCATATAGCTACATCGCTACTATCTAGCCATATGGCTGATGTTTAGCTATATAGCTAATATTTGGCTACATAGCTAATATTTAGCTATATAGCTAATATTTGGCCATATAGCTAATATTTGGCTATATAGCTACATCGCTAAAATTTAGGCTAATTATTTAGTAAATAGCGAGGTCTAATAATTATCTATTAATCCTTTCTATTTAATAGCTATCTAAACGGTCTACGGTAGCTTTATACTCGATTTTACCTATAGGCCTATTTTTCGTAGTCGCGCAAAAAAAAATTCCCCACTAGCGTCTCGCGCTAATGTTTTTAAAAATAACTGTACTAGTCTCTAACGGCCTAAGGATATATACCTTCTACAAAGGTTAACATAACACGTAGGAATCGCTTAAGAAATACGGGACATAGCTTCGCTAGCGTTAACGAGACAAGACCGTTACAGCGTTAAGGATTATTTGGGTTACGATGTTCGCTTTTATCGTAGAAGGTCGGACATCTGGGTTGAACCGGTCTGTATAAGCCTCCGAATGACCGATTTGGGATTTGTGAGTCCTACCCAGCTACTAAGCTCGCTACAGAAGTCGGTAGAGTATTGGGTGAGCTATATTTTCCACTCCACTCCTCGGAAGCCCAACCGCCGCTGGAGTGGATGGCACTGCTACCGCTCGGCTCTCGTTTATCGTGCCTGTAAAAACTCTATTATAGCGCGGTTCTTTCCCGTCGGCCCCGTAAACGCATACTAGAATTCGGGATTTTATAGTAAATTAATAAAATCTACCTAATTACTTAATATAAGGTCCTAAATAGTCGAATTTAAAGCTAAGTATACTTAAAATTACGAGATAAGGTAGTATAGCCTTAGTATAGTAGACTCCTTAGCCCTATACGGTCGCACCTACCTCCGTAACCTTATTAGTCGCCCTTATTAGTCGCCCTCCTTATACCTCTACTACTTAGCGAGTAAATTACTATAATATCGAGTAATAGATCTATAGCGAGCTCTCGACTAATTAGATTATCGAGCGTACTAGCGTTACCTAGTAGTAGGTAGATAAGATAAGAAAGAACTTCTAGGAATATAGCTCCGTTATTTAGCTACTAAATAGACTAACGGGGCGACTCCCTACCCTTAATAATAAGAAGGAGAATAACTTATTACGCTTTCTAGAAGATAGACTAACTACGTATCTCTTCGAGATAGTATACTACTTATTTAATAAATACGACGGCCTAAAAATTACCGAGAAATCTATAGGTAACGCCCTTAGGTAATATAGATAGATACGTAAGAAGGTTAGTCCTTTATCCTCTTCTTAAGGTTATATTCTAATACTTTATAGGCCTTCTATCGAACCTCTTAACGAGACTAGGATACTCGCGATAGGTAGAAAGCTCGCTTATATTTATAGACTACGAATTATCTTCCTAGATAAGAGGGTATATTATAAGCGTATTAGCGATAGGAAGTTTGGATAGAGTAGCCTCGGAAGCGAAGTAGGAGTTAATACGCTATTTAAGAGGTTAAAGAGGTAGTCGGTGTTACCCGCATATACGGTAGATAGCTACGTAGCCTAGGAGGTGTATTATAGCTCGGTTAATAAGAGGATATTTAATAACTTCGTACGTTATAGGGTACTTCCTCTATACACCCGTAGCCCTAGGTAGGCTACGTTCGGTTATTATCCTTAATAACGTAAAGATCTATTATAGCTAGGAGCTTTAGGATATATACGATTTAGCTAGTATAACGCTAGCCTTTTTACTAGTATATTCGCCTAACTTTAACCCTATCGAGACGTTATTTACGGTCTTAAAGGCCTAGTTAAAGAAGTATAGCTATTTATGCGAGTTCTATAGGGATAAACCGGCTAATTTTAAACGCTTCTTAAGGGATACAATTCGTGCTTAGGGGGATAGGTCTAATCTAGGTAAAGTATTTCGTAAAGTAGGGATTAATTATTAGGGACGTAGTAGAGAGGTAGCTAGCTAGATATACGAGAGAATTAATAAGAATAGACTAATAAGACTAACTAATAAGAAGTAACTAAATAGCGACGTTTTATTAAAAAACGCCGGTCGTAATATATCCGTTTTTCTAGACTTATCTATAAATCTAATAATTTTCGTACTACTAAGTCTCTAGGCTATACTGCGCAATAGGTCGGGTTAGGTAGGTTTTGGCTATTTTATTACCCGACCTAATATAGGGTAGGTAACCTATGTCTTAGCCCTAGGTGGGTCGGGTTATACTACGGGTTACCTATAGGTGAACCTATATTAACCCGAGTCTTCGTTAGCTAATTAAGCGTTACTATCTAACCGAGATAATTAGGGTAGATATTATAATAATTATTATAATAACTACCTTATTAATTAACTAATTAACTACCTTATAAACTACCCTATTAACTACCTTATAAATAACCTCGTTAACTACCTTATAAACTACCTTATTAATTAAACACCTCGTTAACTACCTTATTAACCACCTTATAAACTACCTTATTAATTAAATACCTCGTTAACTACCTCGTTAATTAACTACCTTATTAACTACCTTATTAATTAACTACCTTATAAACTACCTTATTAACTACCTTATAAACCACCCCATTAACTACCTTATTAATTAAATACCTCGTTAACTACCTTATTAACCACCTTATTAACCACCTTATTAACTATTAATCTATTAATCTATTAATCTATTAATCTATTAATCTATTAATCTATTAATCTATTAATCTATTAACCTAACTAAATATAGGTAAGCCTATAGGTAACCCCTTTTTAGGTAGGTTAGGTCGAGTTTTCATCTAATTTTAATAACTCGACCCTAACTCGGCCCTAAGTACTATTTTAACCTAACCTACCCTACCCTAAACCGGGTTACCCGGCCCTATTACGTAGTATACTCTAGGCCTCTTAATAGGTACTTAGGGATAGCCGGAGTCTCTATTAGGACGTTATTATCTAAGGAGCCCTCGCGGTTAAGATAGCTATCGTTAGAATCTATCTCCTCGTTAATACTATATCGGTTATCTTATAGTAGCTAGGTTTAGTCTACTATCGTCGCTTACGAGGCTAGGATAGCCGACGGAGGCGATAGGATACGTCGTAGAAGATCCTCTACTAGAATCCGATAAGACTCGAGAGGGACCTATATAGAGTAGAGTACCTATAGGCCTACGAAGTATTAGATCTATAGAGGTAGATAAGGCTTAAAAATATAGATTACGCGGCTCTACGGGTGTATTTATTACCGTAGAGCCGTAATGTACTAATAATTAGTATAATTATCGTTAGCGGCTACTAGCGGCGGGTAAGAAAACGTGTATAATACTAACTACGGAGAACTCCGTATATAGTATTTATAGTAAATACTTCGGATTTAGAGTTAAATAACGAGGTTTAATAGACGAACCTTTATAATTTACTTACCTCTAATTAGCTTCTAGCTCCGGGCTACTTTCTAGGCTAATTTCTAGCCTCCGATTAGCTATCCGACGTAGCAAATCCTACCTCGTAAACTCGCTAGCGTGATAAGCGTACTAGAGGCCTATACTAGGCTTTATCTTTAGCTAGTTCTACTAGTTTATTATTACGATATTATACTCCTTTACTATAAATATAAATATTATAACCTTAATCTAATTAGATAAGGATACTTAGTATACTTAGCGTAGGCCTATATCCTAATATTCTACTCTATAGACTAAATATTATTATCTTTTCACCTACTAATTAGCCTTTATAGGTTTACCCCCTAATAAATAGTAGTAATACTTCGGTCGATCTACGGGATTAATCCTTAGTAGTAGGCGTTAATAACGTCTATACTATCCGTTTATTATAAGCCTATTAGCTAATACCTAATAGCTAGTTTACCTAAGTCGGACCTCTTATATACTCGCGTTATCGAGTACCTTTTAATACCTTATTATCGACCCTTTTATTAGGCTAGTTAATATTAGCTATTACCGATCCTTTCGCTAGACTAGCCGATATTACTATAGCCCCTTAGTAGGAGCTTCTACCTATTTAGCTACTTATACCGTTATTACCTCTACGTAAATATATCGACTTCTCCCGTACCTAATCCTTTAATTCGATTAATATTCTAAGTATAGCGGTAACTAGTATAGGAAGAGGTGGAAGAACTTTAGAAGTAAGAGTATAGTATACTTAGTTAATCGTTTCGTATATATATACTATACTTATTAGACGATATATAAAGTATACGGCTAGTAAACCCCGTAAAACTATACCTTAGTAAATGGGGTTAGCCTATTAAATAATATATATCTTCGGAGAAACCGTTAAACGACTCCTTTTACTCCGGTCGTAATCTAGGGTTTTCCCGAAGCTTCGAAGCTCTAAAGATAAAGTATTTCTAATATTTACTCGGACCTTTAATACTCTATAACTATAATACTTCTTATTAATCTAACCTTATAGGCTTCGAGATCTATACTAGGGCTCCTACCGAAGCTAATTTATAGCTTTATAACTATCGTCGCTACCTCGTCGTCGCTACCTAAGGAACTAGAGAAAGTATTAAATAAGATCTTAGTATACGGCTAAATTTAATAGATTCTTTTTACTTACGGGTTATATTAGTAATACTATATATTCCTTTCTATACTATACGTATACTCGATCCTAATTAGTTAGTTACTTAGTTAACTACTAGCTATAACTAGGTAACGAGGGCGTCGCTTTTTTTCTTTTTAGTAGGTATTTATTATAGATATAAATATTATAACCTTAATCTAATTAGATAAGGATACTTAGTATACTTAGCGTAGGCCTATATCTTAATATTCTACTCTATAGACTAAATATTATTATCTTTCCACCTACTAATTAACCCTTATAGGTTTATCCCCTAATATCCTTCTTCTACTAGACGATACTAATAAGAAGGCCTATATTAAAGAGTATTCGGGATACGTTTCTATACTTATACTTATTATAGTTATTATCCTTTCTCCTAATATCGTAATACTAATCGCCGAATCGAATCTAGTCTTCTATCTTAACTAGACTACTTAGCCTCGGTAGGTTAGGCCTTAGTAGATTAGCGTTAGGGAGCGACGAAAGTACTCGATTTCGTCGAGGAGGAGGTAGCTAAGGTTCTTCTAAAGGTAATAAATTAGTAGAGGCTAGATATTATAACTATAACGAAAAGAACCTATAGTTCTTATACTAGGCTTAGCGAGAGTACTTCTTATTATAGAAGCCTATAGGTTATATAGATTACTAGGTAAACTATATAAACTACGGTATAGGTAGATTATATAGATTACTAGGTAAACTATATAAGAATAGATCGAGGGGTATAGTTATTTTTAAAAATATTAGCGCGAGACGCTAGTAGGGAAAAAGTTTACGCGACTACGAAAAATTAGCCTATAGGTAAAATCGAGTATATAGCTACTATAGATATAATAAATAGCTATAATATAGATAGAATTAGTATATTATTATTATACCTCGCTCTTTATAAAATAATTAGTCTAAATATTAGCGAAATAGCGATATAGCTAAATAATAGCGATATAGCTAAATATTAGCTATATAGCTAAACGTTAGCTATATAGCTAAATATTAGCGAAATAGCGATATAGCTAAATATTAGCTATATAGCTAAATAATAGCTATATAGCGATATAGCTAAGTAATAGCTATATAGTTAAATATTAGCTATATAGCTAAACGTTAGCTATGTAGTTAAATATTAGCTATATAGCTAAATAATAGCTATATAGTAATATAGCTAAATATTAGCTATATAGCTAAATATTAGCTATATAGCTAAATAGTAGCGATATAGCTATATAGCTAAATATTAGCGATATAGCGATATAGCTAAATAGTAGCGATATAGCTATATAGCTAATAGGCTCTATAGTAAATAGGCTATATAGCTACTAGGTAAATAGGTTATATAGCTACTATATAGTTATATCGCTATATCGCTAATATTTATATAGCTAATATTTAGCTATATAGCTATATCGCTAATTATATAGCTAATATTTAACTATATCGCTATATAGCTATTATTTAGCTATATAGCTAACGTTTAGCTATATAGCTAATATTTGGCTATATTACTATATAGCTATTATTTAGCTATATAGCTATATCGCTAATTATATAGCTAATATTTAACTATATCGCTATATAGCTATTGTTTAGCTATATAGCTAATATTTGGCTATATTACTATATAGCTATTATTTAGCTATATAGCTATATCGCTAATTATATAGCTAATATTTAACTATATCGCTATATAGCTATTATTTAGCTATATAGCTAATATTTGGCTATATCGCTATATAGCTATTATTTAGCTATATAGCTAACGTTTAGCTATATAGCTAATATTTAGCTATATCGCTAATATTTAGCTATATCGCTATATAGCTATTATTTAGCTATATAGCTATATCGCTAATATTTATATAGCTAATATTTAGCTATATAGATATATCGCTACTATTTAGCTATATAGCTAACGTTTAGCTATATAGCTAATATCTAAC
>JAABUP010009483.1_pt1 | contig 11928 bp, 13 predicted proteins | sample 5559201 | NCBI WGS metagenome assembly JAABUP01 (sample SAMN10711887, study PRJNA513373) | rock metagenome | isolation source: Antarctica rocks | place: Antarctica | reverse complement strand
GTCGTGTTCGACCACGTCCTGGCCGCGCTGGTGCACGGCAGCGGCTACGAACGCGTCGCCAGTCTGGGCTGCTCGGACCGCACCATCCGCCGCCGCCTGCGTGACTGGGCCGCGGGCGGCGCCGGCCAGGCGCTGCTGCGCAGCGCGCTGGACGCCTACGACCGGATGATCGGGCTCGACCTCGGCGACCTGTCGGTCGATGGGTCGATCACCAAGGCCCCTTGCGGCGGCGACGTCGCTGGTCGCAGCCCCGTCGACCGCGGCAAGCAGGGCATGAAAGTTGGTCATGTTCTGGCGCACCCGCCGGAAGACGGCGGCGGTGTCGACGGTGACGATGAGGGCCAGGGCCGCCGCGGTCGCGGTCCAGGTGTCTGGGTTGATCACAGACTGCCCGCGCAGCGCCTGCCACAGGGTCAGGGCGGTCACCGAGGCGTAGGTGGCTGCACACAGCACCACGACGCGCAGACGTGTTCCCTCGCGCAGCCTCGGCATCATCACCGCGCAGGTCGTGCGCGGCACCAGCAGCCACTTCAACGTATCCACCCCGTTCAGAGAGCGACCACCACTTTCTTAGCGGATACTCCTTACCCGCCCCGGAACCCTACGTCGTCGGAACCGGCCTCGAGCACGTCCACGTAGATGGCTGTGCTGACCTCGTTGTCCATCAGCTGCAGCGCCCGGAAGCCGCGGGGCGCCGCCCTGGCCATCGGCGCGCTGCTGCTGTTCTCCCACCGCATCCAGCACCGAGGACAGGGCGCCGCTCCTGACCGCAGCGCGCCCGCCGACCATGTCAAGGGGAGTGGGGCGATCGAGGCCGGTCGTACCCCGTGCGAATGCGCCTCGTCCGGGTCTTCACCTGCAGCGACACGTTGGACGACACAAGTCGAAGAAGCAGCAGCGGAAGCTGCATGCTCATGCCGCGGTTGCGGGGAACGGTGTCGAAAGAGACCGACGGGCTGGCCATGGACACGAACCTGTTGCCATCGCATGCGTGGACGACGTCCGCGCAGGCCTCGGCTGACCCTGTTCCGATGGCCAGTGCACCGGCGCTTGTCTTGCCCTTGAACGCCTCGATGACGTCGTCGACCACGGTCTCGCTGTGGTAGTCGAAGACCTGGCTTGCGCCCAACTTGGTGACGTAGTCGAAGTTCCGCGGGGATGATGTCGTGATGTATCCGGCGGCGACGGCGAGCTGGATGGCATTGCTGCCCACGCTCGTCGAGCCTCCCCAGACCAGAACGGTCTGACCCGTGGGCCTCGGGGTCGCGGAGGGACACTGAAGCGCCAGCTGATCTGTCTGGAAAAGGCCGCAGGCTGCGGTGGACAGGGCCAGGGGTAGAACCGCGGCGGCCTCGTAGGACATGGTGTGGGGGATGGGCGCTGCCATGTGGGCGAGGACGACGGTGTAGGTCTGGAAGGCGCCCTCCGCCGCGTTGTTGCGCTTCTTGTCCATTCCCACGCCGTGAGCGAGGACACGGTCACTCACGGCGAAACGAGTGACCGCGGTCCCGACCTCGACGACCTCACCGGCGAGATCGGCGCCGAGGATGAACGGGTACTTGATCCAGGAAAACATGACGTCGCCCAGGACCTGCTTGACCCAGTCGACGGGGTTGATGGCCACGGCATGGTTCTTGACGACGATCTCGTTCTCGCGTGGCGGCGTGTAGGGCGCGGACCTGACGTCGAGCGTGGCCTGCTTCGCCCCCAGCCACGCAGCAGTATTCGAAGGCATTCGAGCTCATCCATACTTTCCGGGGTTTGACGGTGCGGGAGACGTGCAGGGTTGGGCGCTCAGCCCTGATCGACGATGAACTCGCCGCCCACGGCCTCGGCCAGCTCGGGCCCGAAGAGGGCGCCGGGGGTGTGCGCTCCGGGCCGCCCTTCGCCCTTGAGCAGTCGTCGGGTGACTTCCGCGGCGACCGCGGCGGTGAAGTCGTGGCCGTCGCCGACGCGGAGCCAGCCCTCGCGGACCCGTCCGGAGGACCATTCCACCCGGGCGTGCCCCCACGAAGAAGGCCGAGGACGCTCCTGAGCGCGCAGCGGTATCCGCGCGATCAGGCCGGCGGCGAAGCGCCCGACCCCGGGGAGGCGCACGATCGCGGACACGGCCGGTATGGCGAACCGCACGACGGCGCTCGAGGGTGCAAGGGTCGTGGCCGCGACCACGAAGTCGGCGTCACTCGCCCGCCAGGCCGCGAGCAGTTCGCCGCTGGCGCCGCTCCGGGTGGCGAGAACCTCACCGTCGGGAGTGCTCAGCGCAACGAAATGCCCCGCGGACCGGGAGCGCACCAGGCGCCTGTGCCGCACTTCCCGCCCCCCGAACGTCAGAATCTCCACAATGGTGGCGGCCAGGGCGGAGCCGATGACGCCAGCGTCGATGGCCACCGAGGCCAGCGCGTCGACGCGCACCCGCGTCGCCGGTGGCTGACCGTCGCACAGCCGCAGCAGCACACTCTCGGTCGCCAGGACGCCGAAGCCCGCGCCGGTGACGAACACCTGGTCGGCGGCCGCGGCCTCCCGGTCGAGTCCCAGGATCTTCTCGACGGCGGAGAACTCGTTGGCCACGTCGACGTAGTGGGTCCCCGCAGGGCACGCGCTCGCGACGTCGACGGCCGTCGTCGTGAACGGACCGACCGTGTTCACCACCACGCCCGGGGCGTCCTGGGCGAGCTCGGCGAGGGTCGAGGCGAGCGTGCCCACCACCAGCCGCGGTGCGCCGCCGAGCGCAGCGACAACACCTTCGAGGCGTTCGCGGTCCCGCCCGAGCAGCACGAGCGAGACGCCCGCCTCGTGCAGCCGCGTCGCCACCGCCCGCCCGGTCCGCCCGGTCGCGCCCAACACCCAGACTTCGTTGCTCATCGCGTAGCTCCCGTCATCCCTGGTCGGGGTGTCACCACCGCGACGACATCGCGTGTCATGACCGTAGCACTTCGACGGCACGGCGTGTCATCAACTAGAATGACGATGTGAGCCGATGGCCGCCGGGCGCGCGTGACCGGTTGGAGCGCGCCGCCCTTGAGCTGTTCACCGAACTCGGCTTCGCGGAGACCACCGTCCCGCAGATCACCGCTCGCGCCGGGCTCACGACTCGGACGTTCTTCCGTCACTTCGCCGACAAGCGCGAGGTGCTCTTCGCGGTCGAGGAGGAACTCCCCGCGCTGGTCGCCCGACTCGCCGCCGACGCCCCGGCTTGGCTCAGCCCGATGATGGTGATCGCCCACGGACTCGACACGGTCGCGGCGACCAGGTTCGAAGGCCGACACGAGGACCTCAGAACACGCCGCGCGGTCATTCAGGCGGACGAAGGGCTTCGCGAGCGCGAGCTGCGGAAACTCTCCATCTTGTCGGACGCCATCAGGCTGGGGTTCCGGAACAGGGGCGTCGACGACCTGACCTCAACGCTCGCCGCCCAGCTCGCCGTGACCGTCCTCAGCGTGGCGCTCGACCGGTGGCTCGACCAAGACGACGAGCAACCGCTGTCCGAACTCGTCCACCACACGCTTCGGGCCCTCCAATCAGTCACCGCATCTCCTGCCGAGCGACCAGACGACACGTCACCCAGCCTCCCGATGGCAGGTGAGCGCCGGTAAGGAAGGTCCCCGTCGCGCGAACTTCCCCCTATCGGCGTGCTGTGTCGTCGAGCTCCTCCGCGGTGGGGCGTCGCGCCAGGTCGAGCTCGCGGAGGGCGAGGAAGAGCGGGAAGGTGAACGCCACGGCCAGGACGAAGCTCAGCACGACGAGCAGCGCGATGCGGACGCGGCTCCAGCCCAGGCGGGTGCCCTCGCGGACGTAGAGCACGCAGGCCGCGATCCCGGCGACGATGATGTCGACCGCGGCCGAGGAGCTCGCGTCGTTGGCGAACCAGGCCGCGACGTAGTTCCCGCCGCCGGTCATGAAGGCCAGGTTGAACCACCACGTGCCGACCAGGCCGATCACCGAGAGCGCGAGGTAGACGACCGTCAGGGGCGCGCGGGCGATCATCGGACCGGCTCCGGCGTCGCAGCGGATGCGGCAATCTAAGAGTTTCGTCCAGAGGGGAGCGGGATGCGGGTCGCCGAGTTGAGCCGACGCACCGGCGTGAGCGTGGCATCGATCAAGTACTACCTCCGCGAGGGTCTGCTCCCGGCCGGGGAGCGCACCGGGCCGAACCAGGCCGACTACGGCGACGGCCACGTCCACCGGCTGCGCCTCGTCCGCGCGCTGCTCGACGTCGGCGGGCTGAGCGTGGCCGCGGCCAAGGAGGTTATCGGCGCCGTCGACGACGAACGGGTCGCCCTGCACGGCGCGCTCGGCGCCGCGCAGGAGGCCGTGATGAGGCGGACCGAGTCCCTCGACGACGAGGCGAGCTCGCGCGCCGAGAAGGTCGTCGACGACCTGGTGGCCCGTCGTGGCTGGCACGTGCACCCGGCGAACCCGGGGCGGCGCTCGGCAGTCGACGTCCTGGCCACCCTCGAACGCCTGGAACACGGGGAGGTCGCGGGGCTGCTCGACACCTACGCCGAGGCGATGGAGGGCGTCGCGGACGAGGAGGTCGGCGCCGTGGTCGTCCGGGAGGATCGGGGACGCTCGGTGGAGGGCGTCGTCACCGGCATCGTGCTCGGCGGTGCGTTGCTCCTCGGCCTGCGCGGGATGGCCCAGGAGAGCGGGTCGGCCCGGCGCCTGGGGCTCGGTCTTGGGGGCGGAGTTCAACGCAGCGTCAAATGATGTGCGCCTCGGGCCGCCTTTGCCGGGTTTTCGACACGCCGGGGCAGGTCCAATGTAGGTTCCTTAGACCTGGTCTCAGAACCGGCCTGCTTGTACGAGGCGGCGGATGTTGATGATCGAGGTCGCGAGCAGTATCAGTGGGCGCAGGGTGGCTTCGGTGCGGTCGTAGCGCAGTCCGAGTCGTTTGAAGCGCAGCAGCCAGGACACGGTGCGCTCGACGACCCAGCGCGCCCGGCCGAGCTTGGACTTGTCCTCGACGCCGCGGCGGGCGATGCGGACCTTGATGCCGCGCCGGTTGCAGGTAGCGCCGACAGCGCGGGTAGTCGTAGCCCTTGTCGGCGTGCAACTTCTCGGGGTGCCGGCGGGGACGGCCCGGTCGTCCGCGCCGGCCCCGCACGGCGGGGTTGGTCTCCAGCAGCGGCTCGAACAGTTTCGAGTCGTGGGTGTTGGCCGCCGAGAGCAGCACGTGCAGCGGCAGCCCGTTGCGGTCACACAGGATGTGGTACTTCGAGCCCGGTTTGCCCCTGTCGGTGGGATTCGGCCCGGTCAGCTCACCCCCCTTTTGGCCCGCACCGCCACCCCGTCGATGCAGGCCCGCGACCAGTCCAGGACGTCGGCGTCGGAGAGCTCGTCGAGCACCAGCCGGTGCAGCCGCTCCCACACCCCGGCCGCCTGCCACTCCCGCAGCCGCCGCCACGCGGTGTGTCCCGAACCGCACCCGAGCCCGGCGGGCAGATCGCGCCACCGGCAGCCGGTGTCGAGAACGAACACGATGCCCTCGAGCGCCGCCCGATCGCCGATCCGCGGCCGCCCACCCGGCCCTCGCGCCGCCGGCCGCGGCGGTATCAGCGGCTCGAGCAGCTCCCACAACCGATCATCGACCAACCGCTGCTGCTTCGACCTCGCCACGAGCCGACAGCCTCACTGAACAAGATTCGGTCGCTAGAGAATTGCTCGCTCTTTCAGCAGTACCGTCCTAAACGTTACCAGATGCACGACCTCGTTCGCCTCTATGGAATAGAAAGAGCCAACGCGCACGAAATGCGAGAGAATCTTGACACGCCCCTGCTGCGACTCGCAGATTTTCTGCTGCACACCGCGCACGCAGCCGATCAACTACTTGCGGAGCACCGGCGGGTCGTCCCGATCGGCGAACCGGTAACGGGTGCCGTTCCGGCTGCACTCATAGATGAAGGAAGCGCCTTAGCTTGGTTCGAGGCTGAACATCTCAATCTTCTACTTGTTCAAGTCTATCTTCGCGACAGCAACAACACGGGCGATCTTGGCAAATCGCCTGGGCGCTCGACAACTACCACTGGCGCAGGGGACATGTGCACGATGACGTGTCCGCCTGGCTCGTAGGCCTCCACTCAACGGTCGAATTGGGCAGCCAATTCGCTGAAGGCTTAGCGCGGAGGCGTCTCGGGCGAGCATATGGACGCGTGGGCGATTACTCGCGGGCGGTCGAACAACTCAATCTCGCTTTACCCCTGATGGCTTCGTCCAATGATGCTCCTGGACAGGCCCATACTTATAGAATTCTCGCTTAGGTCTGGGAGAAGACGAACGAACTGGACAGAGCCCTGACTGCCGCTCAACGCTCCGTGGACGAATACGCCGGGATCGGGAACGAAGTCTCGGAAGCGCACGCTCTCAACACTCTAGGGGTCTGTCAGAGCAAGATCGGCGATCTCATCTCAGCGCGTGAGAATTGCGAGAAGGCCTTGGAACTGCATCGTGATCACGCGCACGGCGCGGGGATTGCCGAGTCGCTCGACACATTAGGATACATTTGCCATTCTAAAGGGGAGTTCACTGACGCGACGCATTTTTACCAAGAGGCACTTCAAATCTACGAGGCGAAGGGCAACACATACGATCAAGCCGATGTTCTAGATCACTTAGGTGATTCCTTCTCGGCGTCCGGATATGTTGAGAGCGCACGAAACGCGTGGCTGGAAGCGCTCGACCTGTACCCATTGCATCATCGCCTAGCAGATGTAGATAGACTACGTCAGAAGCTGTCGCGGCAAGCTTCGGATAGTTAGTAGGTCCGCTTCGAGGAACCTTAAGGACGGCGCGGACCTGTTGCGGGTGGCGTCATCCTGCTAAGCTTCGAGCGGCCGACTTCAAGGGAATGGAACTCGAATGGACATGGGCGAATTTAACCCGATCGCGCGAGAGTTGGCCGAGGCGACCGACTCACTTGGCCGAGCCCTAGGAGTCAAAAGCCTCATCATATCGACTCCTGACAAAACTTTTGAGCAAGCTTTCCTGGGAGAATCAGAACCGTCTGACGTGCGTTCTATCTCTAAAGTCGCTGTGAGCTTGGCCATCGGTGCCGCAATGGCTGACGGAATCGAAGTGCGCGGTGAACGGCTTTCTTTAGAAACCAAAATATGGCCTCTATTTGAAGGGCGAGTCGAGTACGATACTGAGAGTCTGCCGAAACTTAGAGAGTTGCGGCTTCGGCACCTTATGAGCAACTCGATGGGACATGCCGAGGGGTTGATGTTCAGGGCTGATGCGCAAGCACAGGATCAAGACAAGCTCCTCGATTACATCTTCTTAACTCCTATCGAGTTCCTGCCCGGAGAGCATTTCTCCTACTCGAACGCTGGGTGGTACTTAATCTCGGCAATTGTGCGTGAGCACTTAGAACTCAGCCTTTCAACGTTCGTGGGGAAGTATCTGTTTGATCCGCTAAACATTCAAGACTTCTCATGGAAAAGGTATGGGAAGTACGAGGTAGGCGGCTCCGGTCTAGCGCTATACAACAGAGATCTTCATAAGCTAGGTCAGCTCTTCAGGACTTACGGCGCCGTGGGTGGACGGCAGATCATTCCACCGGATTGGCTGGACACCATACGCACCCCGGTCATGTACGTGTCAGAAGGACAAGATCCTAAGCGCACCCTGCAGTACGTCGCCTATGGTTACGGAGTATGGATAGCCGGTAACGGAATCTACTATTGCGATGGCGCGGCCGGACAATACCTAATAAGAGTACCCGATCGCGACCTTGTAATTTCGACGGTGGGCGATGTCGCGGAGATGAACCCGATCACAGCAATCCTGCGAGAGTTGATTGAGTAATGTACGTCTGGCGGCCCGGGGGGTTCGGGAGGCGTCCCGTCGCTTGGGTGTGAGACGACTCGCGCCGCGCCGCTGGGCCTCCGTCTGATCTGAGAAGCCAGTTGTCAATGAGCCGGGCTAGCGGGGCGCCAGCCGGTACACCGAAGCCAACGCATGTTCTCACCGGTCGGAAAAGTAAGGACGCGGCGACTCGGGGCGCTCCGCACCTCGCTTCGGGAATCACTGCACTGGCCTTCGAACGCTGAGAGCGGCGACGTCCCCGCGGTCATCCCAGCGCCCAGCGCAATCACCCCCGGGTGGCCGATGAGGGACGCACGCGTCCTCGCGCAGTACTTCCTCACGATCTCGCCGCGCATCAACCGGCCGCCGCGGCCGAGCCGACCGTCACGCGGGTCGCCGGGCCCTGGGCGTGCCTCGCCGACATCGGCGGCGACAGCTACAACGTGTTCGGGCTTGGGGTACGGCCCGCTGAGTGCTCGAAGCGGTGACCTGCACGGCCGCGCTGGCCGTGGCCTCCGCTCGGCGCCTGACAACTCGCCCGACCTGCAAGGATTAGTCGTCGCGTGGTCGTGTGGGGGTCGTTCGGCGCTGTGTTCGGCGGGTTGGGCGCGCCGGCCTAGCACTGGGTGCCGGCGTTCGGAGACCGGTTCGGCCGCGCTCGTTCCTCCCCCGCAGGCCGGTACGCAGCACTTCGGGAATCCGGGCACCGAAGTCCAGGAGGGGACAGTGGCGGCCTGGACTGCGGTGGCCGGTCGAATCCCGAGTCCGATGACCACGAACTCGGTCGCGGTGGATCGACCCTGTGCGTACAGTCAGGACTTCGGACGGAGGGAGCCTCGGTGGCGGAATGCTTCTTCTGCCTTGAGGATTGCAAACTGACCAAGGCGCATCTGTTTCAGAAACGGCTCCGCGAGGTATTGCAGACTCACAGCGACAGCATGTATCTGAGCGCCTCGAGTGCTGCGCACCGAGGAGTCAACCGGGCGCTGTCCTTCCCGGGAGACATGCGCGAGGCAAACGTGACATCGTTGTGTGGCGACTGCAATGCTATATGGATGCAGCGACTTGAGATCGATGCCGCACCGGTCTTCGCCGATCTCATTGGCGGGGAGCGCGTGCCACCGCCACCGGAGATGTTCGCGCTCGCGCGCTGGTCGGTCGTCTTCGCGGCGTTGTCGAGCGAGCTCTTCCGCGATATCGAGATGCCGCGCGAGCAGCGACGCGCCATCCGTTTTGCGAATGGACACCCGGAACGGTTCTCGACTTACGCCGTCTGGACTACCGACTGGCTACACAGCGTGGAAAGCGACCTTTACCGCGGGGTGTCGGCGACCGGCGGCGTCCATTGGGCGAGTCTCTTGCACGCCGGTGGGGCCATTTTGATCTCCGCGACGCCGGCCCTCCTGGGCCGGGTCCCTCGGGTCCTAGAGGACGCGGGAGTGCGCAGCACGCTGGGGTTCATTGGGGAGAGCGCGGTGTACGTGCCCGAGGACTTCCAGGTGAGTATGCAGACCGACGGCCGGCCTAGCCACGTCACGATGCGTGACCTTGGACCACGACTTGTGGGCGGCGGCGGTTCGTTCACCGAGACGTCGACCGGGACTCAGGTGCTCGACCTGTCGAGAGGACTCGAAATGAACGATATCGAGATGTCGTTTGAGTTCCGGGGACGTTTGGTGGATCCACGACAGCTACGCGGTGGAAGAGCGAGCGGCCGGCCTGACGGTCGTACCCGCACACCCAGCCGCAGCGCCGCTGTCCAGGCCCACGCTGATCACCGCCCCCGACGCCAGTCATCCGCTCCTGCTGCGTCCGCCATTCACCGGTGAGCCCGTGACCGCGACACTCGGCGGCTCCAGCAGTCGTGCCAGTGCTTGAGCCAGCTGCTCAGAACCCGGACCAGGCGCACCGTCCCGGCCAAGCCGCAGCCCACGATCCCGCCCGCGTAATCCTGGGCAGCGTCGCGGCCATCCGTCGAAGGATCGCCGCGGCCTTGGCCAGGACGACGAAGTGCACGCACTCGGCCAACACCGCCAGCGAGACGATCAACCCTGCCAGCCACTACCACCGCCATGCTCGAGGTCGAACCGCAGCGCCGAGACCTGTCACCAGACCATCATCGGACGGGCTTCTGACCCTCGTCGAGCGACCGACATCGCCGGGCCCGCCGGAGTGGCTCCAACGTGCTGGTGCATCCCACTCCGAGACTCAGTGCAGCCGATTACGGAAGCTGACACTGGGCCGGATCGGCCCGCCGGGACCCGGCCTGACCAGGGCGAACGTGGGGGAGGGCGAACGTGGGGGAGGGACCCGTGGAGCAGCCACCCGACACCACCCCGGCACCCCTGAGGGGTCCGCCGCTCGGCGCACCGGAGCTTTCCGCGTCAGACCTGGTGGTGGGGGAGGCGCGGGCCGCGGCGCTCGAGGCCCTCGCCGCCCGCGCCGACGCCCACGCCACCGCGGCCCGCTCGGCCCGCACCCGGCGCGCCTACGCCGCCGACTGGGAGCACTTCACCCGGTGGTGCGCCCTGGCCGGACGTGGGTGCTTGCCGGCGCAGGTCGGGACGGTGCGGCTGTATCTGACCGACCTGGAGGCCACCCGCACCGACACCGGCGCCGGGCTCTACCCACCGGCCTACCAGCCGGCCACCCTGGCGCGGCGGCTCGCGGCGATCGCCGCCGCCCACCGCGACGCCGGGCACCCGTCCCCGACCCGCGACCCCGCCGTGGCCGCCGTCCTGACCGGGATCCGGCGGGCCCGCGCGCACCCGCCACGGCGGATGCGCCCCCTGCTGCTCGACGACCTCCGCACCCTCCTCGCCGGCATGGATCACTCCCGGTGGCCGGGCGGGCTCACCGCCGCCCGCGACAGCTTCGTGCTGCTGGCCGGGTTCGCCAGCGCGCTGCGCCGCAGCGGATCCGGGCGTCGAAAACCGACCAAGAAGCCGCCGGCGCCACCATCGTCCTCCCGTACGGCCGCCACCCCCAGACCTGCCCGCCGTGCGCGGCGCTGCGCTGGCTACGCCTCCTGGATGCCGCCGAGCGCGGGCGCCCCGCGCTGATGCGCGCCGTCCTCCAGACCCCGCCCGGCCCGGAGCAGGACCACCTCTACCCCCAACCGGGACCGCGCCCACGGTCCGGCCGATCATCCCGTGACCGACACGCCCACAAGATCGGCCGCTACATCGGTCGGCCAACCGACCACAACGGGGCTGAATGTTTGCGTCGACAACTGTACCGCGGTGGAGACGTAGCCGCGGATGGTGTAGCGGTCTCGGGTGCGTGCTCCACGACCGGCTGCGCGCCGCGGTCCGCGACGCCGCGGTCCGCGCCACGGCCGCTCCCGCTGGGCCCCGTTCACGCCCACGGCACCCGGCTCGGCACCCGCACCTTTAGCTCCCGCGCCGAAGCCGCGTTCCAGATCGTCGTTCACCACGACTCGCACGCCCCGCGGCGCCGACGACACCGCACCTGACCCATCGTCAACGTGCCGTTGAGACGCTCGACTTCGCACCCGGGGGTCCGATCAGGGGTCGGGGTCGGGGTCGGTGAGCAGCCGGACCAGGACGGCGTAGGTCTGCCCTGCGCGCTCGAGGTGTTCGATCAGCCACTGGGTGTCCACCCAGCGCTGCGCGAGGACGTGTCCGTGCTCGACGAGCGTGAGCCGGGTCCGCTCGCCCTCAGGCAGAACGCGGACCTGCTGCTGGCCGTCGGGGCCCGGGACCACGGTCGAGGCGCCCAGGCGCCTCGCGGCTTGCACCGAGGCGCGCAACTCGGCCGCGAAGCGGGCGGACTGCTCCGGCGAGGGCTGGTCAGGCGGGGGAGGTCGGGTCACTCGCGGTCCGGGGTCGGCGTGGCTCTGCGCGTCGAAGTACTCCCGGGTTCGCTCTCGCTCGGGCGACGTCGGCCGGCATGGGCGAGAGCCTAGAGAGGCGTTGGTCGCCCGCCTGGTCGGCGGCACGTCCTGCCAGGCGATGAGCGTCGCGCCTGATGAGTTCGGTGCTCGACCACGACGCGGCTCAACAGCCAGGTGTCCTGCTGGGCCCGATACAGCCCGGGGCACCGCAGCAGCGGTGTCGTGGCCGTCACCGGGACGGCCTGCCGCGGTCGCACCGGGGGGATCAG
>JAABUP010009482.1_pt1 | contig 11929 bp, 14 predicted proteins | sample 5559201 | NCBI WGS metagenome assembly JAABUP01 (sample SAMN10711887, study PRJNA513373) | rock metagenome | isolation source: Antarctica rocks | place: Antarctica | reverse complement strand
TCAGTATGGAGAATGTCACACCATACAGTCTCAGCATGGACGGACACATGTAGGACAGCACAAGAGCAAGATGCTGCCTGGAAACATTGCCGTGCACTGGAAGGTCAGTGGAACAGCTTGACAACAAGAGAGGGAGGGACGCCAAGGCAACACAGCACAGCAGGGCTTGCCTGGATGGCAGCAACCAAGCCAGGGGGCAGCAGGCGCTGAAGGGTGAGGGTGACCCGGGGTCCATGCAGGGCCTGCACCTGCAGCCTGCCCAGCAGTGATGCTGCGGCCAGCTGCACTGTTCCACTCGTCTCCTGCACCTCACTCACTTAGTCAGCAAACTTTATGTCTGATGCGACGAACGCACAGGCAGCTGCCAGCTGCACTGTTCCACTCGTCTCCTGCATCTCACTAACTTAGTCAGCAAACTTTGTGTCTGGTGCAATGAAGACACCTGCAGCAAGGGGTGCTGATGCATGCGTTTGTGAAGAGAGCATTTTGGGCTTGTCTGAGCAGTACAGACAGACAATCACATAAAGGAAGGCAAGACCAAGGGGCAGCCCACTGTCCAATATCACAGCAACCATGGCAGCAGGATTTGATAGAGCACTCAACATACCCACACCACTCCATGCAAGCAAGAGGTGTCAGCATTGGTATTGAATGAGCGCTAATCAGCAGGCGAAGCAGGCATAGGGCATCAGGGATGTAGAAGTGTAGGGGCAAAGCAGGCGCAGGGGTGTAGGGGTATAGGGGCAAAGCAGAAGCAGTGCAGCTGAAGACAGGGTGTGACCACATGGATGGTACCTTGAACTCTGGAGTAGCTGGCTTGGCAGGCAGAAGCACAGTGAGGAGGTAGACCACCCCCCCTTGAGCAGCAGCAGCCCAGGCAGCAGGGGGGGTGATGGCTAGGGCGTGCAGCAGGCGCAGGGCCAGCAGCAGGGGGGTGGGTCCAGGGGGCCGGTGCACCAGCCAATAGCACAGCAGCAATGCCCTTTCCTCTGCCAACGCCTCCACACATCCTACCACAAGCACTCATATTCAAATTGTGCGCAACAGCAGCTGCTTATGTCCACAAAGTCTGCCAACAATGGTTACAGAACACAACCAGGTGTGCATGCTAAGTGTGCAACACAAGGAGGGGAGGGTGTTCTTGTGTGGGATGAGGAGTACACAAGGCAGTGAAGAAGGAGCGAAACAGGGATATGCTTGCCAGGCATGCTGGTGCAATGAAGATATAAGCACATCCAATTTGTAAGAAGGCACAGTTAGTGACTGTCAGTCAGGCAAAACAGATGAACAGCCAGTCTTACACGACAGAGGTTATGGCGCACCTGCATTGGCTGTGAGGCGGACCAGTACTGCCAGCGCCATGGAAGCAATCTCAGCCTCGTGTTTCTGCTGGTCAGATGGCTGACTTTCGGCAACCATGTCAGGGGTGTCAACCTTGTCCGCTGTCTCTTGCAGTCTCCTGCATGCATCACCCTTGCCATTCACAAACGGATTGTGGGAGTTGTGTGGGACCATGCAAGCAAGCAAGCAAATGAGCAGTCACAGGTAAGTTTGAAGGCCCTGTTGGTGTTTCTTTTGATGCAAGCAAGCAAGCAAGCAAGCAAGCAAGCAAGCAAGCAAGCAAGCAAGCAAGCAAGCAAGCAAGCAAGCAAGCAAGCACCGTGAGAACATCAGCAAGCAAGCACAAGCAAGAGGCAGCATCGCATACATGACCCATGCCATGTAAAATCACAGCAGGCAAGCAACCATCACATCACACCCAACGTTGCACACCAGCAGCATAGCCAGCAAGACAGTGCTACCATATGCAGAAGGCAACCTTGACTGAGCTGCAGCAGGCAGGGCATCATTCAAGGGCTGAAGGGCAGCAAACCTGCAGATGGGCTCTATACAGTTGAGCAGGCAGGGCATCATTCAAGGGCTGCAGGGCAGCAAACCTGCAGATGGGCTCTATACAGTTGAGCAGGCAGGGCGTCATTCAGGGGCCAAAGGGCAGCAAACCTGCAGATGGGCTCTATACAGTTGAGCAGGGGGGCCAGTGCAGGACGTGATGCCATGAGAGCAGTCACTCTGGGCACGGCCTGAAGGATGTTCATCAGGGCTTGAAGGGACTGGACCACGTCTGCCTTGTCCTTCTCAGCCTGCTCTTTTGCTGGCGCAACACCTGCCTCATTTCCACTGTCTGGCCTGGTTGCGTCTGACCTTTCAAGGCTGGGATAGTACACCTAGCAAAGGTTCACGCGTGTATGTTATGTTCAACTGCAAACCAGTCTTTGACCAGACTGCAGGTTTTGGGCAACTACTGCTGTGATGCAAGGTCAATATTGGCAAGAGGGTTGAAGGTGCCTGTTTGTTCAAGCCATGCTACCCAGCTTTTCACAGAAACTGCTCAGCAGACCCACCTTCTCAATAGACATAATGTGTTTCATGCCCTCAGACCTTGGTTGACGCAACACAAGCCCCCACCCATGCACACCCAACAGAAGCAATAGGGGGAAACAACACGGGTGCTGTGATTGTGACATGCACAAGGACAGCGATCACAGCTGAGTAGCAGAGAGACTGGGAACTGACCTCAGGCTTCATGTGAGCATGTATGAAGGTGACTAAGCCCTTGCAGAAGGCAGCAGGGTCAGCCACCGGGAAGTTGGGTTGCTCATTGTACACACGCACAAACACCCCAGCCACCACCAGCTCCTTCCCCAGGGCAGCAAACCTGAACCCACTGGCAGTGGTGGTGCCTGCACTGCCAGCAGTGGCTGCACTGTCTGGCTCTGCAGGAGAAGGGTGGCCAGAGACGGTGTCAGCTGTGCTGGCTGTGGTGCGCTCGGTCTCCATTTGGCTCAGAACCTCCTCTCTCATCTTGCTGTTCCAGATGACCTGCAGAAGACATGATGTTGTGGACTATAGCCTGGACTGCTTATTGTCACATTGCTGTTGTTGCTGAGAGTCTCAGCCTGAGACAGCAAGTAACATGGAAAGCATGCTAGCCAAGGAAGGGATTTGCAAAGATGCCAGGGGTGAACGAAAGACAGAAATGAGTCCCAGCGCTATGGCATAGTACTGGTGACATGACAAGCCCTGCTCTAACAGGTGCTGGCTGGCATGTATGACTGCTGTAGCTGTGGCACTGACACCAAGCACACCTGCAGCAGCATTGCTTCACCAGGTTTTCATGAAGGCTATTCAGTTGGAGAGGTGAAGCACCCACCTGGGGGGTACAAACGCTGCCATTCAGCTGTTGAAGCAGATCCTGGGGGTCCGGCTCTGCCAGGCGGGCCGCCAAACTGGGGGTCAAGAGGGCTGCCAGGGCTTGCCGAGCTGCAGTGCAAGGGGGGGTGCCTAGGCGGCCCGTCAGCACCCCTGCCATTCGCCCCAGGGCCCTTGCTGCCAGCATGGCATGGTGATTGCGAGCTGCCTGCAACAACATCAGACACCCATTCAGTCATCACCTGTAATGGAGCTTAGTCACTGCTGGCTACACGACTGGTCCTTGTACCTGCCACTGCTTGTGTTGCTGCCGCTGTTGAGTGCTGCAATTTTGAGTGCTGCTGGTACAGCTCATGAGGCCACTGAATGTCAAGGCAGAGCTGGCAAGCAGCCCTGCAAAGAGTCATACAACCTGAGGCGTGTGTAAGGCAGGCTTATGACAGACAACTGGACAAGTTGGGCCCTACTGTCCTGGTTAAGTGACATCCCCAGCGTCTGAAATCTGTATCCATGATGTCAATCAGAGACGTCTAGTCAAGAACAAGTGCACCTGCATGTTGCTTCGCTGGATGCCCAGGCCCAGAAAGGCCGGCCCTTGCGCCTTGTGACTGCCCGTATAGTCAAAGTGGTCTGGCTGTGACCCAGCATCGTGTGTTGCATCATAGCCAAACAGCAGGGGCACCACATGACCCAGGACTCCCACCCTCAGAAGCAACTCCTGTAGTTCAGATCATGCACTGATGTGAGAAAAGCAAAAACAAGAAAAGACTACGCCTTTCGGCATCAATTTAATGAGAAGCCAAGTATTATGCCGGGCTGCCCAGGATACACTGGCGTGATGTGTCATTCTGCTGCGCATGCTACAAGCTTCTTCCCTTCCTCTCCTGTTTGATGATGTACTGCTATACAGACTTTGACAGACTGGCCATGCTAAATTGGACTCATACAGCTGTGGCGTATAAGCCAGCAGTGATGAGTCAGGTGTAACCCAACAGGCACATGCTGTTGCTTGCACCCAGTGGTGAGCACATAGTCTCTTCAGGATGATGCACATGTTGCTGATCTTGCACGCACGCAAACACACTGTGCATGTTGCTAGGGCATAGCTGCAGCATTGTCAAATGTAAGGGCACCAGGTGCATTGTCCCAGAAACAAGGCAGCAACAATCTGCAGCATAGCAGATAGAACAGAGCAGGACTGAGGACTGACAGGATAAAGCAGGCATGCCCATTGCAAACAAAAGGCAGCTTGAAAGGCAGCTGGAAAGGCAGCTTGAAAGGCAGCTGGCAAGGCAGCTTGAAAGGCAGCTGGAAAGGAAGCTTGAAAGGCAGCTTGAAAGCACCTGAAGGGCAGGTGCGGGTGCCATTTGGATGATGCACTGCAGGGCAGCATCCACAGCTGCTGGCGCCCTCTCCAGGGAGCAGCACCCGACCACATCACGTACACACTCTGGCCTGTCACACCAACATGCGTCAGCAGCAGGGCTCAGGGGCAACACTGTGGGCGAGTGCAGGCCGAAAGCAAACCATGTACATTGCCAGCCCTTACTTGCCCACCATTTGGGAGACACATACGGCATGCTTGCAGTTTGTGAAACCAAAGAGACAGCAGGAACTTTGCAGAATTGAATCAAGTGAACTAAGTCTGGGCAATCTTCTCAGTCATGCGCAACAACATGCGCAACAGCAGCTGGTTGAAGTGAAGCCGCCATGTTTGTCTAATCCCCCAAATGTTAGCATTGTTTCATTGACCTGAAACTGACGGAACTGACAGAAAGCACATGGCGTATGTGCTCAATGAGAGCAACGCTAACTTGCAGTGTCAACAATGCTATGAAGCACAGTCCCGCCATGTTGTACAATTATACAGGGCAAGGCAGATTGTGAGAGCAGGGAGCACCTGCTGGCAAGTTCCTTTTGAGCATTGGTAAAGATGGCCATGCCAGCACATGTGCGCAGGGCATGAGTGGTCATGATAGCAGCAGGCTGGTTGGCAGGTACGTCCTTGGGCATGATGGTGCAGCAGCGTGCCAGCAGGGATCCCAAGATGTCAATGCCACCTGACCGAGTCAGCTCCTCTCCATTCAGCTCTGATGAGACGCACGTCAACCAGCACAGCTCGACTGCCGCCTGCATGTCCACATGCATGTTCCACTGACACATGATGGTCAGTGCTATGATGTTCTTCCAGTCATTGTTGGTTGACCCCCCTGATGAGGTGCTAGAGACAGGATAGGTTGGTGAGTTGATTGACTCATGTGCGGGTTGACTGAGTGAAAATGATGGATCAATTGGATGATTGACTGGCTGACTGATTGATGAGTTGAGATTGACGATTGAGTAACTGACCGGCCAACTGATTGACTGATTGATTGATTGATGGACTGATTGATTGATGCATGAACAGATTGATGGACTGTTTGCCAAGTGACAAATGTCAGGCCAGCCTCCCCAAGCAGCAGCAACCATGGAAAGGGTCAGCAGAAAGGGCAAGGATACAACAACAAGCAAAGGAACACATCAAGCAACACACAACACATTTGCACATTTGAGTGGAAAGCACCCAGTCCTGTAGTTGTAGCAGCAGGGAGCTTAGTGCAGCATGAACAGGAAGTGACCTGCAAGCGAGGGGCCTGCTGAGGAGACAGGAAGTGGGCAGCTGGGTCGTCTGCCTGCTCCTGCTGGGGCAGGGCAACAGCTTGCAGCAGCATCGGGTAGCCTGCGTACTTGAAAGGCTCCAGGACCTCTGGGTACCTCCTGAACAAGATACACTGGGCCTGCATGCACACGTTAATCATAATAACAATAACAATAACAATAATGATAATAATAATAATAATAATAGTAATAATAATAATAATAACAATAATAATAATTCACAGGCGTTCCAGCTGATTGTTCTTGCCAGGTACCTACTAGGTGTGCCTAAACCCTAGTCCTGTGAGCCAACACGCACTGACATGCACACGCGGTGTCTTGAGTAACTCCCAGTGTCCTGGGCTTTGCTTCAAGCATTCCAACAGCGCCAGTCAGAAGAGTTACTTAGCATGCAAGTCTGACGCTTCAAGCTGTCTTTTGTGCTGTCAACATTGCCTGTCAGATAGCATGAAAGCTTGAAAAGCAGCAGTACAAACCTCAGACATAGACAATGTCTCTGTATGCAGGTTTAATGATGCATACAGAGACATTGTAATAGTAATGGTTTAACTGTTGCATGGTTGGTATGCATGAAAGCTTGACCGTTTGCAGACATGCGCTCAGTCAAAATGCTATGACAAGTTGCAAGTCACAGCCGTTGTGAAAGGCAGGGAGGAGTACTTTGAGCAAGAGCAGGAGCCTCCAGGGTTGGGGTCCCTGACCCCCCTGGGCCCCCATTTGCAGCCTCTCATATGCCTTTTGCACTGCCATGAACTTGTCCCGGCCCTGGGGGTTCTTGTCGGGGTGATACTTCCTTGCCAGCTTCCTGCATTACATCATATCTGCAACTTCACTGTCTTGGCTACACTGAATGTCATGGATGCTATCAAAGATGCAATAATCACTGTTTGCAAAGGCTGCTGAGGTGAAGGCCCCATAAATGACTTACACTTCTTGGTTGCAAGCACACTGTTTTCTGACCTGGTAAAATTCCAATGCACACAAACAGCACCAGTAGATGCAGCATAGACAAATCCAGCTACTGAACACAGACAGGCAAAGCAGTAAGAGATGACAGTTGTTAATGTTGCAATACAGAGAGCTTGTGATCATGACAAACCTGTAAGCGGATTTGAGGGCATCTTCTGACAAGGGCCCTTCCTGGGTCTGACCCCCTTCCTCCTGCTGCACCCCCAGCACAGCACAGGCTTCCCTCTCGCTCATGACTAACGGCTTCCTTGCCAGCTCATTGCGCCACTCTTCAAGCAAGGCCTGCATCACAGCACTTCCCATCAGACGTCACATCCTATGCGATGCATGACTAGTCAATGTTTGCTTTGTGCACCAGTATCTATCTACTGATCTAAAACATCTCCGCAATGTAGAAACTGTCCCCAGACGTTTCTGATTTTATATTTCCAGTGTAGAGAGGACGTTTCTGAGTCAAAATAGACGTTTCGGGATTGAAAAGAGCTATACCATAGACACCATCTATACCATGCACAAACAAAACCCAAAATATACCATAGCTTAGTCCCTGTAATGAACATCATACAGGGAATATTCAAAGATGACAGGTTGGCTGTGCACACCCCACCTGTAGGAATTGGACATGATCCACAATTGGCCAGTTGGGAAACCGGTCCTCGTCGCACAGGTTCCTGAGGTAGTATCGATGGCACCACATCTCTTCTGCCAACTCCGGATAAGCCATGGGAGGACAGGCCACATACTCCCAAACCTTATGGCAAAACTGCCCCAACCGCTGCGCTAACTCGCCCACATGCTGGTGCATTTGGGGTACCAAGCGCTGCGCCCTCATGCGATGGGTCCAGACCAGCTCGGGACTGTCAGAGTCCCCAACCATGGCTGCAGCGAAAGCTTGGGGACCGGAGGTGGTGAGGACGTACAGAAGGGATTCTAGCAGGAGACCACCGAGGAAGCTGCGAGCTGCTAGGGTGCCCACCCCACTTGACACCCCGCCCCCAAAGTGCTGTACCAGATGGGAGACCTGCAACACAGGTTTGGGTGTCGCCATTCAAGAAATTGTGACGCAGTGTTGACGTCAGACGTTTGCTATGGCCCACACAACTGTTGCAAGCTGTCTGAGGTGCTGCTAGAACCATTCCCTAGGACAAGAGGCCTCCCGCTTGTGTTTTGAAAGCATGCAAGGCTGACAGGCAGTGGCAAGATGTGTACCACAGCCTGCACAGAGATTTGCACAGACACAACCAACAAGCAAGATGGCATGCAGCGCATGTGCTGCTTTTACTGGAATTGTTTATTTAGGAAACATCTAGTTTGCTGCGACCACACCTGGAGGGTGCATGGTGTGGGTAAGATCTCTTGGTACTCTCTTGGGTCATTCGTCAAAGCAGGTGAGCGCAAAAACGAAGAGCAACGGCATACCTGAAAAAGGGTGGCCACCTCCAGCAGGTTGGAGCCACAGTAGGCCAAGGCGAAGAAGTAGAGGCCGGTCTGGTACAGGCGGGGCAGGGCCTCAGCATTGTGGTGCAGGGCCTTTTGCAGCAGGCTGCATGCTGATGCAACCAGGGCTGGTTCCCCAGTCAACAACAACTGCACCATCAGTTTGAACTTTCGAACTTTCAAATCTACTTCACAGAAGGGCATCAGCCTAATCCTGCCTGTACCTTGTCAGTCACAGAGCTTGAAGTCCCAGAGGGCCTTGACCACAGATCTTCTATCAGGTGCATACCGACACATCACAGATGCAGGTGCATCAGAAGGAAGAGCTAACATGAGTAACACCCACATCAAATGTTGCTCACGTCAGTTCTCCAACCTGATGCAACTGCGTCTCTGATGTGTCAGCATGCACCTGGCAACTTTCAGAGGCTGCTGGCAGAAGGCAACAGGCACAATACGAAGGCAAAGCAATAGGCACAAGCACCGGCAAAGGCACCAGCACCAACAATGCAAGGGCAGAGGCAGCTGTGAAGGCAAAGGCATCGGCACAATCAGATACAGCACAGATCCACCATCACCAGATGCTACACGGTAATAAAGAACGCCACATCAGACTGGAAACTCACAACTGGGTCACTTCCAAACCTTAGGAGACACATGTGACGTGTTGCGTGGAGACACATGAGGGCAGGGCAGGACGGGACGGGACAGGGCAGGGCAGGGCAGAGCAGGGCAGGGCAGGGTAGGGCAGGGCCGGGCAGGGCAGGCCCCACCTGAGCAAGGTGGGGAAGACAGGTAGGGCCAGCAATCTGGCGGTGGACCAAGGGTAGGGGGTACAGAGTGCGGGCCCCTTCCCCTTGCGCTGGCTGCAGCCTGACAAGACTATGCAGCAGTCTCAGACCAATCTCCGCCATGGCAAATGGGCCAAGCTCCCCTGCAAGTGCAGGAAATGCATGTGAGACTGTGCAGAAATAGCTGAAGTAGATGTACAGAAGCAACTTGTTTCTGAGAGCCAATGCTGCCCACGGCAGTAGGGCATGGGGCTGAGCCCCACAGGTCCCATGCCCCCACCCCCCTATGACCCCCCCCTAGGGAGAATCATAGGGAATCCCCACAGGATTGTCACAATACCCTAGGGGGGGGAGCCCATCACCATCAAGCAAAAGCAGCTGTGAGTGTGTGCAGCATCAGCTCATGATTGTTGAAAGGCACCAGCACAACAGTGTTGCAGTAGGGCCTGACTCTGAGAAGATGTTCAGCCAGCATGCAAGAATGCAATGCCTGAAACAACAGCATGGAAAGCAGTCGCTGATATCGATGTGCAGCTGGTGCCTTGAGCAAGTGACAGGGGCTTCCTGCTGAAATTCTGTCTCTTTCACACTGCTGCTGCTGCTGCTGCTGCTGCTGCTGCTGCTGGTGAAATGCTGTCTGTCACACCACACACACACCAAGACTGGTGAGCCATGAGACGATTACACGTCAGCACTTGGTCATTACACAGCGTGTGTGTAGCATGCAACAAGAGCATATCTTGCTCACACATTGTCATGACAAGCAACGGGTCATGCAGCAACGACAAGTCCCATTATGAACATTCCAGACAACACACAACAGCTCCATGATGAAGAAGTACCAAGGCGGTGAGACACCAGCCAGCGAAGCTCTCTGATGGATGCCATTGGTTTGGGCTCAGGCATGCCTGGGGCCCAGAAGGGGGTGCTCAACCCCACCTGACCCCGAGCAAAGGCCTGCTTCAGCTCTGCTTTGGTAATGGGCCCTTCCTGCCCTTCTGAACAACACCATGTCACAAAGTCAATGAATGCATCACTTGGCGCAAGCGCAGTCTCATAGCTGCCCTGCCCTGCTTGGGAACTCTTATGCAACATCTGGGGCAATGCAGACACAGCTGAATATGATGCTAGTGATTGGTGTGGCTGCCTTCACGTGACACCTGGCAATTTGTGTAGCAGCCTGCCAAAGACGGCGCTTATGTATGAGAATTAGCTGCCACAACATGCACAATACAATCTAAGTTGACTGCTGCTCACATGAGGTTGAATGCTGCTCACAAGATACTGAATCAGCCGCATGGGCACAAGCACTCAGAGCAACAATAGAGAGAGCAATGATGGCTCAGTACCTTCAATGGGGGTGGGTGGGGGTTGGGCGTCATTGGGGTAGTAGAACCACTCCTTGGGGGCTTCTGCATGGCTAGAGTAGGCGATGAGGTTGGTCTGAAGGGGGGCTTGTGTCCTCTCCTGTGCCTCATGTGCACCTACTCACCACAAAGTCACTCTTCCACACCGCTTGTGCAAAACAGCTGATGTAGGTTTGTGCACACTGCAGTTGCTGTTTGTTGGGACTTGCATTGTTGACAAAGCTCTGTGCAGTCACCAGTGTTATGCAGCTGATGTGATCATCTTGGCGGACATCCTTTTTGGCTCACAATGGTCTTCAACAGCAGCTCAACTGTGACTTTGACAGCAGCATAACGTGCACAGAGTCACAGGCGATGTCTGCCACAGAGTTAGGCATCAAATAATCATGCAAACACACAAGTAGCAGGCAGAACAATGGCTGCAAAGGTGAACAATGAGCCTCAGCAAGTGTGCTGGAGCTTGTCTCTCTGGGCAGCCCGGCAGAATACTTGGCTTCTCATCAAATTGACGCCGAAAGTTGCAGTCGGTTTTTCTTTTTCTTTTTCTAGAGCTTGTCAGGATCTGACCTGCGACCAAGTCCACAGCAAGCTGAACGCCCCCAGCCTCAACAAAGGCTCGCCCATTGGCAGCAGCAACTCTGCCTGCCTTCTCATCTTGCCTACTAGCCTCCGGAGCCAAAAGGGACTCCAACAGCCTGAGCAGGCAGCACCGAACAGCCCTGTCCATGCTGTAGTCCAGCAGGGCTGTTACATGTCCCACACCATCAAACGCCCCTGTAAAGCATGCATTTCCCTCGCCGATTGTTTGCGATGCAGCCAGCAGGAACAAATGATCTGTACAGTGCGTGCTTCACATGAGCTGTGCCTAGTGCAACAAGATGAAGCTATTCCTGCTGATAAGCTGCAGTGTCTTGCAATAAGAAGAAAAAGTCATTCAGCACGGCTATAAAACATGCTAAGCAACAGCATGAGCAAACAATGGACATCCATATACTCATCTGCAGTCAAAATTGGTAGCACACCTATTACTCGAGCATGCTTAAGGTAAACAGCTGCCATGGCCCTGATGCACAACACCCTCTCCCCTTCCACATCCCCCTGCACCCCTGCTGCCACAGAAGGGCTGGGGATGGGCGACCCCCCGGCCAGGGTGGGCCTGGCTGCAGGGGTGAGGTGCAGGCCTGTGTCTGCCAGGCACAGGAAGTGGTGATACAGGGATTGGAACAGATCCTTGGGACCAGCCACCTTCTCCACCGCCCCCTGGGGACAGACACCACAGCTGTCAATATACATCGGTCTTCCCATGCATTGTCGATGTATGTCTGTCTCCCAATAAGAACCCCATATATGTTGCAGGGATGATGAGCATAGTCTAGTCTGCAATGAAACATGAAGACAAACAGCATTTGCATCTGAACCACTCATGGTAGGCTTTGGCCCCCCCCTCCTCCCAAGCTGTGCCTGCTGGGGGAAATACAGGGAGAATGGATGGGAAAG
>JAABUP010009479.1_pt1 | contig 11936 bp, 10 predicted proteins | sample 5559201 | NCBI WGS metagenome assembly JAABUP01 (sample SAMN10711887, study PRJNA513373) | rock metagenome | isolation source: Antarctica rocks | place: Antarctica | reverse complement strand
GACCTGGTGGCCGCACGCCTCGGGCCGCCCGGGACCGAGGCGCCGCTAGTCTGACCGCGCCCTCGCCGGGCAGGTCACCGCCCCCTCGGCGAGTCCGGGCCGGGCTCGCCGGAAATCCACCAGAGAAGGACCCGCATGTCCAAGCGCCTGTTCACCTCGGAGTCGGTCACCGAAGGGCACCCGGACAAGATCTGCGACCAGGTCAGCGACGCCATCCTCGACGAGATGATCAAGGGCGACCCCACCAGCCGGGTCGCCGTGGAGACGATGGTGACCACCGGCCAGGTGCACGTGGCCGGTGAGGTCACCACCTCGACCTACGTCGACATCCCCGGTGTCATCCGAGAGACGATCCGGGCGATCGGCTACGACTCCTCGGCCAAGGGCTTCGACGCCGACTCGTGCGGGGTCTCGGTCTCCATCGGCCGGCAGAGCCCGGACATCGCCCGGGGCGTCGAGGACTCCTTCGAGGACCGGGCCGGCGGTAGCACCGACGACCTGGACCGCCAGGGAGCCGGCGACCAGGGGCTGATGTTCGGCTACGCCTGCGACGACACCCCCGAGCTGATGCCACTGCCGATCACCATCGCGCACCGGCTGGCCCGGCAGCTCGCGCGCGTCCGGCACTCCGGCGTCGTCCCCTACCTGCGCCCGGACGGCAAGACCCAGGTGAGCATCGAGTACGACGGGCACCACGCGGTCCGGCTGGACTCCATCGTGGTGTCCAGCCAGCACGCGGCCACCGTGAATCTGGAGACGATGCTCGCCCTCGACGTGGCCGAGCAGGTCGTCGCCCCGGTGCTGTCCGAGCTCGCCGCCGCCGGGGGCGCCTCAGCGGAGCTGGACACCTCGGACTACCGGCTCTACGTCAACCCGACCGGGCGGTTCGAGATCGGCGGCCCGATGGGGGACGCCGGGCTGACCGGCCGCAAGATCATCATCGACACCTACGGCGGCTTCGCCCGCCACGGCGGCGGCGCGTTCAGCGGCAAGGACCCGTCGAAGGTCGACCGCTCCGCCTCCTACGCGATGCGGTGGATCGCCAAGACGATCGTCGCGGCCGGGCTCGCCCGTCGTGCCGAGGTCCAGGTCGCCTACGCGATCGGCGTCGCGCACCCGGTGGGCCTGTTCGTGGAGACCTTCGGCACCGAGACCGCCCCGGTCGACCGGATCCAGGACGCGGTGGTCGCGGTGTTCGACCTCCGGCCGGCCGCGATCATCCGCGACCTGGACCTGCTCCGCCCCATCTACACCCAGACGGCGTCCTACGGGCACTTCGGCCGGGATCTGCCGGACTTCACCTGGGAGCGCCTGGACCGGGTCGAGGCACTGCAGGCCGCTGTCGGCTGACGCGGCCTGCCAGTCGTGTCGGTGGCCCCGGGTAGACCTGGGGTCATGAGCGCAGTTCTGGCGGTGGCGACGCCGGTCACCTCACCCGCGCCGGCCCCGGTCACCTCACCTGAGCCGGCCCCGGTCTCCTCACCCGCGCCGGCGGCGCGGGTCGGGTCCGCGCCGACCGGCGGCGGGGTGCAGCTGCCGGTCGCCTCGGTGGTACTCGACGTGCCGCTGGCGCACCTGGACCGGCCCTTCGACTACCTGGTGCCGCCGGCGATGTCCGCGGCGGCGCAACCGGGGGTACGGGTCCGGGTGCGGTTCGCCGGCACGTCGGTGACGGGATACCTGGTTCAGCGACGCGCCGCCAGTGAGCACCCCGGCCGGCTCAGTCCGCTGGCCGCCGTCGTGTCCGCAGAGTCGGTGCTGAGTCCGGAGGTGCTGACGGTCGCCCGACACGTCGCGGACCGGTGCGCCGGGACCCTGGCCGACGTGCTGCGACTGGCCGTCCCGCCGCGGCATGCCCGCGTCGAGGCCGAGCCGCCCGTCGTGCCGCCCGTCGTGCCGGACCCGGCGGACCCGGCGGACCCGGCGGTCACGGGAGAACCACCAGGCGATGCGCTGTGGCAGCGGTACGGCGGGGGAACGGCGCTGTTGCGTCGTCTCGCCGCCGGGCAGGCGCCACGCGCCGCGGTCGCCGCGCTACCCGGCGAGGGACCCCGGCTGGTCGCGGTCGCGGTCGCCGCGGCAGTGTCCGCCGGCCGGGGCGCGCTGGTGGTCGTCCCCGACGCGCGCGACCTGGCGGCGTTCGCCGCCGCCGTCTCGGCGGTTCTCGGCCCCGGGTCGGTGACCGAGCTGACCGCCGCGCTCGGCCCGGCGCCGCGGTACCGGGCGTGGCTCGCGGTCCGGCGTGGGTCGGCCCGGGTCGTGGTCGGCACCCGGGCCGCGGCCTTCGCGCCGGTCGCGGACCTCGGCCTGGTCGTCTGCTGGGACGACGGGGACGATCTGCTGGCGGAGCCGCGCGCGCCGTACCCCCATGCCCGCGACGTGCTGGTCCGGCGCAGTGTCGACCAGGGTGCGGCGCTGCTGCTGGCCGGCCACGTGGTCACTCCGGAGGACGCGGCACTGGACCGGGACGGGTTCCTGGCGATCCTGGCGCCGGACCGCTCGACCACCCGGTCCTTCGTTCCGCGGGTGGTCGCCGCGGGCACCGACGCCGAGCTCGCGCGGGACCCGGCGGCCCGGGCGGCACGGCTGCCGGCCCTGGTCCTGCGGACCGCGCGCGCCGCGCTGGCCGAAGGCCCCGTTCTCGTGCAGGTTCCGCGTGCCGGATACCTGCCCGTGCTGTCGTGCCAGGCCTGCCGCCGGCCGGCCACCTGTGAGCACTGCTCCGGGCCACTCGCGGTGTCCGGGTCCGGCGGCGCGGCCGCGTGCCGGTGGTGCGGGCGGCCGGCGGGCGCGTGGCGATGCCCGGAGTGCGGCTCGGGCCGCTTCCGCTCCCGGCGCGTCGGCTCGGCCCGGACGGCGGAGGAGCTGGGCCGGGCGTTCCCCGGGGTAGCGGTGCTGCAGTCCTCGGCCGATGCCACAGAGGGGGTACGTCCGACCGTGCCGGACCGGCCCGCACTGGTGGTGGCGACGCCCGGTGCCGAACCGGTCGCCCCCGCCGGCTACGCCGCCGCGGTGCTGCTGGACGGCGACGTGCTGCTGGCCCGGACCGAGCTGGCCGCGGGCCAGGAGGCGCTGCGCCGGTGGGCCAACGCGGCCGCACTGGTGCGGACCGCCGAGCCGGGCCGCCCGGCGGGGACCGTCGTGGTTGTCGCCGACGCGGCCCAGCGGCCTGTCCAGGCGCTCATCCGGTGGGACCCGGTCGGTGCCGCCCGGGCGGAGCTGGACGACCGGGTCGCAACCGCTCTGCCGCCCGCCTCGGTCGTGGTCGAGCTGCTCGGTGCCGCCGGTGACGTGAGCGACCTGCTGGCCCGGGCAGAGTTGCCCGGGACCGCCGAGGTGCTCGGTCCGGTCGCGGTCCCGCCGGCACACCCGGGGACTGCCGCCGGACCGGAGGTCCGCGCGCTCGTCCGCGACCTGCGCGGGCGCGGAGCGTCGCTCACCGCCGCACTACGTGCCGCAGCCGCTGCCCGCACCGCCCGCAAGCTGTCTCACGTCCGGCTGCGCGTGGACCCGGTCGACCTGGCATAGCCCCGGTGGCCGGTTCGAGGACTGTGGCGGCGGCGAGCGCGCGATGGCGGCGCGACCCGACCCCGGGCGGACTCCCTAGGCTGCCGGGGTGACCGACAGACCCGGCGAGGCCCCTGCGTGAGAGTGCTGTTCGCCGGTTCGCCCGAGGTCGCCCTGCCCGCGTTGCGCGTGCTGCTGGGCGGCCGACATGAAGTCGTCGGCGTCCTGACCCGGCCCGACGCGCCGGCCGGCCGGGGTCGGGGTCTGCGGCCGTCAGCCGTGGCGGCGGCGGCGATGGACGCGGGCCTGCCGGTGCTCAAGCCGAGACGGCTGTCCGACCCCGAGGCGCTGGCCGCCCTCGCCGAGCTGCGTCCGGACTGCGCCGCGGTCGTCGCCTACGGCGCCCTGCTGGGTCAGGCGGCCCTCGACGCGGTCCCGCGCGGCTGGGTCAACCTCCACTTCTCGTTGCTGCCGCGCTGGCGGGGCGCCGCCCCCGTCCAGCACGCGCTGTTCGCCGGCGACGCCGGGACCGGGCTGACGACGTTCCGGATCGTCCGCGAGCTCGACGCCGGGCCCGTGTTCGCCAGCCTCGCCGCGCCCGTGGGCGCCCGCGACACCAGCGGAGACCTGCTCGCCCGGCTCGCCGGGTCCGGCGCGGGCGTCCTCGCGCAGGCGCTGGATGCCGTCGCCGCCGGCGCCGAGCCCACCGCGCAACGCGTCGACGGGGTGACCGTCGCGCCGAAGGTGACCGTCGCCGACGCGGCCGTCGACTGGACCACCGACTCGGCTGCGATCGACCGGCGGGTCCGGGGCTGCACGCCCGCTCCCGGCGCCTGGACCACCTTCCGTGGGCAGCGGCTCAAGCTCGGTCCGGTCACGCCGGTGCCGGCCGGTGCCCCGGTTTCGGCCGGCCGCGGCGAGCTCGCCCCTGGGGAGATCGCCGTTCGCCCTGGACCAGACCCGGTCGTGGTGGGCACCGGCTCCGGACTCGTGACGCTCTCGACGGTGCAGCCGGCCGGCCGGCCGGCGACCGACGCCGCGGCCTGGGCGCGCGGCGCCCGACTCGTCCCGGGCGACCGGCTGGGCGGCCGGTGAGCGGACCCATCCCCGCTCGCGGCCGGTCCGGTGCCGGACGCCGACCGACGGGGCCCCGGGCGGGCGGCGGGCCCGGCGGCGCACGCACGGCGGTGCCTCCCGCCGATCCCGCCGGCGATCCCGCGCGGGACATCGCCCTGGCTGCGCTGCGGGCAACGGCCGACCGCGACGCCTACGCGAACCTGCTGCTGCCCGGCCTGCTGCGCACGGCCCGGGTGACTGGCCGGGACGCCGCCTTCGCCACCAGCCTGGTGTACGGGACGCTGCGGGCGCGGGGGACGTTGGACGCCGTCCTCGGGGCCTGCGTGGACCGGCCGCTGGACCAGCTCGACGCGGCCGCGCTGGACGTGCTGCGCCTCGGCGCCTACCAGCTGCTGATGCTGGGCACGCCACCGCACGCCGGGGTCTCGGCCACCGTCGAGCTCGCCCGCCGCGCCGTCGGTCCGGGCGTCGCCCGGCTGGTGAACGCCGTCCTGCGGCGGGTCAGTGCCCACTCGCTGGACGACTGGGTGGCGCGGGTCGCGCCGGACCGGGCCACCGACCCGGTCGGGTACCTGGCGATCGCCGGCTGGCACCCCGCGTGGGTGGTCGGCGCGTTCCGGGACGCGCTCGGCGGCTCGCTGGAAGAAACGGCGGCCGCGCTCGCCGCGGACAACGTCGCACCCGAGGTGACGCTGGCGGCCCGCCCGGGCCGGATCGAACGGGCTGACCTGCTGGCCGAGGCGGCGGCCGCGCAGGTGCAGTCCGCGCAGGCCCAGTCCGCGCAGGCTCGGCTCGCGAGACCCCGGGCCGGCCGGCCACCGGGTCCCGCCGGCCCGCAGGGGCCGGACGTAGACCCCGACGAGAACGTGGTGCCCGAGACGGACCCCGGAGGCTCCGGCGCCCCGCGGCCCGGCCGGTGGTCCCGGTTGGCCGTCGTCCTGCCGAGCGGGGATCCGGGTCGGTTGGCTGCCGTCCGCAGCAGGCGGGCCGGCGTCCAGGACGAGGGCTCCCAGCTGGTCGCGCTGGCACTGGCCGCCGCCCCGACCGACGGCGCGGACACCGGGTGGTGGCTGGATGCCTGCGCCGGGCCGGGCGGCAAGGCCGGGCTGCTGGCCGGGCTCGCGGCCGGGGTCGGCGCGCGCCTGGTCGCCGGTGAGCTGCAGCCGCACCGCGCGCGCCTGGTCGCCGGGGCCTTGCGGATGACCGCGGGGGCAACCGCGCTCGTCGCGGATGCGACCGCTCCGCCGTGGGCGGAGGAAACCTTCGACCGGGTCCTGCTCGACGCCCCGTGTTCCGGGCTGGGGTCGCTGCGCCGCCGTCCGGAGGCCCGGTGGCGACGCAGCCCAACCGACCTGCCGGGACTCCGAGCCCTCCAGCGGGGGCTGCTGGGCGCCGCGCTGCGGGCCGTCCGTCCAGGTGGCGTCGTCGCGTACGCCACCTGCTCACCCCACCCGGCCGAAACCTCGGTCGTGGTCGCGGACGCGGTCCGCGACCTGGCGCGCGCCACCCCCGGCGTCGCCGTCGACCGCCTGCACACCTCGGACTTCCTGCCGGCCGGACTCGACCTGCCCACCGGCCCGGACGACGCGCAGCTCTGGCCGCACCGGCACGGCACCGACGCGATGTACCTGGCCCTGCTGCGCCGGGCGGCGTAACCCGGTTTCGGCGGTCCGGCCGGCTCACCGCCTGCGCGGGAGGCGCAGCACGATATTGAATGGCACGTCGGTGGACGGAGCTGCCGGCAGCCGGGCCTACCGGCGCAGGCCGTCCAGCGCCGCGCGCAGGATCGGCTCAACGTAAATTCGATCGCCCGACACCGTGACAGCCGCGAGCACGAGGTCGAGCACCTGGTCGATGCTGAGGTCGGTGCGGGCCTCGTGGGCCTCCTGCGCTGCGACGAGGAGTGGGCGCCCTGCGGCGACCACCCGGTCACGGCTGCTCCCGAACACCGGGTCGGCCGTGTCCGTGTGCCGGAGCAGCTCGGCGGCGATCGGGTGCTTGTTCTCGTGGAAGACGGCGAAGCGGCGCAGCCAGGTACGCAGTGCCTCGCCCGCGGGTCCTGCGGCCTCCTCGGCCGCGCGGCAGATGTCGTCGACCTCCTTCGCGTAGAGGCCCTCGAGCAGCTCGCGGCGCCCGGGGTAGTTCCGATAGAGCGTCGCCATGCCGACGCCCGCCTGACGCGCGACCTCTGCCATCGAGACCTCGCCGGAGCGATCCGCCAACACCGCGCGGGCCGCCGCGAGGATCCGCTCGCGATTGCGCTCGGCGTCTGAGCGACGTGCCGGCTCACCCGGCGTCGGGACCAAAGTGGACAGCCTCTCCGGTCAGCGTGTACCGTCCGAAACGGACAGACTCTCCGTCTATCCGTGACGCGATCGTACCGCCGCCAGCGGCGGAGGAAGGAGCCCCCGATGGAGTACCGACCACTCGGCCTTACGGGGATCACCGTCAGCCAGCTCACTCTGGGCGCCCTGATGTTCGGGGCACTCGGCAACCGTGATCACGAGCAGTGCGTGCGAATCGTCCACCGCGCCCTCGACGCGGGGATCAATACCCTCAACACCGCGGACGGCTACTCGGCGGGAGAGTCGGAGGAGATCCTCGGGGAGGCCCTCACCGGCGGCCGGCGGGACGAGGTCGTGCTGACCGTGAAGACCGGATTGAAGCTCGAAGCAAACCCGAACCACGGCGGCGGTTCCCGTCGGTGGCTCACGCAGGCGATCGAGGGATCCCTCCGTCGCCTGCGGACCGACCGGATCGACGTCTACGAGCTGGGCGTCCCGGACCCGGAGACCGACATCGACGAGACCCTCGACGCCCTCACCGACCTGGTCGCCACCGGCAAGATCCGATCGTTCGGCACCTCGAAGCTGCCACCGTCGCAGATCGCCGAGGCGCGTGCCCTCGCCGAACGACGCGGGCACGGCGTGTTCCGCACGGAGGAGGCGCCGTACTCGATCCTGAACCGCGTCGTCGAGTACGACCTCCTGCCTACGTGTCGCCGCCTCGGGATCGGGGTCCTCGCGTTCGGACCGCTCGCCGGCGGCTGGCTGTCGGGCCGGTACCGGAAGGGGTCGGACGTCGGCGCGCCCGGCTCCAGCCTCCGCGCGCGCGGCGGACGCATGGACGCAGCAGCCCCGGTCAACGCGGCGAAGCTGGCGGCCGCCGATGCGCTCGGCGCGCTCGCTGCCGAGGCGGGCCTCACCCTCCCGCAGCTCGCCACGGCGTTCGTCGCCCGGCACCCGGCGGTGAGCACCGTGCTCATCGGGCCGCGAACCATGGAGCAGCTCGAGGGGTCCCTCACCGCCGACGGCGTCGACCTGTCCGACGACACGCTCGACCGCATCGATGAGATCGTCCCGCCAGGGTCGACCATCAACATCGCCGACGCGATGTGGGAGCACGGCACCCGCGCCCTGGACGCGGCCCAGCGCCGACGCTGAGGGCGGTCCGGCGTCACCGCCACCAAGCCCCCGGGGAGAACCACTCCTTCTGCGGTGCTCCGGCCAGCACGGTGCCCCGGACGGGGACGGTGGGCGAGGGAGCTCCGGCCGGACGATAACGCTTGTCATTGTCGGGTAGCGTCTGCCCGACCATGGCGTCGCGCGTGCTTCCCGCAGCGGCGGCGCCCCTGAACCGGCTTTCCCGGAGGACCTGTGTCCCTGCGTTCCCGCGGTGTTCTGCCACCGCTCGTCACCGTCGCCGCCCTCGTCTTCGGGGCAGCGGCGTGCGGATCCAGTTCGTCCGGTACCGCGATGCCACCTCCGGTGGCGGCCGCCGCAGCATCGGGGGACCCCTCGACGGTGATCCGCGCGGTCGCATCGATCGACGCCTGGGGCAGCCTGCTCAAGCAGCTGGGCGGGAACCGCGTCGTGACGACCTCGATCATCTCCAGCCCGGACGTCGACCCCCACGACTACGAGCCGACGACCGCGGACGGGGTGACGATCGCGAAAGCACAGCTGGTGGTGGTGAACGGGGTCGGGTACGACGACTGGGCGGCGAAGGCCGTCGCGGCCAACCCGGCATCCGGACGCGCGGTCATCGACGTCGGGCAGCTGGTCGGTGTCCCCCAGGGCGGCAATCCGCACCAGTGGTACTCCCATGACTCGGTGTACAAGGTGATCGACGCCATCACCGCCGACCTGCAACGACTGGACCCCGCCGACGCGCCCTACTTCGCCCAGCAGAAGACTCGTCTGGAGACAGTTGCCTTCAAGAACTACAACGCGGTGGAGCAGGAGATCGCGACGAAGCACAAGGGCGATCCCGTCGGTGCGAGTGAGTCCATCGCCAGCCCGCTCGCCGACAGCGTCGGGCTTGACATGAAGACGCCCTACTCCTTCCTCAAAGCCGTCAGCGAGGGCACCGATCCCGCCCCGGTCGACATCGCGATGATCAACCGACAGATCGCCGGGAAACAGATCAAGGTCTACCTGGACAACGTCCAGAACTCGACGCCTGACGTCGCCGCCCAGGTCGCGGCCGCCAAGAGCGCCGGGGTGCCCGTGGTCGCCATCACCGAGACCCTCTCCCCGAGGGGCGCAACCTTCCAGGACTGGCAGTCCGCGCAGTTGCAGGCCCTGGAGAATGCCCTCGACGGAACAGGGAAGTGACGGCCGGGACACCGGGACGGTGACGTCCACCCAGCCGGTGGTCCGCCTGGTCGACGCGGCGGCGGTCCGCGGGGACCGTGTGGTCTGGCAGCACGTGGACCTGGAGGTCGGCGCCGGGCAGTTCGTCGCGGTCATGGGTCCGAACGGGGTCGGCAAGTCCACGTTGCTCCAGGCCCTCGTGGGCCTGGTGCCGTTTGCGGCAGGCCACGGCGAGGTGCTGGGCAGCCCGGTCGGGCGCAGCAACGACGCGGTCGGCTACCTGCCGCAACGGCGGTCCTTCGACCCGGCCACCCCGGTGCGCGGCCTCGACCTGGTGGGGATGGGCCTGGACGGCGACCGCTGGGGAATCCCGGTGCCGTGGCCGTGGTCGCGACGACGGCGCGAACGCGCCGAGCGGATCGCCGACGCGGTGGAGACGGTCGGCGCGACGGCCTACGCGCACCGCCCGATCGGGCAGTGCTCGGGTGGCGAGCAGCAGCGCCTGCTCATCGCGCAGGCGCTGATCCGCCGGCCGCGGCTGCTGCTGCTCGACGAGCCCCTGGACTCCCTCGACGTCACCAACCAGGCGTCGGTGTCGGCCCTGATCCAGGCCGTCTGCCGGGAGCGGGGTGTGGCGGTCGTCATGGTGGCCCACGACGTCAACCCGATCCTGGCCGCCCTCGACGCCGTCATCTACCTGGCCCAGGGCGGTGCGGTGCTCGGCCCACCGGAGCAGGTCATCACCTCCGAGACGCTGACGATGCTCTACGGCACGCCCGTCGACGTCCTGCGCGACAGCGCCGGCCGGCTCGTCGTCGTCGGACAGCCCGACGTCCCCGCGGCGCACGGGACCGGGCAACCGGGACCGGGCAACCGGGACCGGGCGGGACGCGCCCGGTGAGCGGGACCGGTCGGTGAACGGTCTGTCGTGGAACCTGGTCGCGGACGTGCGCGGCCTGTTCACCTACCCGTTCATCGTCACGGCGCTGCAGGCCGGCACGGTCGCGGCGGTCCTGGCCGGGATCGCGGGTTGGCTGATGGTGCTGCGCCGGGAGAGTTTCGCCGGGCACACCCTGGCCCTCGTCGGGTTCGCCGGCGGATCCGCGGCGGCGTTCGCCTCGATCGACCCGGCGATCGGCTTCTTCTCCGCCGGGGTTCTCGGCGCCGTGGTCATCGCGCGGCTGCCCGCGAGCCGCGCCGGGGGGCTGGGCGGGTTCGGTGAGCAGTCGGCGGGGATCGGGACGGTCCAGGCCTTCGCGCTCGCGTCAGGCTTCCTGTTCTCCAGCCTGTACGGCGGCCTGCTGGGCGGGGTCAGCTCCCTGCTGTTCGGCAGCATCGGCGGGATCACCAGGGCCCAGGTCCACCTGTTGGCCGCCGTGGCCGCCGGCTGCCTGATCGTGCTCGCCGTCATCGGGCGGCCACTGGTGTTCGTGTCGGTCGATCCGGTCCTCGCCCGGTCGCGACGCATACCCGTCGCGGCCGTGACGACGACCTTCCTCGTCGTGCTCGCCCTTGCGGCCACCGCGACCGCGCAGGTCACCGGTTCCCTGCTGGTGTTCTCGCTGCTGGTGGCACCGGCCGCGACAGCACACCGCCTGACGGTCCGGCCCGGGCGCGGGATGGTCGCCGCGGTGATGATCGCGCTGGTGGTCGTCTGGCTGGGGGTCGCCTCGGCCTACTACCTCCGGTACCCGGTCGGGTTCTGGGTGTCGACCTACGGCTTCGGGGCGTATGTCCTGACGGTGGGGGTACAGGCCGTGGCGCGGTCCGCCCGGTCCCGCCGGACCGGTCGCCGCCGTCTCGGTCGCCGCCGTCTCGCGGTGGCGCGGTGAGCAACCTGCTGCTGGTCACCGACCCGTTCGTCTACCGGGGGCTGATCGTCGGCTCGGCCGTGGCGGTCCTGTGCGGGCTGGTCGGGTTCTTCACCGTGCTGCGTGGGCAGGTCTTCGCGGGCGACGCGCTGTCCCACGTCTCCTACACCGGGGCCGTCGCGGCCGTGGCGGCCGGTGTCGACCTGCGCTTCGGCCTGTTCGCGGCGACCCTGGCGGTCGGCGCGGTGCTCGGCCTGATCGGCGGTCGGTGGGTGGCCGACGACGTGGTCATCGGGACCACCTTCGCGTGGATCCTCGGGCTGGGCGTGCTGTTCGTCAGCCTGTACAACTCTTCCGGCGGCGGCACGAACGGCTCGGTCACGACCAGCATCCTGTTCGGGTCGATCTACGGGGTGTCCGCGTCCTCGACCGTGACCGGCGTCGCTGTCGCCGTCGGCCTCGTGGTGGTCATGGTGGCGTTCGGCCGACCCCTGCTGTTCGCGAGCGTCGACCCGGCTGTCGCCGCCGCCCGCGGAGTCCCGGTCCGGGCGTTGAACACCGGTTTCCTGCTGATCGTCGCGGCCGCGGCCGCGGAGATCACGCAGGTGGTGGGTGCCGTCCTGCTGCTCGGCCTGCTCGCCGCGCCCGCGGGGGCGGCGAGCCGGATGACGACCCGACCCTGGCGCGCGGCCGGGTTGTCGGTGGTGATCGCCCTGGTCTCGGTCTGGGTCGGCGTCGGGGTCTCCCTGGTCGTCGCACAGATCCCGGTCAGCTTCGGGATCATCGCGTTTGCGGCGGCGGTCTACCTGCTCGCCGTCGTGGTGGGTCGTCGACCGCACACCGTGCGGTGACGACGCCGTCCCCGCCCGACGGCGCCCCTGTCCGCCTCGGCCGCACGGGGTGTGTGGGGGCACGGGTGCCCTCGCGGGTCGCCAGAACACCGGTT
>JAABUP010009478.1_pt1 | contig 11937 bp, 17 predicted proteins | sample 5559201 | NCBI WGS metagenome assembly JAABUP01 (sample SAMN10711887, study PRJNA513373) | rock metagenome | isolation source: Antarctica rocks | place: Antarctica | reverse complement strand
TCTGATACAGCTCATAGCATGCATGTGTAAAATACATATGTGAAATCCTGCCTAGACGTGTTGAAATTATTGTACATCCTTGCACAACCAAAAGTGTCTGTAAAAGTCAACATAAAACGGTGATGACCAATATTAGATGCCAAATGCACCAATGTATATGTGCCTGCTAAAAGGTCAGTACAAAGACTCAAGTTGCACTAAACTTGGGCATCTGGAGCTCTAGTTGCCCCATGCCTCCTGCATGTGCGTGTGGTATGAATCCGATGACCAATTCCCGAAACTGCACTTGTCAGCAAAACTCGGTAAACCGTCGGGATCAGTGTGTGGATTTCGCTAGACCAGTTTCTCATATTGGTTCCTTCATAGGTTGGATCTCAGATACACGTTCCCAAGGATACACTATTTTGCAGAGCTTGGTAAAATGCCTGAATCATAGAGATACTGTGTCAGATACAGCGTGCAGTCAAGCAAAGGTTGTGTTACAAGGCTTCGCTAATTAGGCTTCGCAATGCATTGAAATGCATTTCTCATATTGCTTCATGGGCTACAGTGTCAGTTGGTCTCCAGTAGCTGTAGCCTACTAGCTAAGTATGCGCTTGCAGGTGTGGCTTGCGCCAGCTAATTAGCTAAGCCAGCTCAAAAGCTGACCATTGCAGTACTGTACATGTATCGAGCCAATTGTACAACACTGCTGCTCGCATGGCAGATGCAATGTAAAAGCTTGTCCATGATGACGCACCGCCTTCCTGAGCTTCATTTCATTCTATAAAATTAGCCATCTCAAGTCTGAGCCTCCCCTCAAATTGCGGCGAAATTATTCAAAACACTCGAGGGTTTCGAACCCTTGGAACGAAATTGGGAGCACTTTGAGCGCACAAAGAAGGCAAACTGCAAAAAAGCACTTGGGGCCTTGGGTCGGACGCCAAGTCTTGAGCAATACGCTTGCTGTGTACGTGGCAGATGCCTTGACGCATGTAAACTGCAGCAAAGCGGAGCTTCTTGCGTTCAGTACTGCAGGCTATCGGTGTTTATATTTCAAACGCCATCTCTCGAACAGGCCTGTTCAACAGTTGTTGATACAGATTAGCCCTGGTTTGAGCGAGTCCGGACTGAATGGCTGGCGTTTGGGGACGCCCTATAAGGGAGGAGGTGCCGCACGAGTTAGTTACTTCTGGCGAAGAGTGCACTATCTGCTATGCTGCGCCTCAGAACGTCTCCTTCAAGCCATGTAATCACGGCGCATGCAAAAATTGCGTGGGTCAACTGAGAAGGGCCAACATTTTCAAGGTAATCGACTGCCTAAACACTGACAAACGACAGTGATCAAGTACACCTTCTGAACTTGTCAACACGCAGGCTGATGCTGGGGTCAAGTGCCCGTACTGTCGCGCATATGTAGAGAACTATAACGCACTGACAGAGTAGGTCTTCAATGATCAAGCTGCTCCTTGCAGATCTGACAGTCTGTCCCCAAAGCCATAGCGCTTATGCTGCAAGCTTATGTTTCATGCAGGGACACTGAATTGAAAGGCGAAATGACTGCAGCAAACAAAGCAGCAGCAGCAGCAACAGCTACCAGACACGGTCCGCAAATGCCTTCTGTAAGTCAAACAGCTACCAAGAGTCATGCTGTTTCTCAGAGCAATTGTGCAGCTGTGTTCAAACCTCTGTTGTGTGCAGATTCAGTCTGTGTCAGCTCCTCAGGGCGTGTCCAGCAGAGCCACTACGGAGCGCTGGCACTGCTCATGTGGCAAGATGAACACTGACTTCAGGGAACGGTGCAGCCAGTGCAACAAACCCAATCCCATTGCCCCTGCAACTAAGGAGACAGAGAAAAAGGTGGGTGTAGTGTCATCAATTGCATGCAAGCATTGCTTCCTGAAGGCTTGCATTTGCTGAGCCCATGCACCAAAACGGTCGTACCTCATATTTGTCCATGTTGCCTGCAGAACATTATGAAATGTACCCCTGACGAGATCCTGGCCCTGGCACTCCAGAAGCTGCATCCCTCCTTAGATGTTGCTTTCCAGGAGGCTGGGATGCCTGTTGAGCCAAGCTCTGCAAGCTCCGGCAACAACTTGACTGTCACAGGTTCGGACTTGCTACTGTTGTTTGCACAGCACCATGGCTGACCTTACCTTATGGCACACAGCCCTCTGCCTTGTCTTTGGTGGACATTGCCATCAAAGGTCTTGTTGATCGTGGCTCTAGCGCATTGTGCACATGTCATGCAAGCGCACATATGCAACTGCCTTGGGTTGACAAGCGGCAAGCCAGTCTGGGCATGCAGGTGCAGATTTTACTGTTCACCACTCATTGCCAGCATCAGCCGACTTGTCAATGGCTGTGTCCACAGGCAATGAAGCAACTGTGCAAGTCGCCATCGCAAGTAAAAATGGCTTGGACAAGCTGAAGCGTGTGGTGAAGAGCCTCACAAAGAATGGGCATGTCCACACCCTATTGTTCCACTGGTTTGGCAACTACACCCTCCAGGACCTGGTGGTGGCCAGCAGCAAGCTCAGAAGATCAGCAGAGCATATGCTACTCAAGCCTGGGCAGTCTGAGGCGCAAGTAGCTGCCTTGCAGGATCTCATTGCTGGCAGAAATGACTTGCTTGGTATGAGTTGTGCTGGACACTGCAGGCCTGCGTTGTATAGATCTTCATTGTTGTCCGTTTATTCACTCATGTGTTCATTTGCTCATTTATTCAAGTCGTTCATGAAACACATGTCCCCCCTGAGGGTCAAACGTGTAGAGTCCTGAATGGCTTCCTGTGTGTGGACCTGCTCTGACAGTCAGCATGCCAACAGAAGCGCGAGTTTATGTGGTCCAAGTCAGACTGAACAAGCTCATGCCAACCTTTGCAACCATGCCTAGGGCGCTGTCTGCCCTCAAGTTGAGACACTAAAAGGATTTTATGTGTCCTGTGGTCACTCATGCTTGTCCTAGCTACGACCGAGTCTTCTACAGCTGACTTCAAAAGTATGCTTTTATATTGACCAGCGCACGATTGAAGTGTTTGATTTACTATCGTGTGTGCTCAATAAGTGGGTATGAGCTGTATGGTGTGACCTGTCCTTTGCCCTGGTAAAGAGTAACATCCTGCTGACTGATGCCATGTCTATGCAGGAGCTCTTGTCAAGGAGGTGTCCAATGATGCAGTGGGTGCTGCACTGCACAAGCAGGGAACATATGCACTGCAAAAGGTGCTGGAGTCTCCTTGCAGAGATTCAGAGTTTGTCCAGCTGGGAAAGAGTCTCATGGAACGAGCCTTGGACTTGGTCGGTGGCGAGCCTGGAATCTACGTCATGGCCAAGCTGGTGGACCAGCTGGTGGGTTTACATACTTTGCATTCGAGACGGATGAACAGACTGCTTGGTTTGACTGACTGACATGACATTATTGAGGCTGTATAAAGGGCTCCTGCCAATTACCCACACTGGCATGGAAACCACATTCAAGGCAGCACGTCCAATGAGTCCTGCGCTTCCAAAATCACTCCAGTTTGTGCATGTCTTTCCTCGTAACAAGCACTCCACCTCCCTCAAGCCTGCTGTCATCACCACCTTGTGTGTTTTGCAAGCAGTCTATGACGCATCAGAGCGCTGCCATGTAGATACACATGGTGAGAGTCTATGTGCTGAGACAAAGTCATAGGTGCTCATAAGCAGCTCATGCTACAGGTGAAAGCAGCCAACAATGCAGACGACAAGGAAAGCGCTCCAGCTGGACAGTTCCTGCTGGACATGGTCTGCAGTCTGTACCACAGCAAGCAGGCCAAGTATACAGACAGCCAGCGGTATGAGAAGCTCCGCTATGACATGCTGATAGCTGCCATTGACGGAGCACTACCCATGCACAACTCTGCCATGGTAAGCTCAAGTAAAGGCTACATTCATTTTCTTCTTGACATGCCTTGCGTCTCAGGTCGCCACTTGTCATTATGTGCAATGACATATGCGCAACTGCAAGGTGAGGCCTGATGTACAGGAAAATGTAGCTTGTTCTGTTTCCTGCATAAAACTTCAAAAACACACTTTCTCAGCCCATGTGCCTGTGCCCCTTCGAGCACAAGTTGGAAATGTGCTGCTCTGGTGCTGGTCTTGATTGTCTGGCTCAGGTGGGTCTGTGTGTCTGTGTGTGCAGATTGCCCCATCAGAGCCCCACTGTGGTTGCAACTCACCTCTTGACTATACTCTTTTTGCATGCAGTTGGCGCTGATGTTGGCTCGGAGCGCCTTTGAGATCCAGAAGAAGTCACCGGGGCGCTTTCTGGTGAAGCAGCTTCTGAAGCTGCAGCCACGGCGTCCGGGGTCAGTTCAGATCATGCAGAATGTGGTGTGCCATGTCGGCGAGTCCTTTGAGCAGAACTTGGTGGAGCTAATGGTGAGGGATCCGTCAGATGTTGACATGTCAGAGCGCTGCATGCATCACTATTTGTTGCTCAACAGCCTGCTGGAGACAATTTGAAGCAGTCTGCAACATTGACATGTGAAGCAGTTGGCATCTGATTGATGCAGATTGCAACAAATTGACATATGCGCTGACTTGTCAACAATTGACCACTGTCTGGCCTGCAATTGCACAGTCTGCTCCTTTGGTGTGGCTAGAAACTGGTTGGTGGTCATGTTGTGAAAGCTTTCAGCTGCTTTATAGCCATTCTTATCCTGCTGTGTTGCTGCAGCTGAAATCTGATGACAGGCCACCGCATGTGGTGACAGTCCTCATGCAAGAGCTGAGCGCCAATAATGAGAATGACTGGGTAGAGCACTTGGTGGGGGAAATGGTGGAAGGGGCATCTTCATTCAAGCAGTCCCAAGATGCTATGCACATCCTGAACGAGAGCTTGGCCCTGTCTTGCCTTGGCGAGGACTTTGTTGGGGAACAACTCAAGGCAGGCCACAACGGACTGTAACAATGCTTGGCTGATTTATTTTGTGCTGTACTGTGCATCATCCTCCAGCGTTTGATTGTGCTTGCTCTGTCACTAACGCATGTGCATCCTGTTCACAGTCGAGCATCATATTGAGCTTGTTATCCCTTGACTGCATGTGAGATAGCATACAAAGATGTTGCATGCTGTTGCTAAAAAAATACACATTTGAACATCTCGTGCAGCAACATGACAGGTCCAAGTGAAGCGCGTCATCACCCATGGATCTCAATCAGTGTTTGAGATGTTGGCATGCATGCAGGCTCTGGACTCTGATCTGCTGAGGTCTTCCAAGGCTGGCTTTGATCAGGCAGTGTGGAGGGAAAGGACCAAGAACTTGAAAGCCAAGGAAGCAGCTGCTGCAGCAGCGGCAGCTGTTGTCAATGGTGCAGCAGACTCCGACCACGACTCTGATCATGAGTCTGCAAAGGCTGCCTCATCCAGCTCTCAGGTAGGTGCCACAACAACTCGTAGGGCTTTACCAGACTGTTGTCAAGTCTGCTATTGCTGATGCCAGACCCATTAGATTTTCCAATGTCTGACTGAGTCAACCATCATTGTCCACTGACCTGCCTCTTGCTGCTACGCACACTCTCAACAACGTGTCATGCAGACCATGGTCACTTATCATGCAGGTCTGTTGTTGCTTGCAACACAACCTAAAGCACTACTGCAGGTGACCATATGAACTTGCTTGCAGATCTGCCATGCAAGTGTGTGTGACACCGCCAGCACAATGTTAGTCTGCATACAAGCAGGGCCCAGCGAGCCACACTCTCCATCAACTCCTCCACCACCTCAATGCAGCATCTCCTGCTGCAGGATGTCCCAGCTGCGAGCATGCCGTCATTGCAACAGGTAGAAGCCCAAATGGTACAGAACCCTGTTCCAGCCTTGAATATGCTGTCTCTTCAACAGGTTGAAGCGCAGCAGGCAGCACAGCAGCTGCTACAGGGCCCACAGCAGCAGGCTGCTGCTGAGCCCCCTGCTGCCTCTGGCTCTGGGGACTTTATACCAGGTCTGGGACCAGCTGAGTTCAGCGACTCTGCTGCTGATGCTGGGGAATCACGCCAGGTGCGTGTCAACATGAAAGACAGTGTCTATAGTAACAGAGTCTGCGCCAGTGAGCTAGCTCAATATGTTGACTTGACTTTGTCCTGTTTCTGTGATTGTGTGTTTGTCCAGCTCTAGATGGCTCTGCACGCTTGGTTACATGCATAACATCAAAGCCGAGGGGCTAAGTCGTTGCTTCCATCTCAGTCTTATGGTTTCCTGTGGCGTGCATGTTGCATGCTTGTCAGATTCACCTGTAACACTCTGTGGCATGCTTGTCACTATCACCTCTGACACTTGTAGCCGGCATCTGTACAAGCTTTGCCAATTGAGGTGCCTTACATGTGAATCACAGTCTACATTGCTGCATCCCCGACAAGTTTATTGACCACCCTCTGACTCATGATCATGTGCACCTCTATCTGCAACCTCTCTGCAAGACAGCCTGTTGCATCCCTAGGTTTCAAGCCAGTCCAGTCCAAATGGTGACTCAAGCATCAAGAAGGTGCAGTACTCAGGCCGCCTGCCTAGCTACATACCCCCTGATGAGCAACACAGGCTTATAGCACAAGCAAAGCTTCACTCAGCAGATGCTGCATCTGTCCCTCAGGCAAGCAAGACCCCTCCCCCTGGCTTTGCGGGCACCCCATCATTCTCCAGTAGCACGGCCAATGAGTTTGCAGGAGATGCTGCAGGTCATGTGGCACCCAGCCCTGACAGGGGCAGGCAGGCATCAGGTAGGCAACATCACATGCCACTGAGTGACCTGCAAAGATACGCAAACTTCAGCACTTGCACTGTCAGCTGCAGCTATCACAACTCCATGAGCAACCTTGTAACCCAGCAAGCCTGCGCCACATCATGCCTTGGTGCTGTGGCTCTTTCGCATTTTTAGCCAGGTTTGCGGATCTGTCTCCTTGTCTGCAGACTTGCCTCTGTAGCAGCAGAATGCAGCATCTTTCAAGTAGTGCTGACAATGCCTTGCTGTAGCAGGTTCACTGCAGTACAACCCACTTTCAGGCAGCCCCAGCCAAGCCCCCTCTCAACCCCAGTACACCCCCTCCCAGAGCCCTGAGCGCCCCTCCACTTCCTCAGACCCCCTGGCCTTCATCCAGGGCCTCCTCGGTCCTGCTCCTGCACAGAGCCAGAGCCAGGGCTATCAGCGCAGCAGTGCCTCAGTTGCTCCTTCTGTTGGCAGTGCTGGCCGAAACAGACCTGCTTACCAGCCTCCATCTGATAGCGCCCTTCCCCAGTGGATGCCGTCTCAGCAGCAGGCCAAGGTACCTATGACTTCAAGGCCTGCTCAAATACATCTGGGGAGTGTTTTTGAGTCTTTGGCTAACCCCTACAAGGACTGCACAGGCGTTCACTTGGCATGATGGAGCCTCTCATGGGATCTGTGGCTGTGATCATGACACTCAAAGTTGTGCAATCCTGTGAAATCACAATCAAGTTGGAACCTGTCCTGGCGGCAACACAAGTAGTGTGTTGTTCTGTGAATGCAGTGCACAGTCAATGCCAGCCCTTGTACCTGATCCATATAATCAGCTGTTCAGTGGTGCTGTATTGTCACAGGGTCAGAAGCCTGGGCAAAGTCCCCAGATGTCGCCCAAAGGGCCGGGCAGCTCCCAGCAGACCCCTCAGTATGCACCCCGGCCCTATGTGCCGTACAATCCCCACCTGACATCTGATGGCTCAGACAGCAGAGCAGCAAAGTCAGGTGAGACCTGTCATGCATTCAGTCCCTGGTGTGCTGACTCGAGATGATTCATTGGCAAAGCAAGGTCCTGAACTACTGCTGTCAATGGCTATGATCAGCCATTGACAGCAGCCATTTTTGCGCCAAATTGCTGGTTGCAGCAATTCTTGTAGGTGTTTGCTGACATGTTGAGTAGCAGCTAGGCAGCGTCACAGAATGGGTGGTATGTGTCATTGTCAAAAGGCTTGTGCAGGTGTAACCATGCCATCTCCTTAATGCTGCAAGCAGTGTCTGCGTCCACATTGCAAGATCCCCAGCCATGACTGATTTTTGCTGCAGCTAAGCCAGGTATACTAAAGGCAATCATCATTGAGCCTCGCCCTGCAATGCAACCCCCCCTACCCACCCAGTCCCAGAGGAAGGAGCAGCAGTACTACAAGCCCCCCCTTGACAGGAACCCAGTTTTCCCACCTCTGGGGGCTGATGCCAGTGTGACCCATGCTTCCCAACAGCCCCTTCCCCGCTCTGACAGCAATGATGGCTGGGGCTCAGAGGCACCTGTGGCTGCAGGAAGTGCCCCTTCAAGGTCCAACGGCCAAGTGCCCTTTGTTCAGCAGCAGCAGAACAAGCAGCAGCCGCCGCTGACGCAAGGACAGAAGCCAGTGATCAGGGCAGCAGCGGGTGCCGCGGCACCACAGCAGGCACAGCAGCGCTTGAATGCAGGACAGGGTAGAGGGCAGGGCGCAACACCCAGGGCAGGGCTAGCTGGCCAGCAGGGAGCTTCCCCATGGCTTGATCAGGCAGCTGCAGCACCAGCTCTAGAAGCTGCAGTACCCAGTGGATGGACATGCCCCATTTGCACTTACAGGCATGAAGACAAGCAGGCTGGCTTCCTTGCCTGTGCTGTGTGCGGCAGCGTCAGGAAGGAAACATAGACCTACCTTTTGAAGGCAATGCCATCCAGAGAGTCAAAACACATGAGACTCAGACAGTGCTTGAGCAGCCATGCAGTAGGAACGCGTGAATTTGGACATGATTAGTATGTACAACTAAGTTAGCTTTCTGCTCCACGGCCAGTGATTGATTAAGGCTCTTTTGCAAAGTCATCAATGTTTGGCTTGGTTAGATCTGCTGTAGTCTGAGACGCACAGCTATATGCATTCCCTGCTTACATCACTTGATGGTAGAGCACTCAAAGTGTGTATGCCTGTGTGCAGTCTGAATGCTGCTATGATGCCAATGATTTGCCACTCATCAGGCATCTCGTGCAGTTGTGTAAGGACTGACAGATCGCATGTCTCATTTAAATGCATGCATATGTCCTTGCATGTTCATGTGTCCCACTCAAATGTGTTGAGCACGCTGCGCTTGCACTTCAGTGTGCCTTGATTGGAATTGTTTTATTCAAATCAAGTGCGTTGCACCGTCCGGTTGCTGCGCTTCTGACTTTTTGCCCAGCACCATATACGTCATAATCAATATGCACAACTTTGAGATGAAGCTCTCCTAATCAAAAGGTGCGTGGCATATTCCTGCTAGCGGTTGTGAGGTTCAGGACATTAGTCATGTCACGAGTCGTAGATTCCGCACCCCAACAAAGCATAAGCTATCCTTGGCAGGGTGTCCCTAGCGCGCCCGGCTATTGTACACACCCCGCAAGCCTTGATGAGTGCCGATGTCTGAGCGGCGTTGACATCTTTGTTTTCGTATCCTTTGTTTGGGATCGGGCGGACATCTCAAGACCATTTTGCAGCTGCTGATTGACCTCGTTGATCAACAGGTATGATGTTCGGCAACCTGCGTCGCCCGTGTCGGCTGTTAAAACTGCATTTCAGCCGCCAAGATGGTTGGCGATTGCTGCGTCATGTCGGTAGCCAAGCTTGCAAGCGCCGCCCTGACCTGTCTGACTGTGGTGTGACCTATTGCAGAGGTCCGGGAGGCCCAGCGATGGCCCTGAACTTAGGCAAACTAATGCTTGCACTTCTCTGGGTGGGCATGAGCCTGTCGGCCGCGCAGGCGCAACCCTCCGCCCAAAAGACCAACCCAAACGTCAGCCTGACTTTGAATAGCACCACTTTGCTGTATTCTGGACAAACGGTCACGGTAAACTTTCCCAAGCCCGTTCACCATGTCAGAATCAGCCGTTCACCATGTCAGAATCAGCTACATCATTCATGAAAGATGCCATTTTTTTACATTCACCAGCAACCCTTATGGCCTTAAGTGATGGAATCCTGATTTTCCTTCCGCACGCTCGGCTGTTGCCACTGTTGTGCCTCCGCCACCTGTTATACCTCACAGCCACATCACAACACATGTGTTGTTGGTGGGCATGGCAGACCCAACGAGGCTGCTGACAACAAGACAACTCTACCACATGTTCACGCACATGCCTTCAGGCACATGCTGTCATGCACATGTCTTCACACACACACATTCACGCACATGTCTGCACGCAGGTATCATGGTCAGGTGTCCCAAACCCAACAGCAGCAGATGCAGTGGCACTTGTCATTCCCACCTCCTATGCACCAGATGCCAACCTGCACAACACAGTGCCGCTAAAATACCGCTGGGCTTTGCAAACAAACCCCAACTACCTGACCACCGGCAGTGGCTCCACCACGTAAGTGCATAAGCTAAAGCCAGCATGCGCGTCCTTGTATGTCCTGAAGCACTGGATCCTGACACATGTCGCCAAGGTTTCACTGATCTGCAAAGCCTGGTGACATGCCTAGATAATTGAGAGTCAAAGCCAAAAACAACATGCATGCAAGCACTGCTCCTTATCTTATCTTTGTCCACACAAAGCGCTTTTGCCACATATGTGCCTGCTTGTAATCATTTCTGGCAACTACATTCTGAACTGCATTTTACTCCCTGGGGCGTTCAACAATGCCAAAGCACAATGCTGCATGTCCACAGTGCTCAGGCCCTCACTGGAGCTTGCTTGTCAGTCAATCACGAACCACGGTACATTAGATACTTGGTGTTGCTTCAACATCTGTGTTGTGAAACATTGACTTCAGAGCTACATACAAAGTCAGCTGACGGTCTTATGCCATTGATGGTCATCAGCATCTTCTAGGCTGATGCACCATGTCACTTCCAACAGCGCCTGCATCTCACCATTTTTCTGCCTTGCAAAGCTCACCCAATTTATGCACTGCTCAGCACTGACTATGCTGCTGCTGCAGATTTCGGATCCTGAATCAGCGTGCTGACCCACACTTCCTCTTCTTTTCGAACATCACCCACAGTGGCAACTTCAGCGATGTTGATGTGGTTGCTAGAAGTCCCAACATCACCATTGTCAACTACAACGAACCCACCCAAGGGCATTTGGCCTACACTGGGAACCAGGGGTGAGCCTCAGCCCCAGTCATGCTTACATGATGATCCTAGTCAACATACACATGTGGTAACATTTGCATGTACAAACACGCTTTGTGTCAAATACAATTAGCAAAGGGCAACCGGGCCACTTGCCCTACATAAGGCATCAAGGATAAGAGTGAGCTGTGTATCAATATGCACGTGACAACAATGACTATATTCTGTGCCAGCATAAGCTGGGCAGGTGTGAGGGCAGTTTTGATGACTCATAGGGAAACATGACTTACAGGAGCCTATGATGCAAACAGCACTCTTGCTGACAGTAGATGTCTTTAAATTCACTTTCAACTGACCCCCAGTGGTCATTCAGAAGCTCATTCAGAAGCTGCTGCCCTGCATGGATGCTTGCCACCGCCATGCGTGATGTCCGTGCATGCCTCATGTCTGTGTATGGCTGATGCCTCTGTACAGCTGGTGTCTGTGTACCGCTCATGTCTGTATATGCTTGTGTGCACACTTACATCTGCCTCGCAACATCCATGCACGTCAGGTATGTGTTGACTGCAGGGAAATCTCAGTGCAGTGGCTCACAAGGGATGCTGGCAACCCCACTGTTCATTATGGAACCAGCTCTGGCAGTCTTACCAGTACCAAGACTGGTAATACCACCACTTACACCAGGCAGGACATGTGCGGTGCTGCAGCCAACAGCTATGGATGGATTGACCCTGGGACCATGAACAATGTCATCCTGACTAACCTTACACCATCTACTACGTATTACTACACTTACGGTGACCCGGTGAGCAATCAGTGCCTTGCGCATGTGGCACCTTGACCTGTCATGTCCATGTGTGTCCTGATGGTGTGGAACTTTGGCATGTCACCCCCGCTCCCCCCCCCCCCCCACCCTCTTT
>JAABUP010009477.1_pt1 | contig 11939 bp, 9 predicted proteins | sample 5559201 | NCBI WGS metagenome assembly JAABUP01 (sample SAMN10711887, study PRJNA513373) | rock metagenome | isolation source: Antarctica rocks | place: Antarctica | reverse complement strand
ACTCCTTTGACTTTTTGGGGTCGGGCTTCATGGTCACATCACCGGGCTTCCATCCTGCTGGGCAAACCTCATCAGGGTTCTCCTGGACATACTGCACTGCTTGCAGTGTGCGTACAGTCTCGTCAACGCTACGTCCAAAGGACAGATTGTTGATGGTGGAATGCTGGATGATGCCCTGCAGAGGCATGACAACATCATCAGTTGAACAATTGCCACGCAATAATTGCACAAGCCATGCTTGTGTGACCTGGGAAACCAGTCAATGATGTTCACAAAACAGCGTTTGCAAACATTGCAGGGCAGAGTGATGTAAAAGTCTCTCAAGTACATAGTGAGTTCCAACCTGCAATGACTGGACATAAGTGTGTCACAATCCCACAATGGGGAGTAACAAGGAAATACAGCTACTCTGAGACAGCTGGAGAGCCTACCTCCTTGTCAACAATGAATAGACCGCGCAATGCAACACCATCCTCAGTCAAAACATTGTACTTTTTGCTGATCTCCCTCTTCAGGTCTGACACTAGAGGGTACTTCAACTCACCGACTCCGCCCTCTTTTCTGTCTGCGGGGGCAATGAATAGACAGTGAGTGCAGTGCTGCAGGTGTGAGCACAAGAAATACTTGTGACATGGCAGAATGCATACCTGTTTGACACCAAGCCAAGTGAGAGAATTGTGAATCTACTGAAACGCCCAAGACCTGCAGAGCCACATCTCATAGATGAAATGACTACGGCGTTAAGCTTAGTGTTGCTGCATCATTGATTTCACTGAAGTTGGGACAAGGACCTAGAAGCTGGATGCATGTCGGCATACCTCAGCATTTAGCTTCTCAAAGTCTCCATGACGATCAGAGAATGCTGTGATCTCTGTGGGGCAGACAAAGGTGAAATCCAGAGGATAGAAAAAGAGCACAACGTACTTGCCCTGCACAGCAATATCAACTTCATCAAAATCTTATTGACATGTGAGTGATGTCAAACACTCTGATGCTCACCCTGTACTGAGACAGTGAGACCTCAACGAACTCCTGATCAAACACGGCTTGAGCCAGAAAGTCGGGTGCTTCGTTGCCGACCAGAGGCGGCTGCAGAAAATAGATGACCTTGCTAAGTGATTGGAGACCTAATCCAGCAAATGCATGCGTATCAAGCTGTAAAGACTCTCACAGGGAAAGTGCCACTGGTGACGTCCACAGCAGCTCTGCAGGCTGTTCTCAATGTTCTGGCGGCTCTACGCTGAACTGCACTGTTGATAAGCTGCCCGTTGAAAGCTTTACGACCTAGCGATCTGCAAGGTGCGACGGCGGAAGCTGTTCCACGTGCGCTATGCAAACATCTGGTTGTTGTTGCTGACATCCCTACGCAGTGCGACGCCATCTTTGTGGCACGTCAACGAGCTATGTCCGGATGACTCCTTGAGAGGATGAACCTCACCTCACCTCACCTCACGTTCACCGGTCGCAACAGCCTGCAGGGCGCATCGGTGCAGGGACAGGGGCGCGTCGTAGTAACGGCCAGGACTAGGGCTCTTCCAAGTGGACAAAGTACTAGATGGACCCTAATCCAGCAGTCTTTTGGACCAGTGAGGATTTGTTATCCTGTAGCTTGTGCCTGCCAGAAGCGAGCTCGTATCAGCATCTGCCTCCATTTTTTGCTTCCAACTCTCGATCACAGACTCGTAGAAATGGCCTCCACAATGTGCGCATCTACCTCCATGACCCGCGTCGGCGGTCGCCGTGTCTCAATCAAGGCACCTTCTGCCACCAAGGCATTCCTGTCAGCTGCTCATCCAATCCGTGCAGCCAGCGCTTTCAAGGTGCAAGCCTTCAAAATCACATTGAAGACACCCGAGGGTGAGCAGGAGATTGAGTGTGGCGAGGACACATACATCCTGGACGCTGCGGAGGAGGCTGGCATCGATCTGCCATACTCTTGCCGTGCTGGAGCATGCTCATCATGCGCTGGCAAGTTGGAGTCTGGAGAGACTGACCAGAGCGACCAGTCATTCTTGGACGACGGCCAGATTGAGAACGGCTTCGTCTTGACCTGCGTAGCATACCCCACCAGCGATGTCACTATCGCCACTCACCAGGAGGAGAACCTGTACTAGGTGTTCAATTTCGTGTCCAGACAGGAAAAACAAGCTGTCTTGAGGGATTCACTGGTACTGACAGTATAAATGTGATGTTTCTGAGTGAACATTCTTTTCCCGTTTCACACACTAGCTTGTGCAAGTTTTGGACAAGTTACCCTTTCATTTGCCAGCAGCAGATCACATTATTCAATTGAAGCAGCTTGTCTCTGTTGCATGGTACTGCCTGGTTGAGGGCTTGAATGATAAACTGAAGCAGAGCCTCCTTTGTGACAAGCTGAACAGTACCTTCAATGAACGATTTGTTGATTGCGTGCTGTAACAGTCACCTCCTGTCACACAATTTATCAACTGTAGACCTGGCTAGCACGCAGCTGATGCTTGCATTGTGTTTGGCAATGAATGCTGATGGGCTCATGTAGCATCAATCACTGACATGCATATGCATGGATGAATGTGTTAAGAAGACACGTGTTTGCTGCAAGACAGCGGTCATGCATGTTGCAAGCTAAACTTCTTGCGTCACAAGCAAATAAATAATCTAGTTGTTTCCCCAGCAAGCATGAACAGTTATGCATCCACTCCGTTGTTGCTGCGCGAGACGTTAATTGATCCTGATGCACTGAGCAAGATGACACAGCATGGCACGGTGTGCAATGAACTCTCTGGTACATTTTGCCTACTCCTCATGATATTTACTGCTAGGCATTCGCACTCATGTTCACTCCCTAAGTTACAATCTGCTACATGCCACTGCAAGCCTTGAATCAAAGCACATACAGACACCAAAGAAAAGCAATCTGTGCGATTACCAGGTCCTGTCATTGGCCTGCATGCTTGAGCTCGTGGCCAGCAACATTTCTCTTAATCAAAAGTATGCTCAGTCTCTGATCAGTCACCTCAGCTGTGCAGTAGCTGGAGTCACAGCCTTAGTTGCAACACAAGAGCTTCGAAAATGCACTGAAAGGCACCACAAGCCCAACAAAAGTTACAGCAGGACCTGTCTGACAATCTATATCTTGATGCTGCAATCTACGTGAGCTCTACCATCCCTTACAGGTTTGATGACATGACTTCTATATGCCATTGAGTGGAGTAGTATGTGCTCCAGCTGATAGGGTATTGTGCACAGAGTCCTAGGGCCTGTGTTCCCTAACAATGCTTTGCAGCTGTTGAGATGTGTGTGTGGTCTTGAGGCCAAGTCAGGCCTGCTACTTTAGTGTACTCGCATGTGTACACAGTAGATGCATCAGAGATCTCTGTCTAGACTTACCCTGGTGACAGTCACTGAGTGACTGACATTGTTATGTGCTTCTTGGAGACAGCAATTTCTGATTTGTCCCCACCATCCGGATCTGTGCATCATTGCAGGAGCAAAGGAGCTAGGTCACATGTCACCAAGTTCAGCAGGCGCCCGTGCAGAATCTGTAATGTTGCGCTTCTGGGCCAGAAGTTCTGGCAGTACCGTGCCCTAAGCCCTGGACTGGTTCAGGAAGCTGAAGCTATATGACAAGACAAATCAGGGCTCAACAGTACCTTTTGCTGCAACAACATCACCATGGGATCCAGAACACCCACCTGTTCAGTTGCACTGTTGAGGCCTATAAGCCTGCTGATTTTGCTCATCATCTCCTCACACCTTGCATTCCACCCAGATCTCCCTGTAACAGCCCTTAAGGGGTTTGCTACCTGCAGCATGAGAAGCATCTTGAGTACAATGTGGTGATCAGTCCATGGTACATGACCTGCTCAAACACATCTTTATGCAGGTGAGTTTCTCTTGTGGCGCTACAATTGGCACTTTGACCCATTGGGCAGCCAGTCATGACTGCAACTGGCATGGCACAAGCTCTTCACAAAAGCTCTGTACCAGCATCTCCTACTTTTGCTTGCCCAGAATTTGCTGGCATAAGGCTTTTCTTGACAGCCAGTAACAGGGCAGGTCATGTTTCGGAACATGCCTGTACAGCCTTCTTCACGCTGCTGTCGTGGCACTGCTGTGGTTTTCATCAATGAGGCCTGAGCCTCCAGTCTTCAGCCTATGCTGTTGATGGCTAAGCACAAGGCTGTAGCCGAGCCCAATGGCTTATGCTGTAACATTGATGCCAACTGTCATTGCAACTGTCATTCCCCAGAGGCATCAGCATCTGCAACATGCGGCCTTGCAATTGCCTACATGTGCTCAGCTGTGTTTATTAGTGCCACATGGCATGTGAGAAAACCCACACACATGCTGAATGCAAATGCTTCAAATTTGCCAGCGCATAATTGAGTGACCTCGAGGCCCCTAGGGCTGGTGGTCATGGCTGCATGCACAAAGTTGACAAGCTTGGAACTTCACCAACAAGTGGTGCTGTGACCTGCCACTGTTGGCCTGGCCAGCTGTGCATGTGGCCCCTGGCTTCTGGCCCAGAACTTGGGGTAGTCACGGCAGCAACAGAGCACCCTACCACCATTGTTCCTGCAGCAATATAGTTGTGTGCTTCTGCATGGCGCCGCTATCATTAACACTCCTGCAATCTCTTCAGGGAAATGTCCACAATTATCTAGTCATGAAGGTACATCAACACAGAGGTAACACAGTGATGACACGAGTCAGCATAAACAGGAGCCGGTGCAGATGTGTGAAAATGGGAGCACAGGCAGCAGACATGGTATGAACCAGCTAGGCGCATATCAATGGAACAAGAAGGTCATTGAGGCATGATTAAGACAAAGACTTCAAGTGGCTGAGTTATCACACTTTGCGACAGTCACAACATGCCCATTTGACTGCGGCTCTGTAGCTTTGCAAGAAATCTGTTATCATGGCTACGATTGCTGTTAATAGCAGATATAGATCATGTTTGGCCAACAGCTCAGGGTGCTGTATGGCTGCTGCACATGTCATGAACACTTACCTGTTGGCTTCTCTGGTTCCTTGCTGACGCACTCTGCAGCTGCGCTGTAGCTCTGAGCACAGCCTCAGGAATGCCGGCTCTGCTCAAAGCCTGTTGGGGAGTGCAAGCACCATGCTGTGGCCAACAGTGGCTGACAGGCCTATAATTTGCTGTGAGGCAAATGTGATGGAACGCAGATCCAGCATGACCATCATTTCCCAGAGATAGGAAGATGGAGATTACACTGCTTCAGCCAGCCTCAACAGGTCTGATCACTGCTTGATGAAAGGACAAAGTCATGTTTGGCCTGCCGTTTGGTTGCTTTTTGCCAAAATGGCAGGATGTTTTCAGGAACCCAGACAAATGGATAATAGCATCATGGCTGGCGTTACGCTAGCTGCTGTCTTGGCAGGAGCAACCTCGACAAGGCGAACTCCGGTGAGCCGTGCCGTGGGATGTCGCTAGCAGCAATGTTTGAAGGTCCTGCGCTACGCGATTTCTGTGTGACCCTTTCTGCACCTCGACAAATCAGACCTGCGTCGGCGCCCTCTCGGCTGCACGATGATGAAGACCTTGTGCTTAACAGCGATCGCTTTGGCCGTTTGTGCCGTGTCCGTGCAGGCTCAACTTGATGGCTCCGTCTTGACAGGTACAAACACAAATGGCAGCCTCCGCAAACCTTGCGACGCTGCTGCCTGCGCCTGAACGCTGCGTTCTTGTCGCTGCAGACTTGACCAACCAGGTCGACAGTTTCTGGCAAGAGTTGTTCGACGGAACGTCGTACAGCCCCGACTTCCTGTCGTCGTTGAGCAATCTGACGGACCTGCAGCAGAAGCTGAGTATCCCTCAGACAGGTATCACTACTGTTGGCTCACCGTGCTCACCAGAACTCAGCTTCTTGCTTGCTCAGCTGCATGTTGTGCGTGTACTGATCATCAGCTTTGCTGCAGATGTTAACTTCATTCAGACTCTGTTGCCTGGCAATGCTGCTAGCGAAGTTTCAGAGACAGTCAATTCAGCTCTTCTGTCAGGACTACAGCTAGCTGATGAGCTTGAAGCTGAGTTCTGTACGCCCCCCTATATCCAGAAGGGCGTCAACTACCCCACTGAGTGTGAGGTAAGCACCATTCCTTGCACATGAGTTTACTTACTCCCCTGAACTTACACACTACAATTTCAAGGTCATAACGCAGACTAGACCATTAGCTTTGCGTCAGAATTGTCATCGCTGTACAACAAGATCTTACATGCTGATAGTACAAGGTGTGCATTGCATTGAGCCTGATCTGCTGACATGTGCTGCAGGGACCTGAATACATCTTCACCATCTCTGGTGGCTACTGCTATATTGACAAGGACACTCAGGCGGTCACATGTGTGAAGCCCCAGGTCGTTCTGGAGAAGGTGGCTGGAACCTGCACTCTGAAGTACACCAGCCCCACCACTACCTTTGTGAGCCACTCCTCCACACTGTCAAGCAATCACGCAGTGCACGCAGTTGTCCAACAACATGTTTTGCTACTTGTGCTAACAGTGTCAATTCTGGTGTTGAGAAATAACAGTACTTTCAACATTATGGATTTAAAAGACAAGGCGCATGTGTGTCAGCTTGAGTCAGCAAAGTGTTTTGCTACAGGTTAATTTAGGAACTGTACCTGTCTGTTGACACTTTGCAATTTGCCTATGCCCAGCCAAAATGCTGCAAACATGCTCAATTGTTGCAACATATTGTATGCATCCCCCCCCCCCTACATTTCATTTATGCCTCACCATCAGACATGAGCACCTGCTAGAGGGTTTTGACGTGCTGGTATGTCATGCAACACCTTCTGGGTGCCTGTCAATGTCACATGTCTGATTCAGCTTGTTCTGTTCTAAAGATCATGATTGCAATCTGCATTGCAGAAGACCTTCTGACAATAAGAAACTTGCTGCTGCTGCAGGACAAGGAGTGCAAGGCAACAAAGGTCTTTGGCAATTCTCGGTCAGGGGTGCTTGCCAGCTACCCAGGAGAGACATTTGATCTGAGCCAGATCTACAACCTCACACAGTCATCCATGAAGTCAGATGGCCTTGACCTGTCCAGCCTGTTCAGCAACTTCTTGGACACTGCCACCCCTGAATCAGCTGCTGAGTCAGCTGCAAGCGTTGCCGCCAGCGGTTAATAAGGTTCTCACGAGCTGATCAGCGTGCAGCCTTCGAATTATGTGACTTAGGGATCTGGCAATGTGTCTGGCTGGAGCATCAGTGCTTGTGCAGTCAGCTGAGCTGCAGTTCGATATTTTCCATGCAGAGTCAAATATGATCAGCATTGCAGCCCCAGCTATAGCGTGACAAACTGCAGCAAGTGCAGTAACTTACATGATTTAGCCTGCATAAATGCATGACCTTGTAAATAGTTTGTCAAAGCCACCTGTGCACAAGATTTTCTTGCTCCACACTTGCTGACAACCTTGCTACTTGATTCTACACGCATGTGTGCACGCGCGTGTGATGCAATGCAATATCCAATGAGTTCCTCAACTCTTATCTCAAGACTGTTGTCTGGTAGAATAGAATATGCAGCTGACAGCGTACGCGCTGCCACTCTCAGTTGAGAAGCATCAAGTTTGCCGTTCTGAGCGAGGCCCAAGGATTGAATATGGGGATCGCTTTCGGGATTGCAACATCCTTACTAATCAGTAAAGCTCAAGACTGCGATGCTCGAGTGAGCAAGCAGAACAGGAGGCAAGTCAAGAAGCATGAGTCCATAAGCTTAATAGCAGCAGCAACCGGCGCACATTGCTGCTGTATACTTCAGTGCGCTTTTGTGCGGGATGCCTGCCCTGAACGAGCAGGCATATGAGCTAGCGAAGCCCGAGTGTCAGGTCCAACGCACTGACCAAGTTTTCCTGATACGATTCACTGGGGAGGTGTTTCCTGAATACGAGTACGTGTCTCAAAAGCTATGTTTTGTCGCAGACATGTAACAAATCAGCTGCTTTTGCGTGCCTATCACGCAGCTGCGCCGTATTGTCGAAGTTTAAGCTGCTTGCGGCCATGCCAGGCAGCAAGTTTGCCCTCATACTGACCTTATTGAGGCAGTCCAGCAGCCAGCTGAAACTTACTGGCATAACAACCGATTTTGCGCGCTCGGATCACGCATGCAACATTGAAGACGCTTGTTTGCGCACACAGGCTGTATCTCGGCAAGTTGAACTTCTATCGCCAGCGACAGTGGTCCTGTCAGGTGACTGGTAAGCATGGACTGACATACGAAGAAGCAGCCACTTCGGAGCAGAAGTCCAAAGCGGTCTCTAGCGGTCAGGTGAGTCTTTCCCGCAGCGTCGACAAGCTCTGTTTGTTTGAGCCGGGAACAGTGGTCGCAAGTCCCAGAACTGATCTTGGTCTGAGATGCTGAGTAGGACACCTGTTGCCTGGCTTTGTCTCGTGCTGAATTTCCTTTGCTCACTTCATCAGCAGCGATCACAGTGCCTTATACATGCAGTATGAGTAGCCTTGCCACCAGTCACAACTGCATAGTCTGTTGCCTACAAGCTGTGAAAACACACACCCCTTTACTTTGTTTACACATATGCTCATTGCATTCTTCACCGTAGCTCCCCCATATTTGCTGTTGTACACAAGCTTGCCAACATTGAATACACATGAAAGGCTCTGCTGGTCTGGCATGTCAGATGCTGCTAAAAGTGTGTAGCCTCACAGCACAGCACAAGCTACACAACTGTGTGCAGCCGTCTCTAACAGTCCCTCCGAAATGATGCCACTTGCCCCTGCATGCAGTTCCCGGCCATATATGAAGAACCTGTCATGCGGCACATTCATCATAGCACACACAAGCTGGATGACCTAGCAGGCCGCATTGCAGCCCACTTCAGAGACTCCTTTGTGTGTGGGGAGGAAGTGCTTGGCAGCAAGGACAGCACCCCAACACCTTGCAGGGTGGTTGCAGTTCATGAAGCTCCTCCTGTTGAAGGTGAAGGCAGCAACTCACATATATCCGCATGTTCCACGCTCTGTACACCTCAGTCATGCTTGAGGGTCAAGCACTGCAACGTATTCAATGGTCATGCAGCATGACTATACAACAAGGCATACATGCATCTGCTAGGCTTTTATGGGTGAAATGCAGGTCTGAAAGCAAGGATTCTCAGTACAATGCCCATCGAGCGGCTGCTACTTGTTCTGCCAAGAAGTACTCCTACTGCGATTTCCAGGCGCAATCTTTCATGAAGTGCAGGTGTGGAAGCTAGTGTCTTTGACACGCAGTATGATGTTCAGTGGGTGGCTGCTGGCCAACCGCCAGGCCAGCCTATCAGGATGCCCCGCACAGACCTGTTCAGGAAGAAGCCTGTTGTGACCAAGCCAATGCTCAAAACGTGGATTGCTGAAGTAGCGTCATGTGAGATGATCCAGGTAAACATTTGCATCAGCTTGTTCAGCAGTTGGCAGTAGTGCTGCCGCCTGGTGACATGGTGCAGTGCAAAGGCAGTGCTTTTGTTTGGTATGCTGGTCGCAGCCCTGTTCATGTTGCATTCGTTGGAAATGAAGCATCAGATACTATCTCCTTCACATACAGCCTCCTTGCAATGCAATGTCACCTTGTCTGCATAGGGTTTCAAAGTACTAATACCATCTCTTTCACATATACTCATGTATGTCCTCACAATTGAATGCCACCTTGGCTGCACAGGGTGTCAAGGGGGTCGCATGCATCTGGAGAGCAAATGAAGAGTTTGTAGACAAGTACAACATGGCGCTGGAGCTGCCTACAGACTTGGTAACTTTCACATCAATGTCCTTTTTGCTTATTTTGGGGTTACAGGGAGGTTGTCCACCCTCTGTCAGATGATCACCTCGATGTGTTCATGCATTCCAATCCACACCTTCTGCAGCTTGGCAATTTGCCAGGTGCTCCTTGCCTGCCCACGTCTGCATCTTCGTGCAACTGCACATGCAGTGTGCTGTGCATTGCGCCTCACATGATGCCCTCTGCAATTGTTCCGGAGAACATGCTGGCCGAGACATGCACTCTCTTGCTGGTCAGAACAGCAAGAGTTACAGCAGAGTTAGCACCACGTGCAATGTGCAGCTGCTAGCACATCTGCTGGTCTGCATGGGAGGTCACATCATGACCATGTTGTTGACACAACACTGGTGCTGATGCAAAGGTCAAGAAGACAGCCTTGCTCATACACTTGGCTCCTTTTGCAGAGTCCTGACACCGTGCTCTTCTTGTATGCAGAAACAAATAAGATCACGTCAACTGGACTATGCAGGAACTACGCTCGACTGCTATCCATGCCTTTCACTGCTTCACAAACTCACTCTGCGTCGTACAGCTTGCTGCCTGCATGCAGAAGCAATGACTGAGGCCTCCAATCAGAGCAGCTCTGCGAGTGTTGCAGTCTCATGCACCTGCCTCTGATGCTGTGGGCTTCTTGTTCGCAGAATCAAAAGCTGAAAAAAGCAGAGCAGCGCAAGCAGCAGCAAGCAAACAAAGCCTCCAACAAGGCGGCACTTGCCAAGGCAGCTGAGCAACAAGCCATCAAGGATGAAGCAGCAGCCATTGTGGCAGCTGCCTTTGCACAGGGTGCAGAATCTGAAGATGCCCATCCCAAGCCGGATCCCGAGCCACCACTGTCCATCAAGGAGCAGGCAGCTGCTATAGCAGCTGCTGCTTTTGCACAGGCTCCTCCGGATGCACAACAGGTGAGGGATCGACAGATGAGTCATGATACGCTGGCCTGGCCCCTTGATCCACATGCTGCACAGCAGTTCTGATTGTCGTCAGATATGGCAACGAATGCTGGCAACAGACAGCATGCACAGCGTCAGTCATATGCCACACAAATGCGAGAGAGGGAAGGTGTGCAGCATGCTGTGTCATCTGGCTTGAAACAGCAGCCACAGCCGCACAGAAAGGCAGCGTATGCTGGTCAAGAGAAGCAGCAATTGCCGTCTACAGCTGCAGGGGTAAGCTTTTCTTGGTGACCTGTGTACTGTGTTTCCTGACATGTTGCATCTCAGGATGCAATTTCCCAAGATGGACAACAGCATACAGCCTGGCAAAATTCTTGGTTTGCTGAGAGTGCTTGAACTTTTGCAATGTTCCAGCATGTGGCAAAATGCTTGATTTGCTGAGAGTGCTTGATATTTGCTATGTTCCGGCATGCTTGTCTAACAAGCTGAACGTATGCTGCATGATGTTGTGTTGTATAATTTTGTGTTGTGTGACAGAGTTGCACTGTTTGTTGTGTACTTTGGCACTGTCAATTGGCACGCGCAAATCTGTCATATGCACAGCGACATCCTGCTTTGTTTGCAGATGACTGCGTTGGATATAGCCCAGACAGTCTCACAGCTTTGTGAAATGAGCAATACAGACCGCTTGACAGCAATGGCTGCTCTGAGAAGGGCAATACAGGAGAACGTACGTGGCAAAGATGCAATCACCAATAGAGCAGCAGAGATTCTGTTGATGAGCTGACTTAATGCATCACATCTTGCATGCCCACTTGCCAGCTCATTTCATGTACTTCAGCTTGTATGCCCACTTTATGTACCAACAACTTCGTTGAAACGCCGAGAGATTACTAAAGAACATTTGTGGCTGGACGCACCATGTGCAGCAAAAGTGCCAAAGGCATCAACCTCAGACTGAGTAAAATTGTTTCATGCAAGTTCGTAGACATTAACTCACAGGCAGAGTTGCTGCAGGTCCATCACGAAATTGGGCATATGGTTTGCTTGAACACATCAGAATGTGACAAACGGTATTGTTGCCTCTCCTTGCAGGTGCACTGATCAAGTTACAAAGCTGTTCTCATGTTCAAATTAGATGGCAGCAAAGTACTCCTTTGACTTTTTGGGGTCGGGCTTCATGGTCACATCACCGGGCTTCCATCCTGCTGGGCAAACCTCATCAGGGTTCTCCTGGACATACTGCACTGCTTGCAGTGTG
>JAABUP010009475.1_pt1 | contig 11940 bp, 12 predicted proteins | sample 5559201 | NCBI WGS metagenome assembly JAABUP01 (sample SAMN10711887, study PRJNA513373) | rock metagenome | isolation source: Antarctica rocks | place: Antarctica | reverse complement strand
GATAGCGGGAGGCCGCGCCGCTGCGCGGGCCGCTTGGCGCCCACGCGCAGCGGGCCGGGCGAGGACGGCGGCGGCAGCACGGCCTGCGCCTGCGGCGCCGCCGCGGCACAGGTCTCAGCGGGGCGTCCGCAGGCAGCGGCGCGGCGGCCGGCGCCTGCTGCCGGACCTCGCAGCGGCTGCAGGCGGCCGCGGGCGCCGGCAGCGCGGACAGCAGGGCAGGGCAGACAGCGCGTGGGGCGGCGCGGCGGCGCGCCTGGGGCGCCACGGGTGTGGTGGGCGCCGACGCCGACTGCTTCTTTCGGTGCGGCTGCTTCGCGTCGCCCAGGCTGGGCCAGGCGACGCCCTCCTGGCTGAGCACCGCCGAGGCCGGCTGCCCATCTGCGGGCGCCTGCGAAGCGCCCGCGGCACCCTTCCAGTGAGCCGCTCGCACCGGTGCCTGGCTGCAGGATATGGGCATTGGCAGGCAGAGGCAGAGTGCCCCAAATCAGAAATTGCAGGCACGGAGACGCACCGTTTTCCAGGCAGGCTTCACGGGCTTGGCCTCCTTGGCGTCCTGCACGCCGATGCGGTCGGCGTCAGCACGGTGTGGGACCGGGCAGGCAGCAGAACGGCGGGACGTAGGACAGGGTGGCAGGGCCGGCCCACCTCATGCTTTGGCGTGCTGGCCCTCGCGTCTGCGCTGCCCTCGGCCGGGGACGCCTCGCGCTCCTTCCTGGTCGCCGGCGGCTCGCTGGCCGCGGTCTCGGCGGACGCGGCCGGTCCCGAGGTCGGCACAACGCCCCTCGGGGAGGCCACAGAGGCGGCTCCAGACAGGCCATCCGAGCTCCCCGCCCGGCCCCCAGGCTCGTCCCTGGTTGCCGCCGGCACCCGCACCGCCGCCGGCTTGGCATAGTCGGCGCGGATGTTGTGCCCCGCCTCCGCGGCGGGCGCCTGCCTGCGCGCATCCGCGCCCGCCGCCCGGCCGCTCGCCGCGCCGCCGCCCGCCTGCTCGGCAGTGCCCGGGCCGCGCACAATCTGCGCCCACGCCGACTTCAGCGGCGGGGGCGCCGCCGGGGGCTCCACCTGCGCGCGCGCACCAAATGCTCGGCCAATGCCTCGGCTGGGAGCGGCCCACGCCGCCAGCCGCGCCGGCCAGGGCCCGCCCTGGGAGCTGCAACGAACGAGAAGGCGCACGTGTCTAGGGCTGGCCCCCGCGCCGCCGGCTTCGCGCGGCGCATCGGGCGCCGGGCCCACAGCGCTGCGCTCCTCACCGGCTGGCGCGTCCCGGCTGCCGGTCGACATCTTCACGCGCGGGCCGCGCGCGCCGCGGCCCTCACGCCCTCAGGCGCGCGCCCCGAGCCACCAGGGCAATGTGGGCGATGGAGCGCGGGGCTGGAAGAGACAGGCGCTACTCCCTGCAGGTGCTTAGGCAGCGTGGTGATCCGAGTCCTTCGACCGTTAGCCTGAGGGAATGACAAGGCTGAGGAAAGAAGCCAAGCAAGCTGGATAGCAGGATGCAACCCTGAGCCTTGCCCTCCAGACCCTGATGCGAGGCACAAAGCAGGCGGCGCAAGAGGGCCGCGAGTCCTAAGCGCAGCGCAGCCGGGGGGAAACCAGGTCGCCCAGCATGCCGCGCGGGCCAAAGAAGCACCTGAAGCGGCTCAATGCGCCGAAGCACTGGATGCTTGACAAGCTCGGCGGCATCTTTGTGCGCCCTGCTCCACCGCGCTGCGCCTGAATTTGTGTGGTCCTGCGCACCGTGCGTGTTGTGCTAGGCCGAGCTCGGCGCCTGTTCTTCAGAGCAGCCGCCACTCGCCGCACCAGGCCCTGCTGCGTGTTGTCTGCAGCCGTGCTTATCAACGGGCGCCTCAGGCTCAGAGGTCTGGCTGGCCAGGGGCTGATGTGACAGTGTCATAGTCTGGCTGCTGGTGGCTGCGCTCACCACGCGCGCGTGTGATGCTGCGATGCCTGAGGGCGATTGCGCAAAGGCCGCTCGTCGCCAGCCAGTCGCTTACCTTGCGGAACTGTTGACGAGCATAGACTGCCTGGCGCTTCGCGCCCGGCTCGGGCGCAAGCGCCGCCGTCGTAGAGCGCGCGCGCTCACGCGCCGTGCCTGTGCGCAGGCGCCGAAGCCATCGCCCGGGCCGCACAAGCAGCGCGAGTGCCTGCCGCTGACGATCCTGCTGCGGAACCGCCTGAAGTGCGCGCCATGCCTGTAGCGCGCGCTGCTGCGGGCCTCCGCTGGCCCTGTGTCGCCCCTGTGTGAGCGCCGCGCGTGCGCGTGGCTAGCGCCTCCTCGGCTGCTGCAGTGTGCCACAATGTTCTGCTGGTCTTGTTGCGAAGGCAGTGCGTCGGCGAGCGTGTTGTGGCTGGGGTCGGCGAAGTGCCAAGGTGTACTCGTGCAGACATCTCCGCGCACAGGCTCAAGGTTGGCACAATTGCGGCAGTGAGACAGGCCTGTGTGTGAGGCGGGCTGGGCGCAGGCACTGGGCAGAACCTGGAACTGCACGTCCACTCTGCAGCGTGCCAGTTGGCTGTAGACTGGGGACCGCTGGTGGGAATCGCTCTTGGCACTGGTTGGTGTACGTGAGAGTGCACCGCGTCGCGCCCTTCCAGTCTGCGCGCAGCCTTGCATCTCCGGAGTGCTGCAGAGCACACTGGGCGCGCTGGCGGGCCGCGCGGCGAAAGCGCGGGCGGATGGGCAGCGCCGCGGCTCGGAGCGCGCAGCACCTCACGCACTCAGCGCGCTGTGGGCCAAGTGCTGCATGGTCGGATGTGGCCTGCCGACGCGCGCAGGCGCGCGCGCGCGGGCGGCGCGGCCGCCTGGAGCGCAGCAGCACGAGCGCCCGGCGCACACCGGCCATTGGTGTACCCCCCGTTCAGGGTACAAATAGCCTAGTATAACGGACGCCGCCCGCGCCGCAGGTACGCGCTGACTGGCAAGGAGGTGATGTCGATCCTGATGCAGCGGCACGTGCGCGTGGACGGCAAGGTGCGCACCGACGCGACGTACCCTGCGGGGTTCATGGACGTCATCGACATCCCGAAGACCGATGAGCACTTCCGGCTGGTCTACGACACCAAGGGCCGCTTCGTCGCGCACCGCATCACCAAGGCGCGCCGCCTGCGCGCCGCGCGCGCCGCGCGTGCGGCCGCCGCCGCCGCCACCGCCGGGCTCCCGCGGGGGCGGGCAGGGATGCCAGCGCAGCCCTTCTGTGAGCTCTGGGGCCAGGGGGAGGCGCGGCGGAGGCGCGACGCCGCGCGCTGCCTGCCAGCGCGCGGGGGAGGCGCGGCAGCTTCTGTCACCGAGTCAGCTAGCTCTGGACGGGCGCTTGCTTTGGATCGCCAGACTTGGGTATGCCGCCTGCGCCCAGCGGCGCCCCTCCGGGCCTCACTGCCCCGCTGCGGCCGTGACGGGCGCGCCGCGCGGCGCGGCGCGCGCAGGAGGAGGCCGGCTACAAGCTGCTCAAGGTGAAGCGCAACCAGATGGGCAAGAACAAGGTGCCCTACATCGCCACGCACGACGGCCGCACCATCCGCTACCCCGACCCCGACATCAAGGCGCGCCCTTTGCTGCTTGTGCGGACGCGCGACGGCGCGCGCGCGCTGCCAGGCCTGCTGGCATGCGCGCCGGCTGCTGTGGCGAGCGCGCGCGCAGCAACCACGCCCCGCATGCGACGAGGCTGGGCGTGGGCGGCTGCCGCCCGCTGGCAGCCGGGCGCACCAGACCGGCTCGGAGAGGAGCATGCGCGCCGTTGCGAAGGTGCACACAGGGAGGCCGAGGAGGCAAGTGCCAAGAGCGCACAGGCGGGCGCGCCCGGCCGGGGGCGCGGCGCAGGCCGACGCGCGCGGCCGCGGCGCGCAGGTGAACGACACGGTCATGTTCGACATCGAGACCGGCAAGATCAAGGACTTCATCAAGTTCGACGTGGGCCAGCTGGTCATGGTGACGGGCGGCCGCAACCAGGGCCGCGTCGGCACCATCTTCAGCAAGGAGAAGCACAAGGGCTCCTTTGACATCTGCCACGTCAAGGACGCGCAGGGCCACGACTTTGCCACGCGGTGCGCGCGCGCGGCAGGGCACAGGGTGTAGGCAATACAGATTGTACACCACGTTTTGCACTCACCGCTCCCGCGACCGGCCGCTCTGTCGTGCAAAACCGCTGCCTTGCGCCATGTGCTTGTGCGCTCGCGAGGCTGTCTTGTAGGGCTGGCGCTGGCAGGGCGTGTGGTGCGCTGTGCTGGGTGTGATGCAGCGTGTCCAGGGAGGCTGCCCAGCAGGCATGGGCGTGCGCAGCTAGCGGGTGCTGGGTGCTCGCGAATGTAGTTGGCAGTGATGACCCTTTGTGCAATGGTATCACACTCCTCGATGAGTAGCGATAAGTGCATGGCGCGCCAGCGCGGAGTCCGGACCCTCATCCTTGCCCGCGCTCCCGCGCAGGCTGCAGAACGTGTTCATCATCGGCAAGGGCGACAAGCCGCTCATCTCGCTGCCCAAGGGCAAGGGCGTGCGGCTCAACATCCTGCAGGAGCAGGCCAAGCGTGATGCCGCCAAGGCCGCCTAACTTGGCTCTGGCAGGAGCCGCCAAGCGCGAAGCCGCCATGGCCGCGTAAACTGGCTCTGGCAGCGCCGCGGCGGGGCCGCTGCCCTGCAGCGCGCCGCGCCGCCCGCGCCTGTACGCCGGCCCTGCCCTGAGCGCAACGGAGGGCGGCGGCCGCGGGCCGGCGCGGTGCACGTTGCGGCGGCGCGCTGCATGGGAGCGGGGGTGTGTGTGGGAGGCTCTGCGCACTGCCTGGCCGCTGTCGTGTGGCGCCGCGGCAAGAAAGCGCTGCGTGCGCCCCGGGGCGCCTGGTGGCGGCCGGCACTGGAGCGTGCGCTCGGGCAGCGCGCCGGATCGAGGCGCTTGCTCTGCCATGGCAGCCGTCAGGCTTGCAGGCGCGCTTGCAGCCTGCCTCACTGCAGCGCGCGTGCCTCGAGCAGTGCGCGGGGGGGGTGACCTGGCAGATGCTCTGCTGTGGCGCGGTGCGAGCGCTCAGCTGGGCATGGGGCTGCTGTGAGGACACTGCGCGGGGGGAGCAGCAGGTACCTGTGGGAAGAGGGGTGCATGGGTGCCTGTGCAGGGATACTTGGGCAGGGTCCGGCGAGGGCGCGCTGGGCCGCTGGGAACGGGGGGGCGCCGCAACTGCAGTGCGCATGTGGCTGCCCCCTGGCGCACATCCGCAGACACAGTCTGTAACGTCTGTAGGCTCCAATCCTTTCACGCTCTCCCGCAGCCGTGCACATCACTGCCGGTATCATGCAGCTCTACGATCAGCTCTCGCGAGTCTGCAGCGCGCAGCTCGACCCTGCGGCAGCCCAGCAGCAGCCATTGCACGGCCATCTACGCTGCCTCTAGCGCGCTCCTGCAGCTTGCGCCCTCTTGGCCCCGCCAATCCGTGGCCCAGGCCGGCCTCGCCGCACGCCGGGACGGCGCCTGTGACCTGCTAGCCCTGACTGACGCAGGCCGCAGAGACGAGCTTGCGCTTGTGCCCGCCCGCACCCCCGCATGCATCCGGGGGCTCCCACCCCAGACAGCTCTGCGGGAGCGCCGGCGCGAGGGCTCCGCTGCTGGCGCTGCCTGCGGGCCGCCGCGCCCCGCAGCGCGCGGGCGCCGCACTGCGCGGCAGGCGCGTCGGCGTGCCGGCGCCCGGCCCCGCGCGCTACTGCCCCAGGGGCAGCATGGGCACCATGCCCTGCACGGCGCCCACGTCCGCGGAGGGCTGCACGCCGAACGAGCGCAGACGCGAATGCAGCGGCTGCGCCGCAGCCGCGCCATCGAGGCGGCCTGCCAGCAGGGGCGCTCTGCGCGCATCCGGCGTGGCCGCGGCGGCCGGGGCGCATGCATGCGGGGCCATGTGGGGGTTGCGCGGCGGGGCGCCGTCCCGCGGCAGCGCATCGGGCGACAGCGACCCGAACAGAGCGCCGCACGCCGTCGAGCACGCGCGCATGATCTGCAGCGCCCTGCGGCGCACACGACCAGGCATGGCTGCGTCCCCCGAGTGCTAGGCGAGCACGCTCAGGCAGCTCAAGTGTTTTCTATGTCCCAAGCCGGCACTCAAGCGGGTAGGCTCCAACGTATGCGCGCGCGCAGAGGCTGGCGCCACAAGCCAGACACAAGTCAAGCGCGCCGGCCTTCCGCGGCGGCCGCGCCGCGCGCTTGCGCGCACGAAGTCCCGCGCGCGCCTGAACAGGGCGGCCTCGGCCTTCTGCGAGTTGTGCGCGCGGTCCGACCCGCCGGCCTGGTACTCCCGCGACAGGTACAGCCACGCCTTGCCAACCTGCGCCCGGGGGTTAGGGTAGGGTTATGGTGAGGCGCAGCCCTGCTTCTGTGTCCCCGCGGCCGGCCTCCATGCAGGCGCACGCCGCGCGCCTCCCCGCTGCCCTGCGGCGCAGGTCTCGGCTGCCCGGCTCTGCAGTGGTCAACCTGTGTCTGCATGGCCGCGCCTGGGGGTGGTTGGGCGGCAGGCTGCGCTCCAGCGCGAGCACGCGCGCCTCCAGGCAGCGCAGGCGCTCAGACGGCGACGCGCCCTGTAGTGGGTCCTCCTGGCCGCTGCGCGCAGGGGCCCGGACACGTGTCGCTGCTCACGGCACAAGCAGGAGGCAGTCGATCTTGTGCTGAAGAGCTGCATTGTCGAGTTCTTGTTGTTTGTATTTCGCATAGCACACCCTGATACAGGACGCCGCCCGCAACCTGGACGCGGGGGGCTGCAGGGTGTTTCAATTTTTTTTTGGCAACTGGATGCGCTCTCAAGCCGCTTGCTTGCCATGACTGGCCGGTCCATGGCGGCAGTTGCTCTGCCAGGCAGGCAGCAGGCCTTGCGGGATGGGCGCGCCTGCTCGGGCTCGTGCGCAGGGGCCTGGCGGCGCCTGGCCGCGGCGCGCGCTCCCACGCGTGCTGCCGCAGCGCGCCGCGCTCGCGCTGCGGCCTGCACCCCGGCCCGGCCCTCCTGCCCCCATCCACCGCCTGCCCCGCCGGGCAGCTCACCGTGCGCGCCAGCGCGCCGCACGCCGCAGCAGCGGCGCCGCTCCGTGCGAGCGACCCCACGGGGTTCCCCGCAGCAGCTGCGCCCGCCTGGCGGCGGCGGCGGCACGGCAGGGTCCCGACCGAGATCCCAGCCAGGGCATGCGCCTGCACGGGCGCGGGCGCAGCCGCCGCCACGCCGCCAGGGACCGCGGTCAGGTCCCCCCCGTCCGGCCCCTCCCCGGCGCATATCAGCGGCGCGCTTGCGCAGCGCAGCAGCAAGGTTGGCAGCCCGGGCGGCAGGCTGGGCGCCTGGCCGGGCGCGCCGGGCGGTGTGTTGCCCGTGCGCACCTGCAGCGCCTCTAGCTCTTCCTGGCTGGCCAGGTCGCCGTCTGCGCCGCATTTGCTGTGCTTAAGAAAGAGGTCAAGGACGCGAAGAGGGGTTAACCCCACCCACATATCTTTCTGCAGGGTGTTAAGAGGTGGGTGCAAACCGGGACGGGGAGGTGCGCATGTTTTTGGCCGTGCGCATGTGGGTTGGCGCCCATGCAAATTGAACAGGCTCAACATAAGGGTATGGGCGCGTGGTCCCTGCTGATGCAGAATGAGGATATGCCGCAAGCGGGCCACCCATGCCGCTGGGCTTCACGGTCGGCATGGCAAGCGAGGTATGCAGAGGCGAGCGTGCATGCAGGCACAAACGGTGCCCATAACAAGATGTGCACAGGGCCTCGCTGTACGCCTCACAATCACAGATGCGATCCCCGGCCTGCCACACGCATGGCCTGTCCTTGGCAGCCCCACCTGGCAGCGGCAGCGCAAGCAGGTAGGGCGTGTTGAATGGCGATGGCGGCAGCACCGCCCGCGCTACCGCCGCCTCAGCCGGACGCACGTATGCGCGCGCGCCCCGGCGCGGCATGTCCCGCGCTGGACCAGGCGCTGCCGGCGCGTGCGGCGGGGCTGACAGCGGGCAAGCCGTGAGCGGCGGCCCGCACGAATCCTGCAGCGCCGCCAGCAGGGCGGCTGTTACGGGGCTGGGCCTCGGCGCCCGCCGCTGGGTTGCGATGCTCCCCACCTGCGCCCCAGCCTGCGCAGCACGGCACACGGCCGTGCCGAACCGACCATCCGAGCATCACACCACATGACAGACTGTATCATGGTATACACCTCATTGAACCTCTGCCGAGCGGCGCGCCTGCATCATGGCTACAGCCGCAGGCTCCGGCGCCAAATGAGCTAAGGCTGAGCAGGCTCGGGGGAGACATGTGGCGGGCGCGGGCGCGCGCACCGGGCACACAACGTCCAGCATCAGGCGCGGTCGCTTGTCATCCGGCGGTGCCGCATCCGGCGACCCCGGCCGCTCAGGCGCCTCGGCGTCCTGTCCATGGCACAGGCAGCAAGGTTCTGACATGCTTGCGGCACACTCCTTGCATGCTGAGCGTGCCCTGGCCACTGCATGTCAGGCCCAGCCGCGCAGCGACTTCCAAGGCAGGCCGTTCTAGCTCGCCGCATGTGGGGCCGCTGCGCAGGGCCGCTCTCAGGCACCGACCGGTATGCACGCGCTGGCGGCACGCGCCGCATCCCCGGCTGGCAGTGTGCGAGCCCAACTGTTTGATCGATGAATCACATTGTTGCAGGCATCGCATGCGTCTGGAAGCATCAGTCACTTGGAGCGCTTGTGCCGCTGCTGCAGTGTCCGCACCCGGCCGCCCGCCGGTCCCCGGGTGGCATGCGCGAAGCCGCCGGCCGCGCCGAAGCCGCCGCCCTGCGGCGCCCTGCTGCTGGCGGCGCTGCGCGGCCAGGGCCCCTCCGCGCAGTCACAGTTGTGGTGGGGTCCATGCCCTTGACACGCCATGTCATGCTCTGGCACGCTGCCCCCGCCCGGCGGCCAGGCCGCGCAGGGCGATGCGCCGGCCTGCGCGGCCGCGTCTGCGCACCCTGGCCGGCCCTGCGCGGCCGGAGCTGGTTCTTGGTCGCAGCGGGGGTGTGCATGCGCGCTGCATTCTGCAAACACACTATTTTGTGTCTCTTAACACAGACAGGACTGGCCTGCGCGGCGCGGGTACCAGAGTATGTATGGCGCAAGCAGACGCAACAGCCGCTGTGACCACGAATTAGCGAGGCGCTGCGGAGCACCCGTGCGTGGGGCGGGGGTGGCGGCCCACCGGCAAGCGCGGGTCATTAGACCCGGAGCAGGAGGGCGGCGGGCCGCGCGCAGCGGCGATGCCGCCGCCGGGGCGAACGGCGTCGGGGTCGCCAAGCCCCGACGGCGCAGTGCTGGCCGTCGGCACGCCGGCGCGCGGGCATACCCCATGCGCCTGCGCCAGACACGCCTCCCGTGCTGATTGCGCCGGCTCCGCCTGGCGGCCCCGCTTCTGCGCAGCGGCGGCGGTCGGCGCCGCGCACGGGGCCGCCGCCGTCGCGGCCGCCGCGGCCCGCGGCTCAAACGCGTCGGCGGCGGCCGCGCCAGGGGCGGCCGCAGGCGCGCGGGCCGGCGGCGGGGGCCGGGCTGGCACCGTGCGCGTACTCGGCTGGCAGGTCGCCGTCGCGCTCCCACTCGCGCAGCGCAAACAGGCCCTCCTGCGGCCTGCGGGGAACCACACAGCCTCCACCTCCCGGAGTGCGCCGCATGCTGCTGTCTTCACTGCGGCATGGCGTGCCACCCCGCCTCGCTAGGGCCTGGGCCGTCAGGCCTGTGGGAGCAGCTGCCGCTTGCGGCGTGGGTGCGCCAGGGCCGCCGCTCGTGCGCGCCGGCAGGCAGGGCGAGGCGCGCGGGCCGGCGCGCACCGGGTGAAGGTCGAGCGCTCGCCCTTCCGCTTGACGTCCGTGTAGAGCGCGGAGGCCATGGTGGCCTCGGGCGTGCGGCCCTGGCAGTGGATCAGGCCGCGCTCCAGCGCCGCCCTGCCGCTCCCCGCGCGCGGCCGTGAGCCCAGGTTGCGCGGCGGCGGCAGCGAAGGGGAGCGCCGCCAAAGCGAGCTGCAGGCAGGTCAGTACAGGGCGCATGCAGACGTATTTCTCGACGATGCCTCCTCACGCAAGAGATCGCCTATGGCATTGCCGATGCGCCATTCATGCCGCCCATCTGGTGGGGCAGACGAGGCGAGCATGCCCGAGGAGTGTGCGTATGGCTTCCAGCCACCACGTCAGCCTTGCACATGCGCTGCATGCGATGATTGGTCTACCGTGCAGGTGGCGCACTTTGTGATCTCTGCGGTGCCCATGAGCCGCCGCTCTGCGCGCAGGATGGCCACCGCCGCGGTCTTGAAGATGCCGCCGCAGCCTGGCTGCACCCTCAGCCCCGCCCCCGCGATGGTCTTCGTGTCCGGCGCTCCAGCCTGGCGCGCACAGAGACCGTGTGATGTCTTTTATCATACATGCAGCCACTGGAGGTGGGGTGACACTGAGTGCCCTGCCTGACCCAGGACCTGGCATGCGCTGCCCAGCCATGCAGCGTGCATGTGCGGAGCTGCTTGCTGATGTGAATCATGCATGCGCTGCCCCTGCAAGCCTTGTGCACAGCCTGCCGCACAGGCTGCGGGCAGCCATGCATGCCTGCGTGTGAGCTCAGTGGCTTGCTGCTGCCTGCAGCGGCTCACTGCCAGAGGCTAGGCAGCCCAAACATGGTGCCCCCACCCCTCTCTGCTCTACACTTCACAGACAAAGCCCGGAAGGCGCTGCAGCGACCTGCCGCACCTGAAACGCGGCTCGCTGCAACAGGCCTGCTGTGCCCTTTGCATTGTCAACCTACAGCCTGCAGCCTGCCTGCACAAGCGCGCAGTTGACTGCAGCAAGAACTCGGCGATAAGCTGCCGAGTCCTTGCTGCTGCCACGCCTTGCCTTCTGCGCGCGGCGTGAGCAGGGGGCCGCCTCTACTGCTGCACTCCCCCGCCCCGCCGGCTGCACTGCCAGGCCAGGCTGACAGCTCTGCTGGTGCCGGCGCACCCCAGCCCCCGCCGCGTTGGCGTTGACAAAGTCCGCCTGCGCCTTGGCGCCCGCCGGCCTCCGCGCCTGGACCCTGGCGCCACACCCCGGTCTGCTCACATCTGCGCTAGGCCAGCATGGGCGCAGCCCTGGGCGCCTGTTGACAGGAGCGCCTTGCGTGACCCTTCACGGTGCGGCGGGGGGGACCAACGCAGCGTGGGCGTGCAATACCTGGGCAGCATAGGACGTGCCTGAACGGGGGCTGGGACTGGGCTGGCATCCTGGTCCGTTGGCGCCTGTTCCGCGCCGCACGCTTGCCGAGCGCTAGGTGCCGCGTCGGTCAAGAGCCTGCAAAAGCTATGCAAGAACGCAGGAGCGCAGTGCGCTCCGAGTAAGGGTAAAGCAGCTAGACTAAGCAGCTGAGCGCAGGAGGAACTGTACGACACATCCAGGGTTTACGGGCTGGTGCACGTGCCTCGCGAAAGGAATAAGTACAGGCTGATGAACGGCTGTACTTCATCCTCACTCGTGTGCTCAGTGTAGCTCTGCATTTGTTCTCTAAGTTGAAGCGCAGTCTGATCCAGCTCATAATAAGGTGAGCGCCAATCTGCAAGCCTTTGTTCACGCTCTTACATCCTGTTTCAGCAATAGTTGATAGCTGGTATTGACAGGAAGGGCAGACGGCGTCGCAGGCACTGCACAGAGGCTTTTTAGCTATGCTCCTAAGCTGCAAACCGCTGAATGTGCCACACATAGCTGGCCGGAGCAGTTTGCTGAGGGCCTCACGCTGCCTGGCTGGACGCCTGGCGCCCGCGCGAGCCGAATCTGACCAAAAGCCCGCTGCCGGCGGTGCGCCACGAGCGGGGCATATGCATCAGGCGTCGCGCGCGAGCGCGGCAGCGCCTGCGGCAATCGACAGCGGCGTGGCCGCCCCGCCGTATGCTCAGCTGCTCGAGACGGCCAAGCGGGCCGCGGCCGCGGGTGCCGCGGTGCGGCGCACCTCGCCCTGTTCCCTGCCGGCTGTAAGAGCTGAAGAGCA
>JAABUP010009471.1_pt1 | contig 11947 bp, 17 predicted proteins | sample 5559201 | NCBI WGS metagenome assembly JAABUP01 (sample SAMN10711887, study PRJNA513373) | rock metagenome | isolation source: Antarctica rocks | place: Antarctica | reverse complement strand
CCAGGCACCAGTCCTCACTCCACCAAGCCGCACATGAAGGATGTGCTTGTACATCATGTACATGTGACCCCAAGCAGCACAGAGACGCTGCACCTAGCCACTGGGCCTGTCAGCTTTCAGCCACCTCCCCCTCCCCCACCCCCACGTACTCGTGTGGCTGCTGCGGTTTGTAAAGAGGAGAAAGCACCACATGCTGCTAGCTCACCAACAGTCAATGCTTGGAACCTGGCTGGCAAGGGTCCTCTGGTGACCCACTCTGCGGTGGTGACACACAATGCCTGGACCACTGCTGTACATCAGGTGAATAATTCTCTATGAAGCTGCTTTGAAATCGAGGTCCAGTCATTGATCAGATAGTCATGATGCTTCTGCCATGGTGTCATTTGTGGATTGTGGACAGCAATTGGGTGCCAAAGCTGTGCTACAAGCATTGCTGTTGTTCAGAGTTGCTTTCAATAACAAAACTGGGTTGTGTTGTAGCTCACAGCAGCAGTAATGAAATGGTTGCAAAGTTTTTCCTCAGATAGTGTTATAAGGTCCTGACCAACCATGCTGCATTCTGCTGACTTTGTACCATTCTGCCATCATGTCTAAACAGAGTAGTTCACAACATCATCACTAAGGCACAGTTTCTGCACGATTCGCATGACCCCGAACACGTTACAAGACAGTGTACAATGCATAGTCACAGTCTGTACATGTACCAAGGTCTGCAAAAGGCAATAGATGGCACTCATGCCTTATGCTGCTGCAGGTGCGTGCTATGAGTAGTGTTGCTGTGCCAGCTGCATCAGATACAGCTGTCGTATCCAAGCAAGCAGCAGGCTCTGATCGGTTCTCCTTGTTCAGCCACTTTCCAGTCAGCAATGGTGGCAGTAGCTGTTCAGGCTTGGGCGGCCTGCAGACAAGCCACAGTGAGCAGCCTAAAAGTGCAGGGTACCAGCTGTTTGGCTCCACTAGCGCCACTTTTCCCTCTGTATCCCCAATGTTACCCGTGTCTTTGTACTGATGTACATGTTCCCCATGCTTGAGTTGTGCTTGGTTCGACTGACAAAGTCCTGTATAGTCGTGCACACTGTGCTAACGTGCCTGTGTAGCAGCATTTGAGCAGGTTGACTGGCTTCAGACCAGCAACCATTCAGTTACCCTTTAGAGTGTGGTGCTGACCAGAACTGTGGTCAGCCCAACTTTTTCTGGCAAAATTGCCACTGTGAAATCTCCAGCTACGGTCTGTGCAGAAGCTTGTGCACTTATGAGAAGACAAATCGCTATCGTCGTTTACCTCTGCTTGTGAGCTGTACAGTCAAGAGTACTCATTTTCAGCAGGCAGTATATACATTAGCTTGTTACTGGGTCAGCCTTGTAACCTGGTTATTGGATAGCAGCACTTGCATTCATATTCAGTGTCCAGGCACAATGCCTTGCATTGCTGAATCACCTACAAGGAGAGGAGCTGTGGTTGCGCTGTAGCGCATCAGCAAAAGAGCATTGCCATATGCCAAACTTCAAGAACATAAGGCAGTTTTGTGTTTGCCAGTGAAGGGAAACACACATTTTTGTACACATACACCTGTCACCAGCTACAGCTGAGGTATAACAATAAGACAGCAACTGACCAGAGCACATGACCAAAACGAAACCCAGCTTTTTGATCATGTATAGCCTTTTCAGACAGCCTCAGACATGGCCTCAACTGTGTTATAGTGTGCTGGACAGAAGCTCACTGCCCTCACCACCTGCAGATGAAAAAGCAATGTGAGAATCCACCTGACGTGCAGACAGCTCTAGCTGAGCCTGGCCCACCTCAACCACAGGATCTGGGCAAAAAAGCGAAATTAAAGTACAGCCACTAGCAACGACAATTCGTTGCTGCGGTTACATAAAAGCTTTGTAAGCATGACCTTGGCCTGAGACACCATGACCATGCCTCAAGAAAAGGTGAACAGACAGCATGGTCAATGATAATCAAAACAGCAACTGCAGTGGGTCCCTACCAGGCGTGTTGCTGCTTGCTTGGCGCCGCTCCTCTTCTGCCGAGTGAGCTTCCTGCAAACACATATACATGCTCAGCAAAGTCTGGCATGCACAACACGCAGCTGCCCTGTGCTTCTAGTCCTTGATACCCCGCGTCGTGACTGCCTGTCTGCAACTGGTAAAAGCTGCAAGACATTCGTTTGAGTAAGATAGAAATCTTACCTGTCGCTCTTTGAATTTCTGCAAAAGCTGCTCAAAATCAACCAGCTGAGCATGCGATCTGGCAGAGTCCTTGCTGGCAGCATCGGATAGCTGACTGGCCGGTCTTGAGGCCTTACTCCTTTTGTTAGGAGAAAGGGAGCCTTGTGAAGGAAAATCCATGTCTTGCAAAGGGCCCAGGCCCCCTTCAAGTTTGAGCAGAGCCATGGTTGGGACGCTGTGCAGCCGGGCATGTAATGTCTTGAAGGCGTCACTTTGGGGAAGCAGCATTAGAAGGCCATACATACACCTGCAATGTGTCACCACAGATAATCTGATGCATCGTGTCACCACATCATGTCTCATTGATCTTGCAGCCCAAGCTTATGTTTCAATGAGATGAGTCCGAAGTCAATGGCTCTTGTGGATTTTTTTTGGTGAACAGGGCTGGAGGGCATAGTGTCTCAAGTGTGTCTGCACAGATGCAGCACAAACATGGATCCTCAAAGAGCACAAGCTTACCAGCTACCTGCTCTTTTAAGGGCACATGGTAAAATCCTTGCAAAGTCACAACTTGCACTCACGAGTAGCACAGCACATGGAGAGCAACATGCAGCGCACCTGATGAGGTCTGGATACCGCGCAGGCTGCAGCAGCTGAAGTCTGAGGTAGGTGAAGATGGGCGTCTCCAAGAGCTGCACCAGTCTGTCTATCTGGACCAGCACTTCCACTCCCATGGGCAAGTGGGCATAAGCAGTGATGACGTCACATGCATGGCTGTAGGCTCCTGCCAGGAAGCAGAGGCTGAGCACAGCGCCTGCACTGTGGCTCCAGCTGCTGTACAAGCTGTGGAAGAGGTCAGCTCCTGCTTCGGCTGCTGTGGCTTCTGCCAACAGGCTGCGCAAAGCCTTGACCTGTGGAGCAAGAGTGAGGCTCAGGTTGAAATGCTGGGTAGCTTGCACGGTGATGTGCCTGGTCCTGAGGCTGTCAGTATAGAGCCAGCGAGCTCCTATGAGAAGGGGCATAAAAGACTTCAAGTCAAGCTGTATCTTGACAGGTGATTGCAAGCAACATGCTTTGGAGCATCTTTACAGGTGATCTCAGACAACATGCTTCGGAGCACTGGAGCGCAACAGCAATGCAGGCCTATGCCAGCATGAGTTAGGCAGGTGCAAGACCAATTCTTGCCTATATAGCAAGTAGCTTAGCCCACACCTGACACAGCAGAGTGTGACAAGACTAAGCAAGAGGATGAGTGTGTGTGACCTCAGTAGCTTAGTCCACAATTGACAGAGCAGAGTGTGACAAGCGCAAGCAAAAGGATAGTGTGTGTGTGACCTCAGGGGCTGTGAGCAGGATGACGTTGAGGGCTTGGACCATGGCAGAGGCAAAGCGCAGGTCGCGCTCCTGGTTCAGTATGTCAGCCAGAGCACAGAAGACTTTCTGGGGCCCCAGCAGGAGGGATAGCTTGCGCAGTATGAGGGAGCCCCGCCTCTGCAGCAATCGCCCCCCCAGTGGACCCCGAAACCTGCACCACAACTGCGACAGCTGTCACCACTGGTGTGGGCAGTCAGGTACGTGTCCTTTCTGAACTCTTTCCCATCCATCTGAGGCTTGGCCAAATTTGATTATCTGCCCTAAAATGTCATTCTCTGAAATGAGTAGAGGACCTGGTTTACCAAAATATGAAAGTGGACGTAGAATGTCAAGATCCTGGCTCTGCAGACAGACTCCTGGCATGTGGCAAAGAGCAAAGCTGACAGCACACGGTTTGTTGCTGTATATGTAACAAGGAAAGTTCAGAGACAAGGCAAAATTGGTATCGATCGTGCACTTGTTGCACTGCAGTTGGTGTCCTCCTAACAGCTCTGGTAACCCGCAGAGAGTTGGCAGGCTCCAGTCTGACATGTGAGCAATGCAAAGGCAACTTGGGGCCAATGACATGCACCTGTAGTCTAAGTCAGGCATCCTGGACACATGCAATACACCGCACACAGGTGGTGAATGCAAAGAGCTAGGTGCGTAACAGGGCATCAGCAAATCAATGGGAGTTCAGTGCTGAGAACATGACGTCAGTATGAGCAGAAGAAGCACACCGCTCTAGAAGCTGCTGCATGACCTGCCCAAACTGCGGCTGCTCTTCCGCAATAGTAGCCTGCAAATACAAAAGCTTGTTTCGCCGCTGCAGCACTGATGTTCACGCTGCCGATTGCATTGCCTTCATCCATGGAACTGCTTTGCTGACAGTATCTCCTGCCGTTTTTCTGCCAACAGGCAGGCTTTGCACGGCAAACAGCGTACACTACTGCTCCTGTTTGCAACACAATGGTCTGCAAGCAAAAGCTTCAGGACATACTACAGGCTACATCAATACACAATCTGTGACGCCACCTGAGTCTTCTTTTCCCCTAGTCTGTCCATGCGTACATTCACCTGCTGCTTGTAGATATGCCCTGCAGATGCTAGGCTGCAAGACTGCAGACTGCGGCTTCACAACACTAATGTCACTATGACACACCATTGCCTGATCAGAGTCTTTGTTGAGCTGGAAGGCAGACCTGTACGAGAGGGCCTCTAGCACCACCCTATCTGATGGACCACTCAGGGCATCAAAGAGGGCTGGTAACAGCACCTCCAAATGCCCCAGCACTTGTTGCCGAGACCGTATCAACAATGCACGCACCTGCATGCCAAAAAACCACACAGGTGAAGGCGTCACAGATGAAGCGTCACCATGACATACCATTTTGTGGCATATGCAACTAAGCCAACTCATCATGCTTGTGCTGATGTCAATTACAAATGCGAGGCCAACAGTCTGCTGCAGCCCAGACAACATGGAATGGTGATGAAAGCGGCTTTTGAAATGCAGAAGATTGCAAATACAGAAGATTGCAAATACCGAGCAGCGTACAGAATTGCTGAAGAAAATTGCAGAAAAGGGGACTGACCCAGTGGAGGGCCTCTAGGCGCGTGGACTCTGCCGGGCTGTTGAGGTCAGCACTGACTTGCGCCAGAATGGCTGCACTGTCACTGGCCTCATACTTGTCTGGCAGCTGCAGCAGCTCTGCGTTTGTCTGCAGCGCCACCTGCACAAATCATCAGCGCTCCTGGGATAAAACTGCTTGCACAAGCCATCAACGATCCTCAGATGCAGGTGCTTGGAGTTTGAATGCTGTATATACATCTACGCACTGATGCAGCTGTGGGACAGACTGGCATGATGCTTCTCTTGTTGAGGAACTGGCAAGCAATGGTGCTTATTGCCCTGGTGCTTCAGCCATGCGAGCTGGGGCAATCAGGGCGTGTTGGGCACTTGCCCTATGATCCTGAAGGACATGTGGATAATGTCCATGAAATACAAGAGCCGATGCCCCCTCATGGGGCAGGGGCCTTAGTCTCAGCAGGATTTGTGAATCTATGCTGGCAACCATCGGGTTATGCCTTGTACAATACGCCTATCACAACTACATACATATAGATATATAATGTCCATGAAAGGGTCATGAAAGCTGTAGATGTAGTGTTGTGCATATGACCGTGGGGCACACACACAGAACAAGTTCATCCAAGCAGTGTGCAGGCACAGGTATGAAGGTCGTTGTAGACACAGCTCTGAGACAAGCCTCACCTGACATATATCTTGGTTGTTATGACTGACGTTTGGCAGCACAGCAGCCAGGATGACAGCATAGTAGGGCATGAGCTGATCTTTGGCTTGAATGACAAATGCTCTGAGCCACCTCAGCGCAGTCATGCGAGTCACCTCATCTGCTGACTGGGCCTCTTTGACTAGGATGTCAGCTAGCTCACCGTATTCCACATTTGGGCTTGACTGAATCTCCAGCAGAAACTCCTGATAATCACAAACAGTGCAGAATCACATATGCAGTGACAGCATGTCGCAGCTTTTGAGACTTGGTCAGTGAATGGTGTATGCATGTGCATAGAGACCTGCATTTCTATGCTGGTCATCAGCTGTCAATGTAGAAACAACGCAAGTCCATGGCATATATATAATAAGATGAGCTGGATGGCACGCACATGGTGCAAGATGCTGAGTACATGGCACCATGTAGCTCAAGCACCCGCAGCAACAACTGGTGACGACACCTGCACTGTAGCAGGTGTCTTCATCAGTTTTTGCTGCGGGGTTATGCATTGACACAAAGCCTGGCATGACACAAGAACCAGAGAGCCTGTTGGACCTGAAGAGCTTTGCCGGTGGCCTGTCTGATTTCTCGGTTGGTGTCGCTCAGCATGCCCATCAAGCCCTCTAGCAGCTCAGGTAAGTACTGCAACATGTCAATGTCAGGCACGCTGGCCAGGACACTGATCCAGCTGATCAGGAACTGCCTCTTGTAGGGATTGACTACCGTGAGGTACTCCCTGAGCTTTGGGATGAATTCATCAAGGTCCAATGCATAGCTTGCTGTCACAATATCCTGCACACCATGCTCTGGCAAGTGATGCTGTTGAGTGCTGCAACATAGGTGTTGCAAGGCAAGCTGCAGGACCGCAGGTGTGTGGAATCAGTTATGCAGCGGAAATTTGAAGGCTTACCTTGACAAGGTTGTCCAGAAATTGCGCTGCATTCTGAACGTTTGCCTCTGAGTCAGCACAGAGACGGAACAGTGCATCAAATACATCATGAAAAAACATCATGAAGCCCTCCCTTGCAACTTTTGCAATATTGTACAGTGCCTCACAGGCATAGTAGCGTACTCTGCTGTCCTGGTCTGCAATCAAAGACATAGGATGAGTGGATGATTTGCAGCCACGCTATTAGTTCTGCTTGCATATCATTCTCACCAGTGAACGAGTTCAACACCGGGGGTACAATGCGTTGCAAAAATTCCTGGTTGTTGTTGGCCAGTCCGACCGCTGTAGCAGCTAAACACAGTAGCCCGCCCTTGCGATAATTTGCTTGTGGAGAGAATGCAAAGTCTTCAATGAGCTTGTCGATGATCTGGCCGACTCGCTTGGTATTGCCTGCCGCTGCAAGTGACTTGACCAGCTGCTCGACTTCAAGGGCTGCGCATTTCCGCTTTTCGTACAGCTTGTCACCGATTCCCCGCACAACCGAATGGGGCAGCTCGCCGTCCCCACCCATGCCTTACGGGCGAGACGTCAGGCGGTGTGTCGGAGATGACTTTGGATCGGTGTACAGAGGTTTGACTTTATGCGAGCGGACGGTTCTCGGACGTAATATGTCCGCTGAGTTCACAAGGCCGTCGCAAGCTGCCCTCAGGGCAACGTCATGTAAAGGCGCTCCATTCGGCGCTTGGCTCGTGCTCAAAGCCGAGGACGTTTAAGATGCCGACGTGAGGACTCGAAAAGCAAAGATGCTAGCGCTTCCAACCGCTCTGCTACTTGGTAATGTTTCAAGCGATTCGACTGCACAGTACGGCAATGCATCCAAGCGGTCTGTTGAATGCTCATGCGAAGGTGAAGGACATATGCTACTTCGCGCTCCGTGCTCTCCGTGAAGATGAAATGGTCATTCATATGAACTTCCATATTCAATTTGCAAAACACCGAAAGGCTCTGAGACCAGTTCTGACCATGATCATGAACCTTAACGACGCTAAGTCGACGTGGCACAACAAGTCACATCACATTGCGTGTGGTCGGGGTTCAAGAATATTGCATCTGTCTGTTTGTGACAACAAATCCCAGTAGACAAGCAGTGCGAACTACACATCCATATAGAGGACGACATCGCTGTGTCAACTCGGCGCACATGAGCGCGTAGCATTGTAGACGCGCCTCATTCTGTTGATCATAGGTGTATGAAAGGTGTATGACGGACACTCAAAGCACAGGCGAAAGGTCGTCAGTATTGGGTGTAGCACAGTTGCCTTTCAGCAAACCAGTTCTGAAGACGTACAGTCGGCGAAACAGGTGTTTTTGGCCAAGCTGTCTTGTCCAAAGCTAGCATGCTTTCAAAGTGCACCGTGACCGTCTTGCCCATCAACTGCGATTGTCATTCAGGAGCTGTATACCAGATTCTGCACTTAGCGCTCAAGAAGCAGGGTCCTTGACAGCCTCAGCACCCAAGTCTGACAGGCAAGCTAAGCTTGATGTCACGAACCCTTTCTTCAAGCGCTGCAGTTTGCAGCACCCAAAGACAGCGCCCCAGCAGCCCAACAAGCGGTCTTTCACTCAGCTACACCTTGACGTTGGGCAGGTGTGCTGTATATAGCTCAGTAAGCCGATAAGGTGTTTGAGAGTGATCTTTGACGTCAATTCAGCTGCCTGCAAACGCCGCAATCACAATGTACCAATTTTCCTGCAATGCTTGCAGGTGAACTTCACATGTATCACTTGCAGCGTGTGTGGTCTGATCTATGCTAAAGGAGAAGCCAATGATGAAAAAGTGCATGCTTTGTTTCATGCCAATTGCACCCAGGGCGTGAAATTTCAGGTACGCCACTTTGCTGTCACCACTAGCAGCTTGTGCATACTGCTCTGAACAGTTCTGCTGTTCAGTCAACCCCATATGTGCTGAACACATGCAATAGCTAGCCTGAATTTGCGTTGTTGCAGGGCTGGCAACATGAGAGAGTAGTAAAATGGGACGGAAGGGAAGGCAGAGTACTTTTGGTGATCCCAGATGACCCTGCAACTCACCTCAAGAAGGTACAAGCCGCTGTTGTTCCAACTTAATTTGATAGTGGTTTCCGGCCTGCCTGCACCAAATAAGCTTTGGCTGTTGTCCACTAAGCATCAGCTGAAAACGCCTTGCAACAATGGAGGTCTACATTGTGTGTCTCTGCACAGGTGAAAGAGATCTGTGGTGTGGTGGAAGACCATCTTGGGCTTTGCAAAGGCTGGCTGCTGTCTTCACCTTACCAGGTTGGACCGCACACAATGCTAGTGAGCACACGTGCAGCTATGTTACATGTACAGCAAAGCATGGTTGTGTTGAGGTGGCATGTGCAGTGGTCGATTTGCCAATTGTGTTTGCCTCAACTCACTGTCGCTCAACCCATGCAGGTGTACCTCTACATCTGCAGCAGCAAACATGTCCTTGGATGCGTTGTTGCTGAAAGGATCACATGTGCCAGTCCAGTCATTTCACATTCAGAAGCTTGTGTCACATCCGGCTGTTCTACAGATGTTGCTGCGCCTCGCCCCTGCTTAGACTCACCTTCAATGCCCATGTCCACGCCCCCCCTGGCCAAACATAGGCGACTCAGTTCCCAGCTGCCCGCCAGAAGTGCTGCATCTATGATGCCACTTACTACCAGGTCAGAGTCATCAGCTTGCACAGAGGGCACAGCCAGGCAGGATCAGCGCACTCATGCTGACGCCAAGCTGGGAATGCATAGACTAGAGATGGGCATTGCAAGCTGTCCAAGTCAGCAGCATGTGTCAGTGGGCAGCAATCAGTCAGCGGCAGTGCCTTCTGGGATCAAACATCGCAGGCACCAGCAGAGCAAACACCCCAAGAAGACACTGCTGACTCGCTGGCTTGCAACTGGCAAGACAGATACTACTGGTGTGCAGACTGCGCCTGCAAGGATGCGCTCTGATTCCCCTACATCAGCTGGGTCGACAGCAGCCTTCAAGCATGGGGACAGTCAAGCGACAGCAGAGACCAGGCTAGAACAGTGTGGCATCAACAGTCCCATACCCATGATGCCGCTTACTGATGTCACCAACATGTGTGATGTCCGCACGTCAGGAGCCAGTGCTGCAATGGCTACAGACCATGATGACCTTGGATCTTCAGACCTTGCGGCCTGCACCAGCAGTCAGCAGGTGCTGAAGGTCAATAGCAGTGCATTCAGCTCAGCACCCCATGATGGCAGCATGTGGCAACAGGATCCTGACCTGGTAGAGTGTAGACCTTACTGGAGTGAGGGAGGTACGCCTCAAGTATGCCATGATGTTGCTGCTCGCACTACTGATCATCCAGCAGCAGATGGGTCAGTCAATGCAGAGGTAGCAGCAGCGTTTGAGGCACTGGAAACGGCAAGTCAGTCATTGTCCAGGCTGCGTCCAGAAGGGCAGACAGAGATACTCATGACAGACAGGAGCAAAGCTGTGAAGGCTGTGTGTGGCATCAAGGTCATGTGGGTATCTGCTCAGGCTAGACGCCAAGGCATTGCCACTCAACTGCTTGACACGGCCAGGTTCGTCCTTGAGCTGCAAGCTTCTCACCCCTCACGTCACAAGAGTGTACAATGGACACTGATGATCCCCATTCAAATGGCGCGTTGCAATCTTGAGAGTCCTGACCTTTCGATGCATTTTTCCCACCTCCCAAGCTGGCATAATCAGGCCATTGTAGCTCTGAAACAAATGAATATGCCTTCTGGTTGTACATTCTTGTCACTGTGCAGGTGCAATTGTGTTGCTGGCTATGTTGTGCCCCGGAGTCAGCTGGCGTTTTCACAGCCCACACAGGCAGGCAGGCGTTTGGCAGAGCAATATACTCAGACCCACAGCTTCCTTGTATATCAGTAGATCAGTCACTGTCACATGCATGCTTGAGTGGTTTTGAGCCACATGTACTGAAAACCAGAGCAGCATGCACATGGTCAGCATGCATGTGGAATATACAAACCAGTCTTAGTATTAGCCGCTTTTCGGACATATACCCTCACCTGTGCATCATCAAAATCGTTTCCACAAGCTTTGTGCCTGCAGAGAACATGTTTGATGGCCACCGCTCAGCTTATCAATATTGTCGAGAAGCAACTGACGCGCTGCATGCTTTACTTGACTATGATGAAACGACAGAGGCCGATGCTTTCCTGCCAATCGTCTGATATCGACTGTTCTGTGCTGTAAGCTGTTGCTACAACAACGTGAATATCGTACAGAGTCTATTTGGTATGTAGCTGACTGCAGGACTGACTAGGGTGCACACCAGCAGGACCACTGGTACCCAACAAGCAGATTAGCATTTCTCTCTCTTTGGCATTACAGTGCTGCTCTGTTCATGAAGCAGTAAAATCAAGGCACCCACATGGTTTGCATGCAAAGCAAGGTACAAATTTTTGGATGCTATGCTTGTGAAGGTGCATGAAAGTTGAAAGTGTTTGCATGGTTCAGATGTGCGACAAATAAATCAGAGCAAAGCAATACATTGTGCTGTTTCTGCAACTGCACTCAGTCAGAGCAAACAGGCAAAACAGTTTGGAGCTGTCTGGCTGCAAAAGGTCCTTTTGAGCAAGAAGACTTGCAAGACAGCTATTGTATGACCATCGTGAGCACACTAGGTGAAGTTGAGAGTTGATGATGGTGAGCAGAGGACAACAATGCTCAGAGACTTTGAAGGTTCTACCAAGGTACACTAGAGGGACAAGCCGAACACTGTTGTGATGCAATACATGGTTTTGTTTTCCCACTTGACTGTCCTGCTACCATCAGATGCATTGTCCCAAAAGCATGAAGCTGCTGTGTGAAGTCCAGCACCTGCAAAGCAGCAACTCTAGTCTCCAAGTACAGGCAGGAACATTATACGGAGGCTGGACAAGAGCCTTACCATTTTTCTGCATAATGACTGTGGTGACCACGTATTTGAAGGGCTTGTTCAAGTCAGCTAAACGTTTGATACAAGTTTCGAGGCAGGTGGACGTCCACTGACCGACCTGCAGCCCTGACATCTTCAGCAACGATCTGTTGACTCACGACAGGTTCAAGCACGGGCTGACAACCGACCTTGAAGTGGTTGTACTGCTGATTTTGCAACACTGCATCGATCGACTCCTTGATAATGCTTGTCACGTCTTCTGCAACGAAAGCTGCCTGCACACACAGG
>JAABUP010009461.1_pt1 | contig 11959 bp, 9 predicted proteins | sample 5559201 | NCBI WGS metagenome assembly JAABUP01 (sample SAMN10711887, study PRJNA513373) | rock metagenome | isolation source: Antarctica rocks | place: Antarctica | reverse complement strand
TATCCCTGCTTGAGGAGACCAGCCTCGCGCTCAAGGCACCCCCGCTCATGGGACCGGTCCGACTTGGGCTGCCCGAGGAATATGGCCACGCCGTGCTGGCCCGCGCGCTCGGCGCTTTCGCCGGCCGGCACCCGAACGTGGAGGTCACGGTTCGCTATGGCCCGTCCTCGGAGAACCGGTCGCGCATCAATGAGGGCAAGCTCGACCTCGCGGTCTTGTTCGACTGGCAGGACATGCTTGGCGGCGAGACCCTGCGGCACGATCCGACCGTCTGGGTCACGACCGATGTGCACCGCATCCATGAGCGCTCACCGTTGCCGATCGCACTCTATGCCAGCTCAGGCTGGTGCACAGACTTCGCCATAAGGTTTCTCAAGGACCGGTCGATCGGCTATCGTGTCGCCTACACGAGCGACACCAACGGGGGGCTCAAGCTGGCCGTCATGTCCGGCTTGGCCGTGGCGCCGATCTCGCGCAGCAACATCCCGGAGGGCTGCCGCGAGTTGACCTCGACCGAAGGATTCGGCGCCATCGACACCTCGCGCCTCGTTATCTATCGAAACGTCCGGTCATCCAGCGACGCGATCGACGGAATGGCATTCGCGATCGGGGAGGCCTTCAGATCGAGCTAAGGTTTGATCTCGCGTCGCGCTCGCACCACAATCTTCGCCTGTCGGTGCTAGCGACTGTCAAACCTCTACGCACCTGAAAATCAGTAACGTCTCAAGTGATGCGAGTTGCATTCATATCTCAACAAAAAAATACGGTCTCACCACGCTACTATTGTATCACTTCATGTTGTGAATACTAAATCGAGCTGGAAACGTTCGCGTCATCCAGTTCACCACCCCGAAGTCGCGTTTTCACTCTCGGCCAGGTTGCGCCAGAAGCTGACGTTAGGAGGTCGCCACCTTCTGGACATTCAGCAGTCCGATGATAGCCGGGGATCAGGGCAGCGCCCATTTGCAGATTGGGGGCTGCCTGGGAAAATTCTCTCGAAGAGGTACATGAAAATTATCGGTGGGTGCTCCCATCGAAAAGGTTGAGCTGCGAATTAGGTAAGTCCTCGTCGCGATGCGGATCGCTTGCAAACAGCCGCACGCCGAAAGCGTCCAGGGCGGCAGCCACGTTGATCAGATGGCCATTGACCACCAGCTCGACTTCGGTGGTGTCGAACGACAGCAATTTTGAGAAGGAGATCAGGGCGCTTGGTCCCTCAACTAAGACGACGCCAAGATCGCGCAGGGAGACCGAAAACTGTCGATCGCCAGTCATGCCTGAAATGACGCTGCGATTTGGCATCGGCCTAGCCGTCTCAAGAAGGACGGTCTGCTGTTCGAACCCGCCGCTCTTCTCCCGTTTATCCAGCGCCGTCGCGAGCAAACTGTCCCAGTCAATGCCGTTAGTTAATGCCAAGCCGCGGACCACCTCAAGGACATCGGCGAGTTCCTCGATCTTCTGGGCGGATCCCTGCGCTGCATTAAGCTCGAGTCCCTCCTCGAACAGCTTCCCAATCAAAGCGACCGAGGCTTCGCCAGGTAGCAGGCGCGCGAAGGTAACGCGTTCGCCCTTCGCCTGAATATTCTGCGGAATGGCATCGCGAACCATCTTGTAGTGGCGATGCCGGCCGCGAACGCGAGGATATCTAGGCTGCGGCACGAGCACGAGGATGCCCGCTCCACGTAGGCGATAATAAGCGTGGCCGAGGATTGAGCCGGAGAGATCGACCGGCAGGCCCCGCTTGCTCGCGATTGCGATTACACGGTCGAGGAAGGCGTCGTCTTCGCGGACTAGTTCGACGTCGGGCGCGACCTGGATGATGAAGCGGCTAGCATCGCGTTCGAGTGCGTCGAGATCGCTTAGACTTCGCGCTCGTTTCGTCGGAAGTGCGGGTCGGGCGGCTGGCTCGAACCCAGCATATTCCCTCGAGCGGAACCAGGGGAGATGCTGGCCGATACCCAATTCATCGGGCAGGTCGCAAAACCACATAATCTGGGCGCGATCTTTGATCTTGTGGGCCACCGCCACGGTCTCAAGAGCGAGATAGCGCAAGGCATCGCGCGACAGCACTCGGTCGCGGCCATATTGTCGCGCGATCCCGACGTAGCACCAGCTGCCGTCATCCTGTTCCTGGAGGAAATCGGGCTTGAAGCGGACCTGCGCAGCCAGCTCCTCGCCTGTGCGCGCATCGATGTGCAGAGTGTCATGCGGCAGAAATTGCAGGCCGTCGGGCAGACCCCACAGACAATCGATCTGCACATAGTCGTCGCCGAGCGAATAATAGGTCCAGGCGGCTGCCCGCGCCGGAATGTAGCGATGCAAGATAATCGCGATCTCGTTCGCGGTGGCGCCCTTGGCAGACATTGCCTTCAGCGTCTCGCAAATCCAGTTGGCGGCGGTTGCACCGTCAACAGTGTGCGTGCGCGGCAGGTTGAGTGCCCGTACTGCAACGTTGCAGCAATCGGTGCGCAGAACCGCCCGTCCGCCGGTCAGGGCATCGATTTCCTTGGCGAGCCGCGCGGCGCCCCCACGGTTTCCCAAGATAGGCTCCAATTGATCGCCGGTTGTGAAGAAGAGGCGATGGCGCGGCTGGTCGGCACCGGTCCAGAAATCACGGACGTTGCGCAGCTTCCGCCACGGCATGTCGTCTTGAACGCGGTAGAGAGAGAAGATCGGCTCGGCGGCGACCGGGTCCGGCGCCGATATCATCGCGCGGCCGGTCGGCATGATGTGCGGGTTAACGCCCGAAGATGTCGGACTCTCCTGATCGAGTTGGACGATCCACAATCGTCCATTGGCGGCACACCATTCCAGATGGGAACGCCCATCGATACGCAAATTGACCCAATGACAGGCACGCCGCAAGGCCGGCCCGATGTCGCGCTGCGAACTAACCGCAAGAGGTTCTGCCTGATCGGGCGCAGCGGCGAATTTGGAGTTCAATCCGTGTTCCGGAGCAAAGGCGGGCTTCTCGATCTGAAACTTCCACTGGTTGCGCGTAGCACTAACGTGAATTTCATTGGAGACATGGCCCGCGAGGTCAGGCGTCATATAGCGCTGCAAACAGATGCCCATGGCCGGATGTCGGCCATGCGCTCTGAAGTGACCGTAGATTGCTTCGATCCCCGCAATCAATGCGGTGAGGGACGAACCGGGAGCAAGTGGAACCGAGCGGTAGAGGCCTCGATCGTCTAGACCTTCACCCACTGCACTCGACCGCACGATAATAGCCTGCGGTGAGCCGTTCGACAGAAAGGCTGCCGCCTGCTCAAGATTGACGCCTTTGCGGCGCGCTCGTGCGACCCAGCCGGCAGAATCGGCCGTCCACTCGTCGTACAACCAAGTCGGCAGCGCCACGTAGGGTGGCACCCAGACGGGTGCAAGGATCTGTAGGCCGGCGACCTTCGTCCCGTATTGCAGGATCGTGGAAAAGAAATCGGGCGACGGCGAATCGCTGGCGGGAGCTAGCGCCGGATGAGCGAGCAGACCGACCGATCGAAGGCGCGGGCGCGCTTGACCACTGGCCGAGGCTTTGTTCATGCGCCCCGCTGTCCGGCACCGGGCGTCGTGCCGGCGCTGCCCTTGGGATCATCGACTGTGCCGAACCACTTGTGCGCGAGCTTCTGGAGCGAGGCGAGAACATTGTCCGAGAAATAGCCGACAAGCCAGCCGATCCCAGCAGCTCCGTAGAAATTCGAAAAGAATTTAGAGTCGATCAGCGACAGGATGCCCGAGGCGACCAGCATCGAGACGAATACCGCGACGCATCCAGAAAGGACCGGCACGATCAGACGCCATAGCACGCGATCCCGATTCCACATGCCCTTGGCCACCGAATGGTACAGCCATTTGAGCGCGAAGCAGCAGCCGCCGATCATTCCGCTGAAGCCTACGGAGATCCAGAGAAGGAAGTTACGGTCCTTGGGATAGGCAAAAGTGATGCCGAACAACGTCATGCTCTGATGATCGGCCGGCGACGGTGGGGCGACGTAGTAGCCGATCCAGATCAGTCCCGCCGTGCAGATCAGGAGGATCAGGACGAGGTACGCAAACTCGATACCGATCTGCACCCATGCCGAGCCGCCATACCGGCTTGCCCACTGGCCGAGCTGACGATGGTCGAGCTTGTTATTGGTCTCGCTCACGTCGGCAGACGCTACCGCTCCGCTGCCACCGTCCGCAACGGCCGCAACCACGCCAGCGTTTCCAGAACCTGATTCAGATGCGGATGGCTCCGATAATTCCATTCTGCCCCGATCCCCAGTTCGTCGGCGATCACTCGCCGAATCCACTGAGAAACCGGCTCCGTAACCAAACCGATCCTAGTGCAACGATCGCTTCTGCTCCAGACAGCGACATATTCGCCCTCGACTGGTAGCGCGTCGAGCGGTGACGCGGTGTCATGCGCGTCGCGCCAGATGATACCCGCCTCGGCGCGTGCGGTGGCGACGGCGATCAGATCGAAGGGCAGCGGCACGATATGCAGGTGGGCCTGATCGACGCCGCAGCCAGTCAGACTACCGACGGCACGGCTGCCATGCTCGAAGAGATACACCTCTTGGCCGCTCTTGCCGAGCCAATCGGCGACACGGGTCGCGAGCGCATCTAGCTCTTCACGTTCCAAGGCGGTGGTCTGCGACAGGTTAAGCATCGGCCGGCGCGGCACGACCAAGGTCCAGCCGGCGACCATCGACCCTGCCGACGGCACGGCAACAAACCGCTCCGTGCGCAGAATCTCTCGATCCCAAAGCGCTTCCGATCGGGACATCGAGTCGTCCATGATCCACGCAAAGCGCGTGCTGTCGCTCATTCGGCCATCTGCTCCCTTCCCACGTTGCGGCGCAGCTTTCTACATCACATGAAGCGGTTTACGAACACCAAAGATTTTGTCAGGCCTCCCATGCGGTTGGCTGTCCGGGGTTCCCCCTTCCTCGAGGGGCTGAAGTGGACCCTGTTTTTGGGACCACGGGCTAAGTTGGAAGTCGGCTTCTCCGTTCGATAGACGGAGCGAGCGATGACGAAGAAGACGAGACGGAAGATTGACACGGCGCTGAAGGCGAAGATCGTCAGTCGGGCTGCCTATCAGCAGTCGAACCATCCTCACCCGACGACTGGCCGAGGGTGGGCTTCGGACGGATCAGCCCGCGCATATTTGGTGGAAACTCGGTTGCGGTTGGCTCCAGAAACGAGTTTCGCGTTGCGCCCTCTAGAAGGCCTCGAAGCGCCGGCACTTCGATGAGATGATGGACGGCATAGGCGGCGCCGACCCCCTTCATTTCGTTCTGAGCAACATGCCGCCGCCTGCATAAGACGGGCTGGGAGGTCGCGACATTGCTGTCCGGGCGGTGAAGATCGGACGGGAATAGGAGCGAGATCCGTCGGATTTCAGGCGTGAGCTGCTCCCCGACGTCGAAGCGCAAACGCCTCATCAGGTTGTCACCGACCATGACCAGACCCGGCAGAGCGAACTTCGTGATCCTGAAAAATCGATCCACGTCCGGACCGATGTAGTCGGTCCGGTAGGCTTGGCGCAGCCGATGGCCGCCGGCGAGCTCGAAGTGCCCCGCGTTAAGCCGGCGCAAAATCTCCACATGCGAAGCCCCGAACGATGCCGGATGCCGAAGATCGGCCCCGTCCTGCGGAGGTGAGAGGTACGTCCCCGCCCGGTCCGCGAGGTAGTCCAGCCTCTGCCCAGAGATTTCGACGGCATCCTCGACGAGGTCGATAGACACCTTGAACGGCAGCTCCATCCAGTCAAACCGCTGCTCCTCCTCCGTCTTAGGGTCGAAGCTTGGCCCGAGATCCTCGCCGGTTCCCCCGCAACGTAGCGTGCCCTGGCATAGCGCCAGGGCTGCCGAGATGAGGCGGACGGCTGCCTGCGAGAGGGCTGCCTCTGCGTCCAAACCCTCGGGCGTCGAGGCGTCGTAGGTGAGCCAGAGCTCATCCCCAATGCCCTTAACGACGAAAAGGCGGCGCCAATCCAAAGGAGGACCTTCGCCCCAGCTTCCAGGGGCAAAAACGTTGGTATAGAAGTGATTTTCTGCGTCAAGGAAACCCGCGTGGAAGCCCTTGTAGAGCTTGGCGCGCCATGCCTCGTCCGCTGTCAAATCGCGCAGACGCCGCTTTGCCTCTGTTGATCCGACTACGTCGATAGACATTGAAATCAGGAGCGGGCGAGCCTTCTTGCCCCTAGTCTGGTTATGATCTTCTGTTGAGGATGTTAACCGGTCACGAATCTCGGTCAGCGCCGCCCAGGTCGCCCCGTCCCGCGCCCCCCTTGTGGCTATGTCGACGATCTCGCGAAGCTGATCGCGGTCCTCAGGAGCCGACGCCTTCTCTACTTCGCTAGCCAACAACGCGGTCGCGATTGTTCGGCCGTCCGCGTCGTCGCCCGCCGTTGCTCGGGCCCAGCCGTTGCGAAGGTCACTTCGCCCGAGGCTCCGAACGAGGGGCGACGGCACGGGACTGAGCGCACTCGAAGGAACGAGACCGTCGAGCAGTGCGGCCGCCTTCTCTCCAAAGGCGTTTCGGAAGGCATCACGGTCTGCACCTGGGGTTAGCGAGGCAACCCAGGCGACCGCGCGAGCTGCGTCGACGTCCACGAGGTGAACATTGGACAGACGCGACTCGACAGCGCCGAGCGCGGCGAGATCGGCCACGGATATGATCTCCGTGCCGTGACGGGCGAGCTCGCTCTTCAGGTATTGCAGGACGGTCGCGATATTCATGATCCACTCCGCCGTCGTCCGTTAGCAGAGCGGGCCAGCAAGACATCGAGATTGGTTCCCGATCGACAGTCTTCCAGCTAATCCGACCCGAAACCACCTTTCCGCTTTCGACCAGCATAGCTCAGAACAAACAGTCAGATCGTCCGGGAGCGGACCTTCCGAACTTCTGCAAAGGGTCAACTCCAGTCGTCAGGCAGTGCTCGAGAATACCATGGCAGGCGCTTGGCCTGGTCAGCGGATCAGATCAACAGTTAGGCCTACCGCGTCGGCGACCTCACGCCAAGACCGGTCGGCCGTTAAGGCAGGGAGTCCAAGGCGAGCAGCCAGGGAGAGACAAAGTCGGTCCCCAAGGCTCAAACCAGCCGCGCGCGTCAGTGGCAGGAGCAGGGCCGCCCGGATTGCAAGGTCGTCGTCAACCGGCACGAGCGGAAAGACAAGTCGGGCTCGCAACGAGCGGACGAATGCCTCATCGGCACCGTTGCGGGCAAACCAACTCGCGACCTCGCTGAAATTGACGGTCGCCATAACTGCACCGCCGGCTACGATGGCTTCGAGCACGCGCTCGCCACCAGGCTCCTTTCTCAGGTAGGCGAGCAGTGCCGAGGCGTCGAGGACGCTACCGGGCAACCTTGCGCTCCGGCTTCTTAGCTGCGCGTGCCACAGGCTCCGTGGGCAGGGGCGCGGGCTCGTCGTTGAACTCCCCTTCGTCGCGAACCGCTTCGGCATGACGCTCCGCGATGAATGCGTCTACCGACGATTGCTCATCCTGGAGGAAGCGTGCAGCATCGGCCTGGAGTTCGTTCATAGCCGTCGCCATGGATCTGATACGGACTTCATCGCCCACCAACGTCACAACGACTGGGCCACCGCTCTCCAGTCCCAGGGCTTTGCGGTGTTGGGCAGAAATGCTGAGTCGTCCAGTGGGGTCGATCCTGGTTATGTTCGCATTCATCCGACACCACGCGATTTGGGAACAGGTGAGGCGCGGATCATAGCCGAACCCTTTGCGCATAGCCAGTCCTCTCCCTCCGGCCCCGATCTACCATTCACCCCAGACCTCAAGCTGGGGCATTCTGTTGGAGGAACGGGCCTCACGCGCATCAGAGCGTCTTGATGGTATTTCTAGCTCCGAGCGGGAACCGAGCTCTTTCTGGGTTACGCAGGATTTTGGGCAGGCGCGCTCTGTCACCTTTTCTGTTTGCACAGCGGTTTGCAGCGCGTAGAACAAATGACGGGTTGCGTGACAGCAGAGGTGTTGTGCCGAGCTGGTAAGTTCGTTTGTCACTTAATCGCTCGTATCCAAGCATCGCGGTTTGTGCGCTTGCCTAGTGGAGCAGCACTCTCAAGGAACCCAAAGGTCACCATTGCGTTCAGCGGAGAAGCTCGACCCTGATATTGAGGGTTTTCTGTACTTCAGTCCAAATCCGATCGGTGGTCAGCGCAGTCGCATTTCTACGGCGCGCCAAGGCGAGACAGGCCCGGTCGCCCATTGACAGGCCGAGTGGCTTCGTAGCCGGCCGCAGCATCCCGGCGTCTCTACACTGATCGTCATCAAAGGGCTCGACCTTGAGATGTAGCACGCCGACTGCGTGCGCTATCTTTTCTTCCGAACCACCGGCATCGGCGAGCTTGGCGTAAACCTCGGACAGGTTCACCGCACTGATGAATGACCGCGGTAGCACTTCAATGACCCGGTCTGTCCCGTTCTCACCTTTGAGTAGACAAAGCACCGCTGACGCATCCAGTACAAAGGCCTCACTCATGGTCGGCTTCTGCCCTACGTTCCGAAATAAGTTCGTCAGCAAGACTGACCCCGTCCGGGGTAAATTCCCGCACGATACCCTGTGCCAATCGTACTGAGGCGGACAGAGAGCGGACATGAAGCCCATCACTGGCCAACTCCACAACCACGGTATCGCCCGTGTTGATGCCCAGCTTACGGCGGAACTGGGCGGGGATGATGAGCTTCCCACCATCCACAATCTTCACTGCCTGCGATGTCATGACCTCGTCCCTTCGGAAACTACCCGATCTCCAGTAGGTACCCGACCGACCGGGAAACGGCAATGAGCGCTCTGGTAGCGAGATGACGCTTGGTGCTGGAATCAGTTTCAGTAAGGAAGAGCGGTTGGCATCCCAGATTGTCGGTTAGAGCACGTGAACCATGATTCCTGTGGTGTACGAAATCGTTCGTTTCCGGACGCCTCGCAACACCCCGTCCGGAAATTAGCTTGACTCGGTTTCGGACATGTCGATAATTTCGGCCATCCTTTTCGGGCGGAATTCGGCAATGGCACGCACTTTTGCTTACGTTCGCGTGTCCACCACCGGCCAGACCACGGATAACCAGTTGCAGGAAATCGAAGCTGCCGGCTTCAAGGTCGAACCGAGGCGCGTGATCAACGAGACGATCTCCGGGAATGTCGCCACAAGCCAGCGCCGAGGATTCGTTCGCCTGCTTGATCGGCTCGAGACCGGCGACGTGCTGGTGGTCACCAAGCTTGACCGCCTCGGCCGCAACGCCATGGATGTCGGCGGCACGGTGGCCAAGCTCGCCGATCTGGGCGTCCGGGTCCACTGCCTTGCTCTCGGCGGCGTCGATCTGGCAAGCTCGACCGGTAAGCTGACGATGAACGTGATAAATGCGGTCGCCGAGTTCGAGCGGGACCTATTGATCGAGCGCACTCAGGCCGGCCTTAATCGTGCCAAGGCCGAAGGCAAGGTGCTCGGTAGGCCCGCAAGCCTCACAACCGATCAGCGCTTGGAGGTTTGGCAGAAGCTGGAAGCCGGAGCAGGGGTCTCGGCTCTGGCGCGCGAATTCCAGACAACGCGGCAGACCATCATGCGCGTGAGGGACGCCGCATCTTCTGTTGGCCACTCCTAATCAGAGGAGCCAATCGCTCTCTCGTGTATCGACTACATCTTCGTGTGTCGTATTGTATATTATAAGCTTATATTTTCTTGCTTCGTTGTAGATAGGATTAGCGAACATTATTGTGGGGTAATTCGAAACCGCTGATCGCTCTCGCGACGGGCCTGGATCCGCGAGTACCCGCGACTGCAATGCTCTACCGGCAGCGGTCGACAGCTGTGGGCTGAAACGATGGCTTGAACGCGCCCATCCGGGTCGTTCCTGCACCGAGCGGGTTGCCCGGAGTTGATGCCGTTCGATCACATCAGATCGTTCAGGATCGCAAACTCCACGGCCGCACGTCTTGCGTCCTCCAGGACCCGCAATGGTCCGGGGATGGGGAGATCATCTGCCCGGTTGTCCACCCGTGGTGGCCGGCGGGTCGCCTGAAGTTCGGTGATCGGGAATGTGAAGCGCTGGTCGTGTCAAATCGCTTCCAAGCGCGACCCCTGTTTCGGTCCGATCGGCGATCCAATACCCCAGAAGGAGCTCCCCGAACATCTTCGCCGGAATCGGTTTGCTGAAATAGAAGCCTTGGAACTCCTCGCATCCACGGCCTTTCAGCCAGATCAACTGCTCGAGGCTTTCGACTCCTTCAGCCACGATCTTGACGTTCATCAACTTGCCGAGTGAAATGATCAATTTGGCGAGCGCCTCGTCATGGGGCAGTGTCTGGATAAAGGTTCGATCGATCTTGACGCAGTCGATCGCGAACTCGTGTAGGCGGGCTAGGTTTGAATAACCGGTTCCGAAATCGTCGATCGAAATCTTGACCCCGAGGCATCGCAGAGTATCGATTATTTCGGCCGACGAGTCGCTGCGCTCCATCAGCATCGACTCAGTCAGCTCAAGTTCAATGAGGCCCGGCTCGCAACCGGTCTCCGCCAATGCATTCTCGACGGTCGTGACAAAGTCGCCATTGCTCAATTGACGCTGCGAGACGTTGATCGACACGGATATGGGATAGCCTAGATCGTGCCACGTCTTCTGCTGTCGCATGGCGGCCCGCATAACGTAGGCGCCGAGTTCCTCGATCGAACCCGTTTCCTCACAGATCGGGATGAAGAGCGAGGGCAGAATCATCCCGCGTGTCGGGTGATTCCACCGCACCAGAGCCTCGGCGCCGACGATGGAGATGTCCTGCACCGACACGCGCGGCTGATAGTAGACCTCGAACTCGTCATTCGCGATCGCCGCCTTGATGTCGGACTGCAGGTTCAGCCGGCTATCGGCTCGCTCACGCATTCCGACACAGAAGGAGCGAAAGCAGTTCCGGCCGACCGCCTTGGCATCGTACATGGCGAGATCGGCGCACTTCATGAGGGTCTCGGAATCGGTCCCGTCCTGCGGGAAAACGCTGATGCCGATGCTTGTCGTCACGGTCAGGCTGCGTGGGCCGATCAGGATGGGGCTTGCCAGGACCTCCAGCATCTTCCTCGCCATCTGTTCGTGAGCCTGGCGACTTTCTCCCGAAACAATGATCAGAAACTCGTCCCCGCCAAGCCGGATGGTTATTTCTCCCCGGTGAGCCAGAGCAACCAGCCGTCGCGCGACCTCCACGAGCACTTCGTCACCGACCGCGTGCCCCAGGGAGTCGTTGATCAGCTTGAAGTTGTCGAGGTCGAGGAAGAAGACGCCCAGTTCCTGCCCCCGGATCTCGGCCCATCTGATGCACTGGCCGAACTGGTGGCGCACCGAGGCCCTATTGGGGAGACCCGTCAGCGTGTCGTGATAGGCGAGGAAGTGAGCCTTGGCCTCCGTATCCTTCAACTCGCTCACGTCGACTTCGCTGATCAGGATCGCGGGTTTTCCCGTAACCGCATCGTGGCATTGCCTTGCCGTGACCTCGTGCCAGCGGATGCCCACCTGTGTGCGCATGCGTACCACGCGGCTGACCTCGCCAGATCTTTCGAGCTCTTCCGCGAACTCCTCATATTCCGCGACGTCAGCGCAACGCAGCTTGAGATGATCCCCGTCATTCCCGACCGCCGCCCGAGCCGCAGGATTGCGGTACAACGCGTCCCCCTCAATGGACTGAAGCGAGATCATCAGCTGCGTATGGAGAAGCGCCTCCGTGCTTCGCAACGTATCCGGCTGCATCTCGACCTCGTCCTGCGCTTCGCAGAACATCGCCATACGTCCATCGGCAAGCCGGATCCCGGAGAACAGCACGCGAACCGTGCGCGCGACCCCACTGTGAATAGGCGTGGAATAGGGACCCCGTTGGTGGGGTGATCGGCGTCCAAACGGGACCCCTCTGGCGATGGGGTTCACGGTGGCTCTCGTTTTGGTCGAGGGCCGGTTTGGGATGTTCGTTGTG
>JAABUP010009459.1_pt1 | contig 11961 bp, 20 predicted proteins | sample 5559201 | NCBI WGS metagenome assembly JAABUP01 (sample SAMN10711887, study PRJNA513373) | rock metagenome | isolation source: Antarctica rocks | place: Antarctica | reverse complement strand
GTTGGTGGTGTGAGAAATCCGCTTCATTGCAGTTTGTGTCTGAAGACCAGATCAAGGTATATTGCGGTGCTCATGCTCTGTCTCTCTTGGCTGTGTGGGGTTTCACGAGGCAACTTCAGAAGCATGCTGTAATGGAAGGGAACAATGGATGATAGACACTGTGGCAGCAACAGCGCACTGAAGGCTGCCTCATACACATCACCCTTGCACATTTTACCTGCTGGATGCATATACAGCGTTCTCTTGCCCAATACATGCAGCAAGTTTGCCATGCTCTGACATATCAAGCAGCTCTTCTTAGCTCCAAAACACCTGTTTTGTTTCAAAAACGACTGTTTCACGGAGACCTAAATCCAGAAATGCCTGGGGACGGCAAAAACGCGCGTGGGGCCTACCCTGGGGAGATGTTTAAGAGAGAGTGCAGCTGGGAATGGGACCCTGGGCAGCCCAATATAATAGTAATACTCATCACGACAAAGACGCCAAAAGGCATAGTGTTTTCTTTTTGTTCCAGCTGGGATGGCTTGCCTGTTGTTGCCAGCATCTAGGACCCGGAAGGAGGTCTCCCTTTCTGAGAGGGCACCACAAAGGGCCTTGATGCCTTCATTGCCCATGTCATTGCCTTTGATGTACAGCTCCTGAAGGGCACTGTTCTTCTGAAGGGCATTCGCCAGCACCCTCGCCCCTACCCCTCCCACATAGTTGTCACTGCAGCACAGGTTCACTGTAAGTAAAGATGACCTGTCTGCCTGTTTCATGCAGTACTACATGTGAATGCAGAAGTTGAAGGCAGGCTTTGATCATCAGCTTCCACCAGTGTCCACTGTGTTGCGCTCACGACTCCACTCTGAATGCGGAAGTTGAAGATACAAGCATATCATCAGCTTCAACTCGTGTCAACTGGTTTCAACATCAACTGGAGATCAGCAAGTGCAGTGCGCCAGGATGGCATTTGGAAAACAATATTAAAAAATGATGCAACTTGCAATAGCTAATGTTACATAGAACAGCATATACAAAATGACACTATGAACAGCAGCCTGAAAAGCTCACTTGATGAAATTTGCAATAGCTCATGTTACACCAAACAGCATGCACAAAGTGGCGCTATAACCGCAGCCTGAGAAGCTCACTTGATATGCAAGGAGTGCAGAGCCTGGTTGTCTGTGAGGGCCTCTGAAAGAGCTGTGATGCCATCATAGTCGATGACATTGCCACTCAGCTCCAGGTGGGTCAGCGTTGTGTTCACCTGCAAATGAAGGCACAGCAGAAGCCTTGTTTGAAATTCTGAGGCCTTCGAGAAGGAAGGACTTCAGAAAAAGACGCAGACGCATCCTGTTTTTCTTTCCGCACTGAACTTTACCTGCGCTCTGCAGGGTATTTATTGTGGCCATATCTATAGCGCAGCAAGTGTGAGCAGTGTCGTGACACCAGCATGTGGACTACCATGAAGTAATTCTGGGGCATGCATACAATGCTTTCCTCGGAAGCTAATGCTTTAGGTTGGCTGGAACACAGAGGTGAGCTGGTTTGCTCCAACAATGCAACTTCAGTATTTGCAACGCAGCACAACACAGCACAGCACAGTGCAAAGTGTTCCTGTTTGTAAGAGACAAGGGATTGGACAAGATGCATGAGATGGCATGGATTGTGTGAGGTTTTGGAACCAACCTTGAGCATTTCAGCAAGTGCAGCCGCTCCTCTGTCCCCAATGTTGTTGGCACTCAGGTTGAGGGTGTGTATCCTGGCATCGCCTGCACAAGAACGGCAGCACCACTCAGGATGCACATGCTGAACTTGTCCGTGCGCATGTGCTGGCAAGCCTGGATCAGTCATCATATGCATGTGCGCAATGTCCGCCGTCAAAGACTCCTTTGTTGATTGAGTTTTGACACTCATATGCATGAAATGTGCGTAAATTTGTAATAAAGGCTGGCATTGCAAGCTGCACAGGGACATACAGGCACGCATGCATCAAAATTTGCAGCACTTTGGACATGCTGCCCTCCGTATGTTGCTGCGAAGCATGCATGGTCCTTCTTCAGACACCATCAATGAGACCCCTCTGATGATGACATCAATCTTGTCTATTGCTTGAAACTGCAACAGAAACAGCCAAAGGAATACCAAGGGTTAGAGAACAATATCTGTACCTGTTGTGTTCAAAGGAGCATACCTGCCATGTACTGAGCTACTGCCTCTGCACCATCATCTCCTATGCTGTTGGTGTCAATCACCAGAGTTTCCAGGGTGTCATTGTTTTTCAAGGCTTCGAGCATTTGGGTGATGCCCATCTGTCCAATGCCGTTTTTCCCAAAATCTGCTGCCATGCACCTGCAAATTGAACGCACGGCAAGGTTGTGGATTGAACGCAAGGCAGGGTGAAGGATTGACCGCAAGGCAAGGTTAAGGGTTGGGTGCCAGGCAGGGTTAAGAGTTGAGCCTGTGCGCATGCGGCTTCAATGGTGGTGCAGAAGCAGGTGGTGTGCACACAAGAAAGAAGAACATAAGCAATTGTTATGGGGTGTTTGCTTGCATGATTGAGGGTTTGCTTTGACCAAGGCAAAGCCCATGACTCTCATGAAGAAGAATCTATGAAGAGGAAGTCAATTGTGGAGCCTGCAGGCAAGATTATTGGATTGAGGACTAAGGGTTCTGCACATGGCATCATTGCACCTTTAGCATTGACTTGTGGCTCTCTGTGCAATGGGTCTGCTCAACAAAATCTGTCAAGCAGCGTACACCAATACACTTGGCATAGTGTAATTTTACGTGATGATACGAACTTGCCATGCATGCATGCATGCATGCATGCAGACAAAGTGGTTATCCAGCATGTTATGGTTGTCACGCGATGCATTACAGTGTGAGCTGCACCTGTCATTGAACGCCAAGGCCTCTGCAACATATGCACAGCCCTCTTCGCCAAGATTCTTGGCAGACAAGTCCACAGAGGACTGATTTCGGATCTGGCCCATGAACTCATTCAAGCGCTGTGTGGCTTCACGCTGTAGCTGCTTATGCGTCAGTTTCTGCATGACAAAAAGGCAGGACTGTGCTGATGATCACGCGTTTAGGTTGTGCTGTTGGGATGCTATCATGCCTCAGTGTGAAGACTGATTGTTGGTCTGCTATGCACACTACATGTGCAGCAATGAATATGATGCAGTTGAACAAGGAGCATTATCAAGTGGCATCAAGATGTACCTTTTCTTCTTCAGGAAGCTGGCGTTTCGAGAACTGCTTTATAGCAAACACCACTGCAGCTATCAGCGCTACCGCCCCTAAGCCTAGAGCACCAAGCTTGACCAAGTCTCCAGAGCTGGACGGTGGTTGGGATGGCGGAGCTGCTGCTTGTGACTGATACTGCTGTTGCTGTTGTTGCTGTTGCTGCTGCACTGACTCCTCATCCAACGCCTCGTAGGTGGTATCAGTGGTGTCCGCTAGGTCCTGTTCTTCGATATCAAGCTGTTCTTGTGCTGCTGCTTCCAAGTCTTCGTCCACAGGTCTTTCCTCAAGCCTTTCGGCGGCACGCTTCTTCTTGGACTTTTTTGCGTTGCATGCAAATCGACGCTTCTGTCTGCTTGACCGTGAGCGTTGATAACTGTTTGCGATACCCGTGACTTGTGCTGAACCGGTCCTGAAGGCGCTTCGAGATGGACAGGCAGCCATGCTGCAATGAACTACGTGTGTGGGGAAAGCAGCATAGTTCGCGCTTCCGTGAGGCGTCAAGTGTAACATTCTGACGAGTCTGAATAGCGATCAGTCGCGTCCAAGACAGACAATGCTTGTTATCGACAAGTTTTAGGCGTTGCGTGCACCACAACACCGGACACTGCGTGTTAGCACACAACGCTCGATCATCGGGCAGGCGCGACACACGTATGACAAGCTGGATTGCCCAAACAGCGACAGGAAAATTTTGGAAGGGAGGCTGACGCTCTCCGTGCACGCTGACCGTGGTGACCGTGGTGACACCTTCATGACTAAGGACATGCTTGCAGCAGTGGACACCATATCTGATAAGTGCAGATTGTACGGATGTCGCGCATGTTATGCAACACATGCAACAGATAGCTGTCAGAATATGCAACAAGTAGCATCACCTAAGCCAACATTGAGCTTGCAGACGCCAGCTAGCATTTTTTGTATACACGGCACGTAATAGTTACAGAACCAAGTACCAGATCCAGGGATGCCATCAAGACACTCATTGCACAACTCTCATCGTTGACAAACATGATTGTTACAAATCAAAATGAAATCAACAATGTGCAGCAACACAGCTGCACAGGAATGTCAAGACCATTGTGTCAAGTCCACCAGAGATTTTGCCTGAAATCAGAAACCTTCAATACACATACAAGGTGTGTCAATGTCAAGGAAGCAGCACACACTGCTCTAGGAAAAGTCTGTGCAGACTTGAGCTGGTCAGCTGAGCATGCTGTCAGGTAATCTAATTCCAGCGGCCTCTGGATGATCCTCGACCCCTGTCTCTGCCACCCCCCCTTGCAAACTCACCACCTCCTCTAGCAACCCCTCTACCCCTATCACTGAAGCTTCTGCCGCCATCACTGTGCATGTCTCCGCGCCCCCTGCTTGCACCCCCATGACCTCTTGGGGGTGGGGGCAGGTAGCCGTCTGAGCCTTCCCGTCCTCTTCCTCTGCCGTCCACACTGAACAGCAAACAAACAGATCCAGCCTTCTGCTCAGGATGTAACAATGCTGCGTCCATAGAAAAACACCGCTCCAAAGCGAATGCCACTGATGCCGAGCCACAGCGCTTGCAGCAGGTGCCTTTTGCATGCGCCCTCTCTCACAATTGCACAATCTCAGAACCATATGAGATGACCTGAGGGATCTGCATGTTTGTGACAAGACATGGTGCAAAATGCTATCAAGGGGTGGGGTGAGTACCTGCCAGGGGGACCCCCTCCATCAAAGTCTTGGGGTCGGCCTTGTTCTTGATCATACCGCCCCCCGCTGGCAGGGCCTCGGCCACCGCTATGGCGGCCTCTGCCCTCCCTGCCCCGGCCGGGCCCACCTCTGCCTCTTCCTCTGTCATCTCTTTTTCTTCTGCTTCCTCCAATCACACTGTCAAGGCCTTCCCATCCCACCAGCCCTTCCCTGGGGCATGTTGAGACACTTTCGACCATGGCAGGACACAAAGCAGTTTGTCTGCATTCAGCTTGCTCAGCAACATCACCAAATGCACTCAGCATTGCTGTTGCTGAATATGATAACCTTGGCCTTGAGGCAAATTTGCAATGCATGCCATTGAGGCATGTGCACTGCAGGAGTGGTGCTGGAATAAAGAAGCACACAAATCATGATCACAGCGCAGACTATTCAACAAAACCTAGGCTGCAAAACCAGGACCGCAAGCAAGGCTGGTGAGTGGGTGTGACAGGCATACATACTTAAAGCTGTCGTTGGCTTAGTTTGACTCCAAGCACAGTCATGCGAGCACCAGCCTTACAGGACCAAGCAAATAAACGAGATGCTGCAAATTCAACACTGTCAACCATGTGTGAATGATGATGTCGTGCCAGGACAAAAAGAGCCATCCCAATGGCTTGGAGTAGCTGTCAACAGGATGGTGAAAGGCAAACCTGCGATGGGCAGGCACAGGGGCATAAGCAGGTGCCGGAGGGCCGTTGGGGTGTCCAGCTGCCCTGTGAGGGCCCTGGATAGGAGCAGGGCCTGGGGCACTTCTGTAGGGCCCTTGGTCAGGGGCAGGGGCAGGGCCAGGGCCAGGGCCATGATGATAGGTGGGCCGCTGCAAGTGCCCTTGCTGGGGTGGGTAGCCACCAGGGGGCCCTTGAGGGGTCTGCAAGGTGATGGGTTGGGGGAGGGGCATTCCAGGTCTTGCAGCTCCTGTACAAAAACTTTTCAATACAAAAGCACCCAACCACAGTCAACCACATGCATTCTTTTAAGCGTACTACTGGGCTGCAGCAACTACAAGCAGCTAGCCTGGAATTTGCATTTTGTGGTTATGCATGCGTGAGCTCTGATAGTACGTAATGATGCTGAATTTGTTTTGAATGTCTGATCTCAAGCTTGGCTTCATGTGTCATGTGTCATCTCAAATCCTGACAGTTACTGAACAGAGGCTATGTGGGCTGGAAATCACACCAAATCAGCATTGGTTTTACAACAAAGATAGGCAAGCTTACAAACATCACAAGCGGTGATGTGCCACGCATTGCATGTATGCTCAACTCAGCGCCGTTTGCAAATGCATGCTCCTTCGACAACAAACACTACACAGTGGCACAACAGCCTGCCCAATGCAAACTCATGACAGCTGATTGTGTTGCCAAACACCTGCAGATAGTGCTGTTATCTACATCAAATGTCCAACTTTAATGGCGTATATACGCCTGTATATCTGTATGTAGATCTGCAGACGTTTGGCTGCATCTAGGTTTGATTAGTCTGTCTAATTGCACTGCCAGTTGTTGGTCGATCCCGTTTATACGCTATATATGCATGGGCATCTCATGCGTCTGCGTAGATGGCCGGCAAGCGTAGATAACAGCACTACCTGCAGATGGCCCTCCATAGCCAGGGTTACCACCATGTGGCATCTGGTGAGGGGCCGGAGGGTAGGGGTCAGGGCCTGCCCCTGCTGGAGGGTACTGAGGGTGGCCATATGCCTCTTGGGGCCTTGATGCACTGGGGCCTGCTGGGTAATGCCCTGGCCCTGCAGTCCAGCAATGCACAGAGGTTAGGACCATTTCAAGGGTGGTGGAATTTGCACACATGACCTTTGATGCCCTGACAGCACAGTCCAAGTCAGCAAATGCAGTCAGTTGCTCAGTGTTACAGTGTGTCATCGGTAGCAGAAAGGCACATGCGTGTCAGGACAGACGCATGATTGATTGATTGATTGACTGATTGATTGATTGATTGATCAAATTGATTGGTTGATTAATTCCGAAGCTTGCCGCTGCAAGATGAAGACCATGGAGATTGCTTCAAGGCAGGAAGGTATACGCAGCGGGGCTTCTGTGCAAGCAGAATCAAAGGAAGAAGGGAAGGAAAGGAAAGGAAAGGAAAGGAAAGGAAAGGAAAGGAAAGGAAAGGAAAGGAAAGGAAAGGACAAAGAAATACAGACAAGCAGACAGCCATGATGGAGCAAAGGAAGCAACATTTGGATTAAGGAGGAAGGATTGGACTATTGAAAACAAATGGACGGAACACTGCAACACCGCAACAAATCCATGTTGTTGACTGCAGCTGCTACTTGCTGGCTAGGGTTTTTGATTAGGGTTTCTGACCTGTGGCTGGAGGTGGCTGCCGTTGAGGGGCTCCCCATTGCTGCTGCTGGGGTCCAACCTGTCCCGGCAGACCCATCCTGGGATCATGTGACATGTCATGTGGGGGTTGGCTAGGACCCATGTGGTCAGGCTGCTGGGCTGGGGCCAAGCCATAGGGGTGGGGTGCAGAAGAAGAAGCTGAAGGACCAGGAACTTGCGCACCTGTGTAGCACGTTCTGTCAGAATAGAGGCAGGAACAGAGAAGGAAGCAGGAAAAGAGAGGGAAGCAGCAAAAATTGAGGAGGAAGAGGTGAAGCACAGAAAGATGAAGAGGCACAGGTCATGCTGCAAAGATCGCAGTGAAGGACAAGCATGCTCTAAGGGCAACAAATGGGCATCTTTATGTTGATACAATTGGGGATGAGGATGAACCTGGCAGGGCCACACTCTGGACACCAAGGGCGGCAGCCAGGGCACTGATGCTACCCAGATCCAATCCGGCTGGTAGCACGTTCCCCTGCAACATGCCATTTTGATTTGTACTTGCAGGGCTGGCCAGTCAGAAGGGCTGCCCTATGGTGAGAAGAGCCTGTTTGTGGCAAATGACTGGCACACATGTTTGTGATGGCCCTGCTGAAGATTGCATGTGCTCTGTGTGATTCCAGGGTCCAAGGCTATGCCTTTGCATCAGTGTGGCAAAGCCATTGCATGTTCCAGCTGGGTACACAGGGTGACAGAGCACAGCACAGCACAGTACAGCACAGCACAGCACAGCACAGCACAGCACAGCACAGCACAGCACAGCACAGCAGCCCAGAGCTTCGAGCTTCCAGGCAAGACACCTTGCAGAAACACAGCCTATGGCAAGAGGGGCATTTTGGCACAGGGCAGGTTCAGCACACCTGTGACTGTGCAGACAGGGCAGCTTGCAGCTGTTGCATGGGGCCTGCTTGTGCATCTTGCCCTGCACCAGGGGCAGAGGGCATGGCCCCTAACAGCCCTGCCCCAGTCAAAAACGGCACGCTGTGCAGAGGCCCTGATCCAGGGGCAGGGGGCACGTTGCTAGGCGGCCCTGCCCCTGAGAAGGGTTGCTGAGGACCTGGGGCTGGGGGCACAACTGACATGGGGCCAGTAGAGGACAAGGACTCTAAAGTAGGGCCATCAGCAGGACTCGTCTGAGCATGAGGTGAGTCAACATGAGAGTCTGGCATGACAGCTGGCTCATAGGTAGGTGACTCATGTCGCAATGTTGGCTTCCAATCCTGCAGCATGACACCGACTTATCAATTTCAAGTGCTGCAAGTTTACGCATACAGCAAGAGAGCAAGACAGCAACAGGCACAGTAAGTGTTCCAGCTGGTCAAAGACACTGGTCACCAATATCACCTTTCTATGTATGACCACCAACAGCAGCTGTGAGTCCTCAATGCCATCAGGGATGGAGGTGGAAGTATGGGTAGCAAGCATGGCTGACTTCTTGGCAGTCTGTAGGAGCCTGTCCACCAACTGACAAGGCGGTATGATGTAGGCCTCAAGACCAGTCTCAATGTCAAGCACTCCTGTGCGCTGCTTGCTGCTGTACATCTCAATTAACTGCAACAGCAGAAGGCAGGTTCAGGGGGAAGTCTGAAAGCAGGTTCAGGTGAAATTTGAACTTCAAGGCAGGATTAGAGAGGTGATTTGAAGTTCAAATGAGCTGTCATATCAGATCACAACCCTGGACTGCTGATCCAGGAGGCATTTTCATCTAATCACCTTTACTCTTTGTATTCATGCAAATTCGACTTGCTTCCAATGTTCCTTGGAGTTCACTGCCTCACATCATTTGCACAAACAGAACTATCAAAATTGTACCACTGGCACATTTGCTTGACAACCATTCACAGGCTGCCAGATAGTACATAAGAAATTGCATAAGCCCCACTTCATGTGTATCCACAGCAGTGAACGTAACAATGACAGAATTACCATCAAGTGCATATTGCCTTATCTCAAGACTAAATTTCACAATATTCAAGTGATTAGAATGCTTTCTGGACCTTATTGATGGAACCACTTTCTGATTGGATACTGATTCAAAATGCTTAGCTCCGCTCATATGTTGAAGGACTGATGATTTTAGTTGCACACACTGCCTGTGCATTCAATCACTCTCATGTTGAAGCTTTGCCCATCTTATATTGGCAAGTCGAGTTCTCTTGCGCATATCAGTTATCAGAGACTTTGTGGATCTTGCTTGCTCCTGATTTTGGTCTGGACTGGAGGTGCAAGCCTTTGAACCTAGAAAGTCCCTGAATCCGCAAGCTGGGCTGTGCACAGCATGCACAGTGATCTAGCAATCACAGCTGCAGTGCTGTGCGGCAATCTTGCCAAGATGTAGGTTGTCAAACCGGCGTCTTCCGCTGTTGCTTTGCTGCTGTTGAAGCATACCATACCAGACATGCAGGGTAGGCTGAGCATTTGCAGAGCACATGAGACAATAGAGGCACAGCATGGCACATATAAAAAACACACACACACACACACACACACACACACACACAACAAAGAGGCAACGGTCGTGCAAGCATGCAATGCAAGTGTCTGTGACCATTGATTACCCAACAAAAGCCTCCACAAAGAGTCAAAAAGGAGCAGATACGGGTTGTGTCCTGCCTTGATGCTGCATACTCACGTCTCACCTCAACTAGATGCGTTTTGTCAGCAGCAGATGCATCACGAGCAGACATGAGAGTCCCTAGGGAAACAGTGCGGCTCTTTGACACACGCAACTCTTCAAGAAAAGCAGTCAGCTTATCAAGATTGACGCGCCCCTTCACTTCCACCTGCAACAAACACACTGATTTCATTGATTGATTGCTTTCCACCTGTGCCAGCCTTTGCTCTCGCATCAGCTAGGTGGGTATCAAATATGCTGATTTCATGTCCAGCTTTATCCAAATGTTTGTCAACAGTCTGTTGAGAATGTACCAAACTGGGTCAGATGGTACGACCCGCCTCATGCAATGCTGCTGTAATACTGAAACAGTATGTAAAACCAGTGTAAATTTGACATGCTACCATGCAGGACATGGGTGGTCAACTTACCTCGCTGCCAGTCAACATTCTACCAATGTCGCCGCTGCCAGCTAGCATGTCTGCCATGACGTGGGCTCTGAACATGCCTGGAACATGCAGCTTGCCCTGCCACACCTGCAGAAGCCTCACCACCTTCTCACATGACATCAGTCACCACTCACCACGTCATCTCAGTCAGTCAGTCAGGACATTTGCAGATGTCATAGAATCAGATGACACCATTCAACACGTTGTCTCACACAAGCAGGCGACTAGACCAAAAGTATGTCATCTTACAGAAAACATGGCTTCCAAGCCATCATCAAAACGCTCCATGCAGTGTTGCTGTTTGAGCAGTTGCGAGCTTGCATCAGCAAACGCCTTCTGAGCACGCAAGACCGATCTCTGGCTTCGTCAAAACTGCTTTTGTCACCTAAGGTTGTATCAGGACTGCTTGTGTCATGCTAACTGATCAGCTCGTGTCATATGTGACTGTGTCAAACCAAGTGCAGCTTGACTGTAGGGTTTAACCTAAACCCTTAAACCCTACCTCCTTCCTTGGCAGGCTGTCTGAGGACGCAATCAGGTTGATCAGATCAGGCTGATCAGGATCAGCACCAGACCCCACCCCTTGGCTCGGCGAGTATGGCTGGTCCTCTTCTTCTGCCTGTGCTGAGACCTGTGTCTCGGGTGCTGGCTCTGCCTTGGTGGCAGCCTGTGCCTTGGCGGAGGCCATGAACTCGTCAAAGCCTTTGAAGCGATTATCCGGCGCTTCTGGGTCTTTTGCCAGCTTACTGGCATGAGCCTGTGTGAATGGTTCCATTTACGAGTGGTTTGTGGAATGAATGGTTCCATTTATGAGTGGTTTCTGGAATGAATGGTCACATCAATGAGTGGTTTCTGATATGATGTGTGAATGATCACACCAATGAGTGATTTCTGATATGATGTGTGAATACATTCCTGTTGCTGCTTGTACAGAGTCAGCCCATCGACTGCTTGTACAGAGTCAGCCCATCGACTGCTTGCAGCGCAAGGGGTACAAAGCATACTGCCTAACAACGTGTTGCGTCGAATTCATGAATACGTGAAGGCAGGAAGGAAAGAAGAAATGAATGAACAGCTGGCATAGATGACGCAGCCCCTGCATCCTTGGGAATTAGTGGCGCAAGGAGTCTCGGCAGAAATACGTACAATCCGGCATCAGCACAAAGAGACAGCAGCAGTGCACCAACCTTGGTGCCAGCACACACACACACACACACACACAGACAGCAGCGCACCAACCTTGATGCCAGCACACACACAGACAGCAGCAGTGCACCAACCTTGATGCCAGCACACACACAGACAGCAGCAGTGCACCAACCTTGATGCTAGCCCAATTGAAACTGGCACTGCCACCACTTCCGCCACTGCCACGTGCACTTGAGCTTGCCTCCAGCGGCTTTACTTCTTCTCCTTCTTTCTTGGGATGTGCTAACTCACCTGAAGGCCCCGTATGGGGAGGGGAGTGGGGGCGGTGGGGGGAGGAGACCTCAGGTGGTTTCAGAGCCGCACTGTCGATGCTGTTCAGGTGTCTGAGAGAGGGCTTAGTGTCGTGATGGACTGTCTCCTTGATTGGTTCTGTGGGCTGCAC
>JAABUP010009458.1_pt1 | contig 11964 bp, 7 predicted proteins | sample 5559201 | NCBI WGS metagenome assembly JAABUP01 (sample SAMN10711887, study PRJNA513373) | rock metagenome | isolation source: Antarctica rocks | place: Antarctica | reverse complement strand
AGTACAGGTACATGATACATCCAATGTAGTGAGGACGCGCCGACGCGACGGGCTGAAACGCATCCAGACCACATCGGGCCACCTCACATCTGAAACACCTGACAAGCTGACACATCATCCTCAACCCCACACCCCACATCACGTGTCTGAGCCGACAAACGGATTGGGAAGGCACCAGGGCAGCAACTGAAGGCCAGCAAAGCAAGCCGGGTACATTCATACATGGCAGAGGGAGAGTGCCGAGGGGAAGGCGATGGATGTTGGCTGAGATGATGACGGGCATGATGGATCCCTTCACCTACACCTTCGCCAACTCGTCCGACCTGAAGCTGCCCGTCGCCGTGAAGGTGTGCGTCGACCTTGCCTGCTTCATACAGCAGACCATGTACTGACCTGACCATTGAAGCTCCCGCCTTGAGGGCTACGAGAAGTCGCTCCCATACTCCACCCTCCTCAAACGTCCCGACCTCCGACACCGAGGCAGCAACCTCAGCCCCAACTCCGAGCTCTACATCACCCTCCAGCCCTTCGCCGACTCCAAGCCCCTCACCGTCCATTCCCAGACGCCCTATAAGCACTTCAAGAATGGTCGCATATGGAACCAGTGGCTCACCCTACCCGTCGATTATAGCACCTTACCCGCCAATACCCAGCTCGCCATCACTCTCTGGGACTTGAGCCCCATTAACCCCAAAGGTGGGGATCAGGGCCACCACATCCCTTTCGGCGGTACGACAATACCTCTGTACGACGACAATGCTACGTTGAGGACGGGGAGACAGAAATGTCGGGTGTGGAGGCACAAGGCGGCCGATGGCTACTCGGATACGACGACACCGTGGCGGGAGAGGAAGAGACGGGGACGCGGAGGACGGGAGGAGGAAACAGTGGTGGTGGATGAGAAGCGGAGCCGACGGGAAGCCGAGCTCGAGCGCTTGGTGGGTTTGATGAAGAAGCATGAGATGGGCGAGATACCGGAGAACAAGTGGCTCGACCAGATGGTCTTCCGGCAGATTGAGAAGCTGGAACGGCAGTCAGTCAAGGACTCCACCCGGCCAAAGCACGTCTCGACCAACGGAAACGGCACTGCAGATGATGGGCATCAGAACGGGGACGTGGCACCGTTATGCGCGGAAGGTGATCCCGATCACGTCGACGGTTCCTTCTTCCTGTACATCGAATTCCCGCGCTTCGATCACCCGATTGTCTTCATGGACCACGAGTATCCGCCACCCCCAGTCTCAACCATACAGACGCCTCCATCGCAGACCACAGCCGCAGTCAACTTCAAGCCGCCGCCAGAAGTACAACTAGGGCCAGGTATACACTCAGATGCTGAGGGCACGACGGATACGGATGGTGGCGGCGGTGACATGATGCGGATCTACGACCCCGAAGTCGGCTACGCGGACAACCCGGCCGAGACGAAGCATCGCCGCCTCATTCGAGGCCAGCGCAGTGCTCTCGATAGAGATTTGAAGCCTAATCCGAAGATGCGCGACTTCTTGAACCGCGTCATGTCTTACGGTCCGACGGTGGAGCTGAGTGACAAGGAGAAGGACGAAGTTTGGCGCTTCCGGCATCATCTCACACGGGATAAGCGCGCGCTCACCAAGCTGGTCAAGTCGGTCAATTGGCTCGAGCCGGCGGAGAGTCGACAAGCAATCGCGTTGTTGCCGAAATGGGCAGAGATTGACGTGGACGATGCGCTGGAGCTGCTGGGTCCTTCGGTGCAGAACCCGGCTGTTCGTGCGTATGCGGTCGACAGACTACGCAAAGCCGATGACGAGGAGTTGCTGCTATATTTGCTGCAGCTGGTGCAGGCATTGAAGTTCGAGCCAGAACATGCGAAAGAGGACGATGACACGGACTCCTCACTCGCCTCGTTCCTCATCGCTCGCTCCGCCGCGAACCTCAAACTCGGCAACTTCCTCCATTGGTACCTGATGGTCGAGCTAGACGACGAAGCGCCTGCGCAAGCGGAAAAGAACAAGAGACTCTTCGCCCGTGTCAGCTATGACTTTATGAAGGAACTTGAAGCGACACCCGAAGGACGCGCCCGACGGAAAGTCTTGCTCCGCCAAGCTGAGTTTATCACCGTCCTCAGCAAGATCAGCAAAGAGATCCGCGACTCCCGCGGCGACCGCTTGCGCAAGATCGAGCAGCTGAAAAAGATGGTGGCTGACCCGAAGAACGATCTCCTCACGTTCGACCCGCCCTTACCGCTCCCGCTAGACCCGGATATCAAGATCACCGGCGCAATATCCGCGGAGAGCAACGTCTTCAAGTCCACCCTCCTCCCCCTGTACCTCAGCTTCAAAACTTCCACCCCCGGCGAGACCTATTCCCTCATCTTCAAGACCGGCGACGACCTCCGCCAAGACCAACTGGTGGTGCAGATCATCGCCCTCATGGACCGCCTTCTCCGGAAAGAGAACCTCGATCTCAAACTAACACCCTATCGCATCCTGGCCACCGCCACACTGGCAGGGACCGTGCAATTCATCCCCTCCTCTCCCATATCGACTATCCTGAGTAGTCCGAAATACAAGGGCAGTATCCTCGGCTACCTCCGCTCTCACAACCCTCCCGCCACGCCCGATTCGCCCTCGGTCCTCGGTGTAGCGAAAGAAGCAATGGAAACGTACGTCAAAAGCGTAGCAGGCTACTGCGTCATCACTTACCTCCTCGGAGTCGGGGACCGGCATCTCGATAATCTTCTCATCGCCGAGGATGGAAGGTTCTTCCACATTGATTTTGGGTATATTCTCGGTCGAGACCCGAAACCCTTGGCTCCGCTCATGAAATTGAGTAGAGAGATGGTTGAGGGGATGGGCGGGAGTGGAGGGGAGGAAGGGTCGCAGTTTGAGGTGTTCAGGCAATATTGCTTTACGGCGTATACTACCCTCCGCCGCTCTTCCTCACTGATACTCAACTTGTTTGCCCTGATGCAGGATGCGGGGATACCAGGACTGGCTGTTGTGGGCGGAGGCGAGGGCGGGAGTGTGGGCAAAGTGGAGGAGAGGTTCAAATTGGATGTTGGTGAGGCGGAGGCGGTGGCTTTGTTCGGGGCGTTGATTGAGCGAGAGATGGGCGCTTGGGGAGCGGTGGTCATTGATCGGCTGCATGGGCTGACGCAGGGGTGGCGGGCTTGAGTTGGAAACGGTGGAGTTTGGAAGGATGGTGTGAGGATCGTTGTGGGACGGCAGAGGAGTAGAGAGCCAGGTGCATGGGCGCTGGTCACTTCTCAGTCGGCGAGCAGAATCCCCAGGTACGACGTCAATGCAAATGTAACAATGACACGGACATGGACATCGAAGCACATTCGAAGACCAGAACTCTCTGATGACGGATAGGGTCTATTGCCGGGTCGTGAAACTATCATCACACACACTGACCGCTACAGAACTTCTCCGCCTTCGTCCAGCTTATACAGCCTGCGTTCAGCCATCGTCTTCCGCCATGCGTCCTCCGCAATCCACTCATGGCCCCTGCCCTGGCCTCACACCATAGTCTCTCGACACAGTATACATTGTAGCCGCCCAGCGGCTCTACCCGACATCCACAGTCGCAGCCGTAATGAACTGCCGCCGCAGCGCTATGCGCAATCTCGGATCCAGCGCCTGATCCTCCGAGCTTTCGAATCTGCCTTGAAGGTTTGCTCGTTAAAACGCCTCAGGTTTTCTTCAGTAAGTGGCTGCCTTCCACCATATTTTTCTTTCTCGCTTTCCTCTGCTTGAGAAGAGCCAGCCGTGGTGTCGATGGCGTCTGGATTTCGGAACAGTCTCTTTGTGAGTGGGCGTGGTAGATCTTCTTCACTTTCTTCAGTCGAAGTAGAGCCTTCCGTGATGGGGATCGGTGGGCGTGTGCGTGGACGCAGTCTCCTTGTGAGTGGCTGTGGTCGATCAGAATCTCCTTCACTTTCCTCCGCCTGACGAGAGTCATCCTCAAGTTCAATGGGGTGGGGAAGTCGTTTCCGCGTGAATCGCCGGGGTGGATCAGAATCTTCTTCGCTTTCTTCTGCCTGATAGGAGCCGTCCTCGGTGTCCAGAGGTGCCGGAGGTTGGGATGGCTCCTCAGCAGTGGAGTCGGTATTGACTTGTTGGTCATGAGGGAGAGCGAGAACGAGGGGACTTGCGGCTAACCCGTACGCGGCCGGTGCACCAGGATGGAATTGCTGTTGCTGGGATTGCATGATATCAGAATTGGTGGATGGGGAATGTTCTGGCTCGGGATGAGGAGAGATAGACGGTACCTGTCATCAAGAAGCTCCTTGCAGAGATCTGGGAGATCCAGATCTGTATCACTGGGTGGAGGCCCATCGGAAGTACGGAATCTGCGAAGAGCATCTCATCCACCGCGGATCGAAGCAAGACACGGTATGCTCCTACAACCAAAGCCTCACACTCAAGGTAAGGTACAGTACGCATAATCCGTCGAGCATGCTACCAAGGGCCCATCGCGTATCAGGAAACATATGCAGCAAGCGGAGAGGGCAGTATGCGCAAAGCCAACGTCTCCCTCGCGCAAGAGATGTCTAGAATAAGGACATCTGCCTTACATGAGACGTACAGTAGAAGTTTGTACCACGCTTGACATGATCAAATACTCTACTCCGGCTGACTATCCTATGAAGCCTCATATGATCGTGCTACTTCGTCCACATTGTCGTTCTCTCAGCCTGGTCTGTCCCGGAGCACCAACCTCACTCATACTGTTCCCATAAAGTCCTCGCTCGTATGATCGCCCAATACGCAAATCGTGGACCTCATATGCTGCACCCGCCCCCGGGTCCGTCGTCACAGCCGGACCGGAGTCACGGTGAGTACGCAGGAGGTGGCGTTTGTGGTACAGTGTTACCGGGATGCTGACTCTGGTTCTGTACTAACGGGCTGTTGCCGTGGTGGTTGAGTGGGACCGGTGGGGTTTGATGTACCGGAGAAGTGTGATGAATCGGAGGAGTGTGGAGGATCGGAGGAGTGGTAGAGATCGGAGGAACGTGATGCACCGGAGGAGCGTGGAGGATCGGAGGAGCGTTATGGATCGCAGGAACGTTATGGACCGGGTTGGCATAATGGCCAAAAGGGACGCGAGGTACCAGAGGGGCGTGAGGTACCAGAGGAGCGTGGTAGAGCGGCCCCGGGTCTCTGTGGCGAGGTCTGGAGTTGGTGCAACAACAGCACCAACAGAGTATCAGTATGAAGGCGACAAGCAAAGGCGTGCTGATCACACCGGCTAAGGTGGGTGTTCGGCCAGGCGTCCGGTCGTATCGCTTGTGTGTCCAGCATATGAACGCTCGTGAAGACTGGTGTTTGTACGATCGAAAAGTGCACAACAGCTTGCTAAGAGCCGGACGTTCGTCGATGCGATTGCGCTTACGAATACGTTTGTGCGACCATTGCTTGCTTCACGATCTATCTGGTCGTGGCCCATCACCGGTTGAAGTGCGACATTGGTGGAGAGGGGTATGGCGGTGGAAACGATGTCTTTCGAGTCTACATTGACGGCATATCTCCGTCTCTTCGCCCTTGTGGCGGCGGATGTGAAGGCCGCAATGCATGCAACGCGTCCGACACCGCCATAAACAAGACAGTCGACGAGACTGGCGAGTTCTTTGCTTGTACCACCGCGAGATGGGGAAGTACTAGTCAGAAAGGTGACATATCTTGCGCCAGGCGCCTCGCTGAACCGATAAGCCCGTTTCGCTTCCACACTCGCACAGCACGAGCGCTATGCAGGATGCGAAGGGCCCTTGAAAACGCCGTTCGACGGATCATACATTCTCAAACTCCAGCTCATCTTCGTCCTCATCGCTCGCCGCTGGTGTATCTTGCGCCGCTTCCTCTACCAGCACTTTCGATCCATTCACGCCATTTGTCGCCGGTGCTACAGTCGAGGACTGCGCCAGTCTCGGTCGCTTAGCATCCCGCTCGTCATCCGTAGCATTGCTGCTTTCAAGCGCAGGCGTTCTGATCCCCGGACTCGCTGCAGCTGGAGCAGCCAGACCCGCACCGTTCACGGCAGGCGTTCCGTTCCGCGAAATTTCCACGTCTGCAAAGTCATCCTCATCGTCATCCTGATCCTCTTCATCTCCATCCTCGTCGTCTTTCTCCCGCTCCTCCGCTTCCATCTTCTGCGCCTTCTCCAGCTCCGCCCAATAAGCATCCAGATCCACGTTCCCACCTCCCACGGCCGGCTTCTTCTCCTCGTCATCTTCCGCCTTCGGTGCTCCCACCGCTGAGCTGTTGAGTTCCCGCTCCCGCTTCTTTTGCTCCTCCTTCGCGCCCACCGTCGTGACATCCCCAGAAACGGTACTCCGCGCGATCCACTCGGGTAGCGCATTCTGTCCCGCTTCCTTCTCACGGCGCAGACGTTCCGATTCCGCGGCTTCGCGCTTGACGTCTTCGTCGCTGTTCAAGCTCACTGCGATCTTCTCCGGCGCAATCGCAAGGCCCTTGCTGCTTTGAAGATTTTTGTTTGGCAAGTCTACGGTCTCGATCCTCTGCGCTGGATTGACGTTGGTGCGCACGACGGGCCGATACTTTGCGATCGCGGCTTCGAAGTCGTTTTCCGGTACGGTAGCGGCATCGATTTGTTGCATGAGCTGCAGAATCTTCTCGAGCTGGGAGTTCAGGCGCTTGAGGCTCTCGTTCTCGTTTGCGCGATCTTCTTCTTGCACGGGGTCGAGAGGGTGGTTGCAGCGGGCGCATAGAAAGAGGCCGGAGGAGAAGTCGATGTTGTGCATGACTTCTAACTCCGTCCACTGGGATTTACACTGCGGGCAGGAGAGGTCTTTCGCTTCGGTCGCTGGGAGGCCGAGGGAGGAGAAATGCTGGTTCAGCTGGTGGAGACGGTACTTGACGCTGTCGATTGCGCGGTGGTAGTTGAGGTAGTACCATTCCTTGTTGGTCGTTCGCTCCTTGCCTTGCTGTGAATTGGCGCCGCCGTAAGAGGCCGGGAAGAAGGAAGCGGAGCCATCAGTGCGCTTTTCCTGGCGGGTGTGGGTAGAGAGAAGGCCGTCTTCTTTTAGGCGGCCACAGAGCTTGCGGACGGCTTTGTTTTGCATAGCGAGGACATGTGAGAGGTCTGTGTCAGGCAGAGTAGAGTGCATCAGGAGAGCGTCAATGACGAGGACATGATCGGTGGAATAGAAGGCGCGGGTGACGGTACGGAGGAGGTCGGTGGCGAGGTTGGCCATAGTTGTTGACGAAGACCCGCTGCAACGGGATACTTTGACGTTTGTAGATGATCTAGCAATCAGTATCGTGTCTTTGTCGTGCTATGGCATATAGGAGCGCCCTGTTCCGTGAACGGGAAGGACCCAGCAAATCTATCGTATCTCCCGATCAAGGGCTGTATGATATCGTGTGTGGATACTCTGTGCCTGCCGGATTGGGCGCTGTATACTCGGCACTGGGGAGAAAGTGATGACGGCAATGATGTGCTGTGAAGTGTTGGTGGCAGACGCAGTGAAGCGCTGCTGGTTGAGAGAAGAGAGCAGTTGAAGCTAGAAGCGTGACGGAAGTGAAGTGAAGAGTGTCTCGTAGGGCTGCTAGTCCACGGCCGATCCCGCCTCCGCATCTCGGCAGGGCGTCCGACCTGCATTAGCGCCAACCGGATTCACGGTATCATTATTACTCGAATTACTTCACTTCTCCAAAGCACAATCGTATACCTCCACCTTTACCAATGCGCGCAGCCCTGCCACAATGGAGCACTCGACAACTACTCTGGGAGACGCCGGGAAGGCTGTTGACGGTGGTGACAAGATGTCCAATACACGGGCCGAACATGCAGATGAACAAGGTGCCGATCACGATGCCGAAACGCATCAGAAGAGCGACGACGGCCGCAAGCGAAAGGGCAACTTCAGCGCCCCGAGCGGCCGGCAGCAGCATGGATCACGGGGAGGTGGACGCAATGACGATAAACGCCATAAGAAGGGCAATATGGGACGGGGCGACTACTTGTACGTCGAAAGACCGAGCAGCCAATGCAAGTCGACATCTCAACTGACTGACTCAGCCGCGACGGCCCAGATAAGCGACAAAAGACACACGATTCACGCCAGAAGCACGATGCGGCCGGTACCTCCTCGACCTACGGCATAGCATATTCAAAAGACGAGATTGATGCCGAGGAACGACGTCCCAAGCGTAAAGTCGCCGTCTTGATCGGCTACTCCGGTACCGGATACAAAGGTATGCAGATCACCCCCACTGAGCGCACCATCGAGGGGGATCTTTTTCAGGCTTTCATCAAGGCGGGAGCGATCAGCAAAGCCAACGCCGACGACCCGAAGAAAGCTGGGTTGGTACGTTGTGCGAGGACAGACAAGGGTGTCCACGCCGCGGGTAACATGATCAGCCTGAAGTTGATTGTGGAGGATGACGATATCGTCGAGAAGATCAACGCGGAACTAAGCGGGCAGATCAGAATCTGGGGGATTGAGCGGACGATCGGAAGTTTCTCGTGCTACCAGGCGTGCGATTCAAGATGGTACGAGTATCTCATCCCCAGTCATGCTTTTCTACCCCCGCATCCGAGCAGCTGGTTGGCGAAGAAGATGGAGGAGACTGCCGATGAGGCGAAGGATCGGAAGGGGTACGAGGAGCGGCAGGCCGAGGTGATGGGATTCTGGGAGGAAGTCGATCAGGGTGAGGTGAAGAGAGTGCTGGATGGGATCGATGAAGATATAAGATGGGAGGTGGTTAAGGCGTTGCAGGGTGGTGCTGAGGCTGCTGCGAAGGTCGTTCCGGTGGATCATGTGGATGTTCCTGCCACGGCTGGAGAGAGCGTGGGCGATGAACATGAAGTGGGAGAGGGCGGAGGTGAGAAGACCGAGGAAGCTATGGTCATCATCGGCCAACCGCCATCGAGCATCGACGAGCCAACCCACGCTATCAGAGACCTCGCCTCAGACGCAGCTAGCTTGACGGACCCTGCGACCACGATACCATCTCAAGACCTAGACATTGCCATTACACTACCGCAGCCTGAAGGACTCTCCGACTCACGTCCGCCTCACCACTCGAATCTCTCCGCGGCCGAACTCGACAGGCTCACCCGCCTCCGAGCCGCCACGAAAGACCTCCGCCAAGCGTACCTTACCGCAAAACGTCGGTACCGCATACCCACAGAACGTATCGCACAGATACAAATTGCTCTCGGCAAGTTCGTCGGAACGAAGAACTTTCACAACTACACGGTATCCAAAACTCACCGGGACCCCAGCGCGAAGCGGCACATCAAGTCCTTCGTGGTGGACGAGAAACCCATCCTCATCGGCGAGGGACTCGACGATGCGGACAAGAGCGAATGGCTATCGTTGAAGATCCACGGCCAGAGCTTCATGATGCACCAAATCAGAAAGATGGTCGGCATGGTCGCTCTCCTTGTCCGCTCCGGCGCCGACCTCTCCACCATTAGTTCATCTTTCGGACCCGAGAAGTTCTCCATCCCCAAAGTACCGGGCTTGGGACTCCTGCTTGAGCGGCCGGTCTTTGACAGCTATAACGAGCACCAAGCTACGAAGTTCGAGAAGGAGAAGCTGGATTTCGGGAAGTTTGAGAAGGAGATTGCTGCGTTCAAGGAGAAGGAGATCTACCAGCGTATCTTCCGGGAGGAAGAGGAGAGAAATGAGTTCGGCAGATTCTTCAACCACGTCGATAACTTCAAAGAGTCACACTTTTTGTATGTGACGAGCAAGGGGCTGGAAGCTTGTGGTGCGAATGCGGGTGGTGGGGACGGCAAAGGAAAGGGGAAGAACGGGGTCAAGGCGGTGAATTACGAGAGTGATGGAGAGGGGCAGGATGGAGACGAAGGGTGAGGGATGTCGTTGCGTACGGCAACTCATCGGAAAACTTCAAGGGGGCGAGAGCTTGCCAGCCTGATAGTCGCTGGACATAAGAGCTGTGTACTCGCAAGTCGCACAAGTGTGGTTTCTGGGCAGCTTTCCGCACTATCTTGCAACAAAGCGAGTCGTTTGCGTGCTCAGCCATAGATATATACACCATGACTTCCAAAGTCGACGCACCCTCGGACAAGTATCTGTCCCCGTAGCAAGCGCGACTGAAACACTTCCAGGTGCTAGAGGATATTTTGAACATCGACCATCTCTGCGTCCGCGGTACCCTACTAGCAAATCACCCTCTTCGCGTGTCACTAGCGAAGCAAGGTAGGCGGAGATTTAGAGCCACTCTCCTTCCTGCCTTGCGGCTTGACCCCCTTCGCGGGAGCATTGGTGGTGAGACTGTCACTACTCCCGCGCTGCCTGCATCCAGACAACCGCTCGCTGTCCATCTCCGTTCTCTCTGCCACTTCCGCATCGACCATGTCGGCGTTAGTATCGCCGTCGATACTGACTTCGTCAATGGGACCCCAAGCAGCCCAGTCCTCCCTTTCCCGCTCCTCGTCCTGCACATCCTCCATCAAATTTTCTCCAGCCTTTGCCCGCGTCCTCGCCGACTCATCCCACAATTCGTCGGGCCACAGGATCACGCTGGACGTCCCCTCCAATCTCATCCGTTTCCGCAAGCAAGCGTAGGCCTCCTCGGTAGCAAGTGGCCACACAACCTTCTTGACCGCATCAGCGCCGAGCTGGTATGTCCATCTCGGGTCACACTCCCGTGTTTCAGGATCTGATCCCTCGGGCCACCAAGCACCGAAGCTGCGCCAGCGCTGCGTCGCGTACTCGAGAATCTCTTGCATGCGGAACCACGAAGCTGTAGGGGATAGATAGTACCCTTGCTGACCGCGTGGCAAGCCGCTCGTCGAAATCTCCATGATGGCGATGAAAGTAAGGTCACCGTGAGCTTGTTGCTCTCGCCCTTGTTCCCGGCGAAGGGCAACGAGCTTCTGGTAGAGGTCCAGCTTCGCGTAGCCGGCCACTTGACGTGTTGCGTCGAGCAAGCCATACTTGACGTCCAGGGACTTGTGGGCAGCAGCTCTGGTGTCCGACGTGTGTGCGTCGATGCATGCCTTCAGGCTGGCGACCTCTTCGTCATGGTCCCGCAGACAATGTTCCGGGTCGATGTTTGGGTAGAGAGCTAGGGATGGAGGTAAGTCGATGCGTATGCGTGACGGTATCGTGAATTGCGAGCGTTGCGGTTCGTGCGTTAGGAAGAGGTGACCTTTGATGATCAAGAAGCGCTCTGTTTGTGCGAGCAACTGCTCGGCATCCCGTGCGAGTGTTGTGTCCATCGTTGGATTGATTTCCGCTGTAAGAATGCCAGTTACGGTACTCTGATAGATGTCGTGAAGGGTTGACGTGGTGTTTTGATGTTGACGTGCAGCCGCGCTCAGTCCAGCCAGCTGCTTTCGGAAGGAGCGATCGAGCAACGCCGTTGGCCTCGAGTGACTGCCCTCTTCACTCCATCGACCGCCATGATAGATCTTGAGGAGCAATATGTGAGCATGGCCTCATCTCGCCACCACCGAGATGCTGTCTCCATCTTCGCTTGCGAGACGGGAATGTCAATATCAAGGCCCTCGTGGGAAGGCATAATTCCCGGACTACCTGGGGCGACACTCCTCAATCACCTACGAGGTCGCTTGGCAGGCCGATCCTGATGCCCCTGCACCTCTCTGTGCTCCCGGAGAACCTCCTGCCAAGCATCCTCCTCATGATCCACCTCGAAATTCATTTGCCGCACGACCGGCGGCCAGACTATGCCCTGTTCCCTCCTCCACATCGCCACTCTCAAGTTCGTACCGCGTTGGCTCTCCCAATTTCGCCGTTGGGGCGCCGTGAAATACGGTACAGGACCCTGGCGACGCTGCAGCAGGAAGGTGTCAATCACACCGTCGGCATCTGTGCCTTCTCTGTTCGGCGTGCCGACCACCAATTCTCTCGGCACCGTCATGTCAGCGTTGACTGGATCCTCCATCCACGGTGGCAGCATGTTCGGTCGAACCGCGAAGTGCAGTGCGCGAGCTCTGACTGGCCGCCGTACAGCGGGTATG
>JAABUP010009456.1_pt1 | contig 11965 bp, 7 predicted proteins | sample 5559201 | NCBI WGS metagenome assembly JAABUP01 (sample SAMN10711887, study PRJNA513373) | rock metagenome | isolation source: Antarctica rocks | place: Antarctica | reverse complement strand
ACGCGAAGCGAGTTACTATTATATAGAAGGACGCGTAAATAATTGCCCTACTTATACTAGGAGTGCGTAGCTTAGGTACGAATTTCGGAAGGAAAGATATATCGCGTTACTAGTATATAGATAGCTTGCTACTTTCGTAGCTTAATATAATAACGGTTTTCTACTTATAAGACTATAATACTATACTACTAATAATTATTATAATAATTAGTATAAGATCTACCCTAATTATCTCGGCTTTAGATAATTATACTTAATTAGCTAACGAAGACCCGGGTTATTATAGGTTCACCTATAGGTAACCCGTAGTATAACCCGACCCACCTAGGGCCAAGACATAGGTTACCTACCCCAAATTGGGTCGGGTGATAAAATGGCCAAAACCTACCTAACCCGACCTATTGCGCAGCATATATATACTAGAATTAACGCTCGTTAAGTTCTATAATATATCGATTTCGATATTAATAATCTCGAGTATTTCGTCCGCACGACTAAGGAAAAGTATATTAGCTTTATTCGGTATAAGTCTAGAATACTTACGTTATAATAATAGATAGTATTAATAGCGTAAAAAGCTTTATTCTTTTTATATTTACGGTGTAGCGAGAAGGCGCGAGGAGGAGCACCTTATTCTTTATTAATTATATAAGTCCTACACCTATTCTAGATCCGTAGGCGTCTATTATAGATACTCCTTCGAGGAGTATATTATAAATCGAAATATAGCTAGAATCGACTACGCCGATAACCTAGCCAAAACCGGCGCCTATATAAGTATAAATTAGCTACCTCGCTATTATCTATAAGTACCCCCTTTATATTCCTATATTTCTATAAACTCTATTCTAATAGAGATTTAAAGCTCCGTCGGGCAATAGTATATTTCGTTACTAGAAATTATTTAATCCGAAACACGTTCGTAGCCAAAATTAGTTAACCTAATTAGAGGATAAATCCACAGCCGTTAACTCTATTCTTCGACTTTCTTAACTATAAGTTTAAGACCCCCTAATAACGATAGTATCTAATACCCTACCCTCCTAGGTATATCGGGTACCTCAGCCGGAACCCCTAACGGCAATGCGGTTACGAATAGTAATATATAGGGTTCGGTGAATAATGCGTTAGGCGGAAATGCTAATAATAATATAGATAGTATCTCTAATAATGCCGCGAGTAGAAGTTCTAGTACTACCGTAAATTAAGAGTCTAATTAATCCTCCGCTACTACGCGATAAATAAGATCGTCTAGGTAAGGGGCGAAAGTCGCCCTTAAATCGCTTAGTCTAATCGAAGAGTTAAGCTAAAGCTAACTTCGCGAGTAATAATATTATAAGATCGATCGAATTATTAACGGTAGCCTAGATAAGGCGCTTAGATAATTTTATTATACGGATAAAGCTATAATAATATAAGTCTATAAGTAACTTTCTACTCTAACCTATCCTAATAAGTAGCCTATAGAATAGAAGGAAAAGGCTAACTAGGCGTAATAAAGTAAGTAAGAACCCTAAATCAAAAGTAGGTAAACTAACTATAATATAGTTTTAAATAATACCCGAGATAAATTTAACCTATCTATTATTATACTAGAGGAAATAGAGAGGCCTAAGAAATTATATAAAATATTTTAGGATATAACACCCTTCGTAGGAAGCGTCCGCCGGCTATAGATCGACCCCTCTAATTAGAAAGCGCTCGCTTTTATCGAAAAGGTTAATAGTAATATCGAAGCCTATAATAAAGAGAAAGGTTATAATCTAGGTCGCGGAAAATTTCCTCTAAAGTACCTCTAAGATAAGTACTAGAGTACGTAAGCACTAAGGACGATATATAAAGACACGACCGATCCCGAACGGAAAAAGGAGCTAGCCGCCATTTTTAAGGCTCTCTATATCGTAACACAGGAATTCTACGAGGATCATAGCTTACCTAAGACATGGGCTTGGCAATATGCTGATATCAATAAAGAGCCTTCATGGCTTTCAGAGGCCGAGGAGCCCCAGTCTGATTCTGCTACTGATACTGGTAATGGTGGCACTAAATCTGGCGCTGGCAATGCTAATGGTACTGGTAATGGTTCTGGGATTGAGCCAAGCACTGGAAATGGTGGCACTGAATCAGGCACTGGCAATGCTAATGGTGCTGGTAATGGTTCTGGGATTGAGTCAAGCACTGGAAATGGTGGCACTGAATCAGGCACTGGCAATGCTAATGGTGCTGGTGCTGGTTCCGGTTCTGGCAATGGCGAGGACACGGAGATAGGGGATGCAGGAGACCCATCTGCCGGAACAGGATCTACTAATAATGGCGATACGGGGATAACTAGAGCCATAGATAAACTTACTTTAGACGGCGAGCCGATTAAATCTAAACGTTAAGTTTTTCAGACTTTCCAGTTTCTAGTCGAGGAGAAGTCGGGATTGCACGTATAGAAGTCGGCGCAACTGTGTAGCGATCTAAAACCTAAGGATATCCTATCCGTTAGGAAGCCGATAAAGGAATTCATTGCCTAATATAAACACCGGTATAAGAGCTTGCGTTGGATCGCCATGTCGGTTGACGACGCTATAACATCGGGGGCTAGTTAATATCCTCGTATATCCGTCATAGTAGAATGGCTGGGAGACCTAGAAGACACTCTTCTGTCGCGAAGTGATCTTATTAAGATAGCTAGCTAGGCACGGGTTAATCAAGATCTCCCAAATCACCTGCCATACCGCAAAATAATCGAATTCGAAGGACGAAAAGTTTTTATAATATCACAAACAGAAGCTGGACTCTTTAACGGAGAAATGAAGGCAATGCAGCGAATTAAGAATAACTAATTCAAAGCGGCAAAAGCGGCTCAATTCATAGTCGGCCAACCAGGATTTTCTTAACTAGGAATCGTTCAACCAGGATTGGCTCAGCCAGGAGTCACTTAAACAGGAGTCGCTCAACTAGGATTCATTTAACTAGGTGTTATTTAACCAGGATTTATATAGCCAGGTGTCGCTCAACCAGTAGTGAGCCAGCTAGCGGTTCCTTAAGCAGGAGTTACCCAGCCAGGAGCCGCCCAGCCAGGAGTCACCTAACTAGGAGCTGGTTAGCTAACTTAAGCTAATATAATCCCGTCCTCCCCAGTTCAAGCAATAATAGCCAGTGCGGTCTAATAGGCTATTTAATAATATTAGCGACAATCGACACCGGCCGTAGCTGCGTAGAAAACAGGATGCAGTAGAAGGGGATTGGAAATAGCGATTCCTTAGCCAATCCGAAAATCATTAATATCCGACAGCATCAGCAGCTCCAAATCGATACTAATACCAACATCAAACCTTATCAACATCCATTCCGCAACTATCAAAATTAGGGAGAATAAAACAGAGAGCCATTCGGCTTTGACGCTCGCTAGGAGCGCTCTATAAGAGTTCCGTTATAACACACTATTATTTACGCTTTACAGCAACGCCTTGCGGCTCTTATTAGTCTCTTCCGAGCGAAATTTTCTGGCGAATACTACCTCTTATTTAGTATTTCGTATTTTGCGTTAAACGCTCATTGAAAATTGTCTATTATTACTACACCTTAGCTTGACATTATAGAAATACTTTTCCAATAAGACTGTGCCTCCGCTTGCTTGATATGATCTGACGTGGACCATTCTAAGCCAACACCGAGAATGAAAGTCCTTATACTGCAAGCCCATCATCGCAAGTCAGCCAAGACCAGTCAAGTATCTAGCTATGAGATTGGTTAGGAGATTCCCATCTCAGTTCTCGAACAGAGAGAGCGGGGTTGGGAGCGGGTTTGGGGAGCTAGGCACGGCTGCGTGAGCAAAGAATGGAGCAGGGGAGTCAGAAGTGGATTGGGGGGGAGCCAAAAGTGGCTTGCACGTAATTGGTATCCACCTTGGAGACTACTAGCGAGACCAGAGTAGTGGGAGCCTGCATATCCTCATCATCATTATCGGAGCCAAGAGGCGGGTATCTATTTTCTGGATTTATGTAACGGGTAATCTACTCGGTCGGTCGGTAGATCCTTGCATACCATTACTGACCATATATTCAAACCCAGCCTTAATAGATTTCCAGGTCGCCTAAGAGGATGATTAGGCAGCTGAAGTTCTTTGAATGGAAGGCGAGAGAATTCCCAGGTACGCAAATTTAGTCTCATCGAAAGTCTGTAGGAGATTGCATGCATAGAATGCAGATTTTTGAAGTTAGACGCAAGCTCTGCAAACTGGCTATAACAGTATCTACCACACCTATGCTTAGACTTGCTCGCTTATAAATGGGTGCAAGACTCCCTATCCGAGGTGCTCTTCTATGGAGGTGCAAGCTAGCTCCGATTTTACCTGATCTAGAGCTGTGAAAATCTTGTTTATTTCTCTATAGTATTTGTCTGCATTGCTCTTAGATTCCTCGGCTATTAGCTTCCACTCGCCTATATGCTTCTCGAGTTCTCTATTATCCATCTGTAGCTACTAGATAGTAACTTTTAGTTCACTAGTCTTTAATTCAGCTGCTCGTCTCCTTTCCGACTCTGTGGTAACCCGGTGTTCCTATTTACTAATTTCGCGAGTTAAGCTAACGTTATTTTAGTGTAGGTCGTCAATCTTTATAATAAAGCTAACTTCCGGTTTAGGAAATTCTAGAAACTTATAGGTAGTTAGCTAAACGTCGAATTAACGAAAACGAGCAGCGCGTATAGACTCTTCCCTATCCTATACCGGAAGTTCTAATTAAAACGGGGCCTTCTAGATAGCTATTAATAATTTATCGACACTATTATATAAATCCTTAAGCTAGCTAATCGAAAGATTACTTAGGTTTTTCGAGAATAGGTGCTCCTTTTCGTCCAATTTTTCCTATATATAAGGGTTATCCGCGTTAGTTTTAAGCCGCACCTACGACGCTTCTATTACGATTCCGAGCCTTCTATCTTTACTCGTATTAGTAACGGCTAAATATAAAAGATAACGACTCTTATAAATATGCGCTGATAGTTTCTCTCTGCATTTCTTATTCCACTCCGTTCGCTTTATATTATTAGGTCGACGAGAGGCTATTTTTTCTTTAGACCGTTTGCAAGGTAAATTAATCAGAATCCCTAAAGGAATCACTAGCTATCGTTCCAGTGAATTTAGTGTTATAAGTTAAAGAGTTTGGGTATGAACAGAAGCTGACTAGACGCCAGAAGCTTTTGACTCTTCGTGGGGCTCCAGTTCTGGCACCCTCTCTTAGGGAGCCAAATTTGGAGCCCAAATCGAAGGAACGAAGGTGAAAATCAATCTATGCCAAAGCCCTGCTATTGTCACGAGTTGACTGTAGGCTGTGTAGACTTGCTCCAACAGTATAGTCTTGAGCACAGTGGCTCGCCCGTGGGATTGAGAGATTTCCATACATACCATGTATGCAGACGTGAAGCTTGAGAGTATTCCACAAGTGCAACGTATTCAATTTCTCTGTCTCTAAGTTTACATATAACAAACTCTCATCCCACTCTATATAGTTAAGTGAAGCACCCCTTGGGCTCTCAGCTAAAAGAACTACTGTAGTCTTATATTGCTAGCTCTTTGACTGCGAACGCGAAACTATCTCGTGCTATGATGGAAGAATGATAGGCTGCGGGTTGGACTCGTTGAGCAGTTTCGAGTCGATTGATAAGGAAAGGTCGGAGCTGACCGACGATGCTGGCGTCGGGTTATCGAGTGCGGTCTCGTCCGAGGTCTAATTAATTATCGAAAGCGGGGTTTTAGAGCTTATAAGAGACGTTGCGAACGGACTTCGCTTCTCCTGATTTGCTATTAAATCGATCGAAGGAAGAGAGTAACATTAAACGAGGCCACTTTTTACTTCTAGTCCTACTAGGCCTATAGGAACGATAAAGTCGACGGACTCGAGCATTAGCGAGTCTATAGTTTTATTAGTATGCTTATAAGGGCTTTCCTCCTTTAGGAGGTCATAATAGTAGTCTAGCTTAACGCTCGCGCCGGGAAAAGCCTTTATATTCAGAGAAGACTGACGTGTTAGACGGCGCCTTTTGATCGGATCGAGCTTAATGCGCTTAATATAATATACATTCTAACAGTGGCACTGAAGATCTTTAATCGAGTCGTAAGAAAGTGCACAGCGTAGATTAGGATATAGGATAGCCTTACTTTCACCTACTTCTATAGATCGGTTATACCTTTCTTCTAACTACTAGAAATGTTCTTATAGGTGCTCTTCCTAGCTCTATTTAATAAAGAACTAATGGAAACGTTTCGTTAGCGAGAGCTTTAAATCGAAGAGATAGAAGAGACATTACCTAGCATTAGTAAGGGTCCGGCGGAAGATAAGTGGATTATATTAAACTAAGAGCGTCTCGAGGTCGGTGAGGTAGCGTTAATAGTGCTTAAACCATCCGGTCCTATTAGTGATCCACTCGTCGCACTAAAAACAAAGCTCGGCAAAGCCGTTTTTCCTTTTAAGGTCGCCCTTACGGTAACGGTAAATATGTTCCCACCTATCGCCAATACTAATGCTGTAGAATTAAACGATTTTCTTGTTAGTTAGTCTACAACAAAGAGTATTTAGGGAATCAGAAAGGAGAAGTAGACGAACCGATTTATATCCCGCGCACATTGGGGTACTGGGTAACGACCGTTCTAAGGCCGTAAGCTTAGACAATAGGCTACCCGCGGATTTTCTTTATATAGTGTGATTATGTCCTAAAGTGCGCTACGGCCCTACACACTACGGAGGGGAACGTTAAGGAAGAGTAAAGATGCTAGTCGATCACGTGACGGATCTAAACGGCGAATCCGGTTAAAGTAGCTTAGTAAACTCGCGACTTAAGGTGCTTTATCCTCCGTGTTTAAGGCAATCTTACGTAGTTGAATCTGCTGCCATTTACTAAGCTCCTCGGATACGAGCTGGCGTTTCCGCTAATATAGTTCCTCTCGTCGAGCCCGAGCTAGCTAGGCTTCATCTTCTAACGTAATGCCCCGGAGCTTCTCCCCTAGCATTTTAATCTCCTTATTAATAAAGACGAAGTCGGCATAATTATCTAGGTTAGCTTCTACTTTCGCGGGTAGCGATTATAACAGTTAGGGATAGTAATAGAGTAATAACCCGCGAAATCCTTTAAGGTAGACGGTGCGACGTTTTTTATTCTAGTAACTTACTATCCCGTCTATAGTACTTAGCTCAGGCGCGTATAAGCCGAAGAAGGTATCTACGTTATTATAGCCGGCGAATTTCATCCTTTCGGCGATCGAGTAACTATTATCTTTAGCCGAGTTAGCGTGTCTTAACGGTTGTGTTTCGTCCTTAAGAACTTACTATCGGCTTTAACGAGGGCTTCCCTTCGAATATTATATATCCTAATATTTTCCTCGTACCCGGCGCGATGCCCTAGATCTACTATCCGATTACTAAACGAGCCCGCTCTATAAATCTTTCCTATAGGTCCATCCGTAGATACTATCTAGAAGAAAGGTACACGAAGCATATTCTTCTTAATTCGGAGGTAGTACAAGGACCTATCCGTAGGTGGGGGGATCGCCTCGATCTCTTCGAAAGACCTATAGTCCTAGAAGGTATAATCCGCTAGGGCGATTACTAGTAAAGGTAGTACTAGATTCGCAAATAGCGGCTCTATATCCTTATATATGCTATACTATAGCCTAGAATCACATCGGAATAGTTAGTAAGGATTGCCCCTAACTATGATTCCGAAGCTTTAGATAGTGAAGTAACCTTTTATATAGCGTCTATAAAAAGCCTTTTACGTCCCTTATAACTCGTACACTAATCTCCGCCTCTCCTTTTTCATTCTTAAATACGGCGAAGTCGATTATCTACTCGTAGCGTAAGCGCGATGCCCGATAGCTTTCTTAATCGGCAGTGCCTTAGAGGATTACTCCACTCACCTCGTATAGTAGTCTACGGCCGGAGCCTCTGCGCATATTAGATTTAAAATACTCGCCTACTCGCGCCGACGAATAGATGAAAAGTATATAGGTAGCGTGATCCTATACGAGAATCCGTCTATATCTATATTAATACTAGTCCTTCTTCTATATATATTTAATTACGATAACGAAATAGTTTACTATTATAAAGTGCCGAGTTCGCCGAGTCGTTAAAAGATTAAACTTCTTCCGTAGCTCGGTTTATATATACTAGTAAGACTATTAGACCTTACGGACGGGGAGGAAGGGCAGAGTAAAGCTCTAGGTACGAATAAAATAAATAGATTCCGACACCTTAGGAGGGATCTTATCGTTGCCAGACCGCCGCTTCCAACCGGCGCCAAAGTCTGTCCACTTCTAAAGCATAGTGTATATAGACGGTTCCTTCTTACCGGCACTACAGCCGCGTATAACACCCTCTATAAAGTGCTTTACCGTTTTTATATCGTAAGGGTTAGCAATAGGATTTCTTCTGTCGTACCTAGTCCACCGAGATCAGACGCCGTTAGTAAGGGTTATGTAATATTTCGTAGCGGTGGGGGGGACTATAGAGACTCACTTATCCTAAAGGACTAACATCCGGTTATAGTTAATTTCAGTTCCAGACTCGAGGTGCTTAGACACCTTATCGCTGTTAATATTAGCCTCGAGTAAGGACTCTAGACCATTCGTTTCCGCATTATTAAAGAACTGCGCTGTAGTCCTCTTTTTCTTTACCATTGGAGTCGAGGTTGAGGCGAGAGTTATAGTAAGATAAGAATGCCTCGGCCACTGAGAGGTATAGAGCGAAGAGAGAAAGAGGCCGTGATATATAGCGTATATAAGATGACTACGTATATAATAGCGCATTTAGTATATAGATGGGTTGCTGCAGGTCGCAGGGCAATCAGAAGTGAAGGGAAATAATAAGAGCGAAAGAGCAAGAGGGTAAGAGCAGAAGATAACATAGTAGGCGGTCGGTGGAGCCATAACAGGCTCCTCTGATCAGCATCTAAAACAGGCTGACTAGACGCTTTCGTTTAAACTTGCAAGAACGCAATGACAGCTGAAGAGTAGGAAGTGGCTGAGGGGGAGCACGGGGGAGCACGGGGGAGCACGGGGGAGCACGGGGGAGCACGGGGGAGCAGCGAGGGAGCAAGGGAGATCAGCGAGGGAGCATAAGGGAGCAGAGGGGGAGCACATTAACGAAACGGGCGTTAGCGCGGGAGCAAAGCGGCGGTACCTGAGTTAGCCGTCGGTCACGTGTTGGCCTGGGTTCGGGGAAACTATATATTAATATATAAGACCGTAATAAATATATAAACTTTTAGTAAGATCCCTAATATAGAAAAAACGGTAAAACGTGTCACATATTAAGGATACCACTTTTTGGGTGAAAACCCTAAGTTTTCATTCGTAAAAAAAGTAACAACCTGATTATTCATTAAAGACTAAAAAATCCACCCCCGCGGCACATATTATTTAGGGGGAGAATCCCCTAAGTCCCTAACCCCCCCGGCCAACCCTATAAATTTAGGGTGAAACCCCTAAACAGCCACCCCCCCCAGACCCCCAGACCCCCCCGCCTATTGCAATTCATGGAATTGCCCCGATGCGGTCTCAAACACACGGGAATTCCGTACGTTAGTCACTAAATCGATCGGAGGGTTATTTGTCATCCAATGTACAACAGTGGTACTCCAACTGACTATTCAACACATTCACCGGTTAGATACCCAAAACTTATGATATTGAGGGGTTACAAACCGTCGAGAGTACATGCCGTAAAGCAAATCCACCCCTTTTCATGTCCATTGAATTTGTATAGTATGACAAAATTTGGGAGGATTATAACCATTGCTCCGACCAAAGACTTGGATATCATTACGTCTAAAACGGCTGCTTTGTAGGCCTGGAGACTGTTCGTAGGCGGCATTCTGTTGAAAGCGTTAGGAATAAAATATCCCAGCACCCTGAGTTTTCCTTTCACTGGCAGATTGCGCATCCATTCGTATGATTGTGCTAAGAATAGAGCGGCTAGAGTGAGGTTGATTACGACATCGTATCCCAGGAGGAGTAATGTGGATCGTGAATGTAGCCCAATAAGACATTTCCCATCAATGTTAGATATCTCATCAATCGGATTGATAAAAGCGAACACAGCGATTGTGCCAAAGCCACCGATTATTAGAAGAGCAGCAATCAACCAGACTGGGTCCTTGTACCGTCGGAGCTCGCGTAGCTGATGAACGCGCTCTACAAGAAAGGTGTAGACAAGGATCTTGTTGGCGATGTAGAAACTGAGACACATTGTGATGGCGACCCAGCAGAGATGGGGAGATACAAAATCCCAGCCACTCATCAGTATGCCAGTGCTGACATGCATGGACAAAGCGCCGATGTATATCGCCATGAGCAAGAAACGGACGAAATTTAGATGCCTGAGGTCGAGAAGTGGAGCGCGGATCGCTAGACATTAAAAGTCAGCACATTCAAGGCTGCCAAGTTTCCTACAAAGAATTCGTACCAAACAAGGCCATGACTACGAGTAGAGAGGCGAATCCGACTAGGGAGTAAATGACATGCCCTTTAACCGAAGTAGAGTGCACGCTCAAAGACATAAGACCTGTAGGCAGAGTCAGTAACTTACAGCGATAGAGGCTCTGTCAGCACCTTACCATTCTCAATAGTTTCATTGCCCAGTCCAAGGCTCAGAGGGGAAGATGCGCTAACTCCGAACGCATTCGTGATGTTACCGATGAAAGGCATGCCAGTGACACTGAAAAAGATGATGAAGAACGCGAAAAGATGAGAGTTGAAGAAGACGTCCATTTTGGTGAAACCTATATCTCATATAAGCGGCCTGCCGCCACCTCACGCACAGAGCCGCAGATATGACTGCAAGGGTACTTACGATGCACTATCCTAAGATGAGATGACTGTATGCCGAACTCCTACCTTCGTCGATGATTTGGAGCGCGGTGACAGTATGGATGAGAAAATTGGTCTGCTTAGCTCCTACTCTCGAGAATGATTCGAAGCGTAATAATGGTGCTATTCGAAGCTTGATAGTAACGTTAAGCAAGAAGGTCTAGTTAAGGAAGAGCAGTACTCAGAAGGTGTGGTGTTGAGCTCAGATATCAGTTGGTGATCCTACTAGCGTCGATATGAGACGGAGGCTTGATACGCTAACCGGTTCGGTCAGAAGAGTGAAGACCAGCATCTGAGCCAGGTCTCCGACTCTCCGTTAACGATACGCAAACAGAACCTGTCTTCCAAGGAACCAGCGGACAAAGTGGCTTTGCATGATGCAACATGGTAGGCTTTTTGTAAAGACAGGAAAAAACACTCAGCGACAATTGGGTTGTGATCCAAAAAACAGAGATGGTATTCTTGCATGAACCTGCACAGGCTTCCATGACAAAGACGGCATTCTCATGCATGGTCTTTGTCCGATCCAGGATGACAAAGGAACAAGCTCCAAGAAATAAGGAATTCAAGCCTCAACATGTTTTGTAACGGTAGATGCAGGTTGCCTGCCATACACGAGGGTACCTTGGTCATGGAATTGAAGATCCGAAGAGGAGAGGCTTGCTTAAGCTTGGACTTGACCTTTCGTAAATTTACTGTTCTCGCTTTTCTTTGATATAGAATTCAACACGTTCTACACAGAGAGCGAACACCACGAAACCATCCGCCTCTAGGAGGTAGATATGGGGCAACCGAGGGAACGCAGGTTGAGGTCAAGGCAGCTCCCGCTACTACGCTTAACATGGTAAAGCGCACGTGCTGTTACGCTGAGTCAGCCATACCCATTCCATCATCTATCTTCTCTCGCCTCTGTGTATTTGTTTGACTAAATCCTCCATCAAAAGTACCCATTTGCGCACTATTACAATGCCCAAAGCCGAAGGTGGTTCTACGAAATATCTGAATAACAAGCTCAAATCGAAAGGCCTACAACGACTACGGTGGTATTGCCAAGTTTGCGAAAAGCAAAACAGAGACGAGAATGGCTTCAAATGCCATGTGCAGAGTGAA
>JAABUP010009455.1_pt1 | contig 11966 bp, 8 predicted proteins | sample 5559201 | NCBI WGS metagenome assembly JAABUP01 (sample SAMN10711887, study PRJNA513373) | rock metagenome | isolation source: Antarctica rocks | place: Antarctica | reverse complement strand
AGCCTTCAAGTAGGCTGCAAGCCTCTAGAGATCTTGCTCAAAATGCTTCTGTCATGATGTTTTCCAGGATCATGTATTATACCTAGTAAGCCTTCTGCGTGTGTGGTACCACCAGTGTCAGAGCACATGAAATGCCGCAAGGCATGCATGTACAACCGCTGCGCATGCCATGGCATGATTTCGAAGGTGCTGGAACAAATTTGGGAGGCAACATGTGGCCAACAATGCTTCCAGCTGCGTGACTTGCAGTGAGCCAACCAACACGTAATGTTGCTGACACCAAAATTCCGACCTGCAAACTTTACAAAGCCATCAAGGCTTGCTCCCTGAATAACTTGCGTCACCAAGAAATGCCCACTTGCGCAGCCCTTGGGCCTTGCTGTGCAATTTACTACGGTTCCCTTATAAAATCCTCTATAAGAATCTGATCAAGGCAGAGAGAGAGATCTAGAGAGAGAGAGAATACAATGCTTTAGCCAGCCAGCAAGTCTGATCACATACAGAAGAAGACAAAGGTCAAATGTGAAAGACATCAAGACAGTCTAGAACGAACTTGAAATCCTGCATATGATCTTGCTGTGCAAAAAAGGATCTTAATGAGACATGACATGGTGTCTGTGTCTGCGGAAAACAGGGAAGCATACCGCTGCCTAACTGCCTGGAGAGCTGGACAGTCAAAAATCATATGCAATTCATCTGCAACAGCCACACTACCACAATGCCTAGTAGGCTGTTAGTTGTGATCATGGCCAGACTGCTGTGATAGCGACCTATTTCTACCTAATTTCTACCTGATTTCTACCTGATGTCGTTTAGCTCGTTTGGCTAGTAGGGCCAAATGCAATAGATTTGCAATTACTCTAACCAGCCTTTGTGTAAATCTATCAGCTCTGAATTTAGTCCCAGTAAGCCCCAACCAGCCCTAAATTAAAGGTGCACTGTAATCCTGCAATGAGCAATTGACACTGTTCTCTAACTCAGGAACGAGTCCTGGATGATCATTGCTAAATTGATCAGATCTTACTAATGACATGCTTTTACTAAAAGCATGCCAATGGCATGTGCATACAGCAAGACAAACCTTTGATGTTCTAGAGACAAATGACAACATGCCTAGCAGCTAAGTGTTACACTTAGCTACACTTACATGATTGACTGGTTATCTAATGCTTCGTCACATGTCTCTGAAAGCAACCTTCCCACAAGACTCTTGTATTTTGGTCCCAAAGCCTTCTTGACGCTAAGAGAATAAGGAAAATGTAGGTTTCTTTCGCATTGTTATATTGTGGCAGCCCTGCGGAGTAGTATTGATGCTCAAATTGCCTGGTCTTGAAAAGTAAGCCTGCCTCAAGCATGCCAATGCTGCTGCATCGACTTTGCATTCTGTCAAGGTAAGACTGCAGAGGTGTGGGCATGCAGTGACCAAGGGCTGGACTATATTGGCACCAAGGCTGCAACGAACCATATGAACATTTTGCAAGATGGGCAAGGATTCACCCCAGAAACAAGAGACAGGTAGTTCATTGCCACACTTCCCGGAACAGTTGATTCTCTCCAAGCATGGCCAGCCACCCGTATGCAGATGCTTGAAGGGGTTTAGGTCTGCTGATTCTGATGTCAAAGACAAATATCGTGTCTTGGCTTCCCATTCTGTGGCTAAGCACGCCAGCGCAACGCCATAGGCCTTGATGTTTATGTCCTGAGAGCTCTGATGGCGGGCTCTGACAACTAAAGCCTCACTTTGGTTGAAGCTTGACTCAGAATCTGCAACATCACCTTCTTCAACTTTAATGCGCATGATGGTTGCCCATTCTCTTTTTGACAAATACGATGTTGAAAATTTGCGCGTAGTCAGCCTCTCTTGAATCCAAGCCAGCTTTTCATCAAGACTGAATTTGTTACTGATGACAATCATCACCAAACTTGGCCACTTGTCTGCAAAGAGCATTGCTCGGTCCTCCTCGTTTGTCATTGTGATGGTAGTGACACGTTGACAGAAGTCTTGGCGGAGCTGTGTACAGGTTGCTGTCAAGGCTTTGAGGCACTCTGGAGTCAGTAGCTCCATCAACCTTGGCGCTTCATGCACCACCTCCATGAAGGAGACTGCAGGAGCAATGAGCTGTGCATTTGAGCTCTCTGGCTGTTCCGTCTCTTGCTTTGTATCCACGCCTAGCTTGTCTCCCACCTGCACAGCCATATGCCACTGGACCGGCCATTGGAGTATCACACAGCTGCAGTGTGCACAGCACTCAATGATATGATGCAGTGAAACTGCCTGCAGCAAGCCTCAACAGTAATCTGGCACAAGACTCACAAGGAGCTAGTCAAGTAGCTGTGCTTGTGGTATGTGATCGCAAGCTGGTTGTTTGACTCACCTGTACCATGATCAACCACAAGAGTCTTACCTGGTGGGTTGTTCTGAGGTAGTTCAAGTACCACAAGGCCAGTAAGAGGGCGCCCATAGCCACAGCACTCAAAACACTGCCAGAACTGCCAGCAGACAACCAGAGGCACAGGCTTCCACCTTGCAATCCTGCATGTATGCAGCTATCACACTGGGCAAAGGAAGAGTGCAACTGCTGAAGCTTGCACAGTGCAATGGGTTTGCTTCTGGTGAGCGGACAAGAATTGCTCCTGACAAGAAGTGCTCCTGATAAGAAGTGCTCCTGAAAAACAACTACCGGTACCTTATTAGCTGCTGTCTTTTTGGACTGAAAAAGCAAGTGTGACTGTTTACACGTTTGCATAAGTACACAGGCTGCTTGATGACGCTAATGGAGCACAAACATCTGCAGCTTCAGGCAGTGTGGGTTCAGGTGAGCTGGTGCTGTTGGTAGTTTGTACGTTACTGCACTCACAGAAACCAAAAACAAGCTCAAGCCAAAGAGATGCACTGAATGCAGACCACATTGCCTCTGCACTGCTTTCACCCATGCAGAAGTGTTACCTTGAGACATTGAGTGCACAGCTGGGCGGTGACTTTCAGCCTAGATGCATTGGCAGCCAGTGCTCACAGAGGTCAGAAATGATGGAACCAAGCGGACGATGCACAGAGTGACGGTGATGGTCTGCTGCCCCAGGTAGTTGCAGGCAGCAGGGATGTGATTCCACAGAGTGACGGTGATGGCAATGGCACACAGGCATGCACTCCTGACAGGGAAGGAGATGAAGAGCAAGCCCAGGCAGGTAGACATCAGCAGAAGGACATGCTCCTGCATGCAACAACAGTCAATGAGCCATCACACCAGACCCTGTGACACAAATACGTACGAGCTGGGTGATGTAGCAGAAGTCGCTCCTGGCGTGCTAGACAAACTGTGGTGATGCAGCATCAACAGATCGAAAGCTGTGCGCATTTGATACACTCCATCAGGTGCATTGTCCTGGATTTGCAAGGCATGCATCTAGAGGATGCTTACGGTATCAACTATCCAGGCTGGTGCCACGTAACAGGGGCAAACACAGAAAGAGCAGGTTGTCACTGCATGCCTACCTTGAGCACAGACAATGCCAGACACACTCTGGCCTTGCGCCTGATTCGGGCCTGCTTGCGCCTAGAGAGTGGGCGGCTGATGGACTTCTTGCCAGATCTTGCTGAGGCTTTGCAGTTTGCTCTGACAAGCACAGTAACCAGGAGCAGCAGCAAACACAATGGCCAGGAGTACTGGCATGCTGCAAAGAGGAAGGCAGCAAAGGGTTCCGAAATTCCCTGTACAAAAGTCACGAGTGTGGTTGGCAGGCAAGGCAAAAGCACTTGCCCGAGTGCAGGCGCCGTCTCAGGCGTATAGGGAGAAGTGGTGGATATGCCCGTAATGTGAGTATAGGGGAAGCGTGCTTACCGTTTGCATCAGCGGCACGTAGTGTGCGAAGATTTTTTGAGCGCTCTTGTACAATGTAGCTCTGCGCGTCACAAGGGGCTCGAGCACCAACACTGAGACAGCAACTATGCTGATTGTGCAGATCCCGCAAAACGTATCAGGCTGAGTGAGAGTAGGTATCACAACGTACGTACACAATCGAAGCAGGTGTGGCATATATCGACATTCTCTGCCAACACTGTCAGAGAGAAAGGGCTAGAGGGCGAGAAAGAGATCTTACCGGGCATGATTTGAATTTGTTGTAAACTTTGTTCGCAAGCGTAGGGTCTGGTTTCGGTGCATGAGTGAGGGATCTGCAATTACTATATACGTAGCGAGCTGAGATGCACACGTCTCTCTCCGCCTCTCCGCCTCTCCGCCATCAATCGTGAAGGCAGCAGTGCACCCTGCCCCTTCAACAGCTCTGTGCCGAGCGGTGGGGAAGATTCATGTTCGCTGCATTCCTGTCATTCTTGCGTGTGCTATTTGCAGGTCTCAAAACTGTGGGTAACTCCATACATCAGCCTCTGACCTTGCAAGAGGTTGATGCCGTCAAACTCTTATGGCAGCAGTCATTTTTATGCCTGGCTCAGCGGTCTTGCGCTTCTGATCTTGACAAAGGAGACAACAGTTGTAAGCTATTGCTCACAGATCGCATACACACTGACAAGGGGTTTCTGACTTACTGCCGCTTTGTCAGGCTTAGAGGCACACTGTGGCTCAACAATGAGAGCATCCATGGCGTCACAGAGTTACAGCTTGAGATGCGTCTGGGTACAGCCACTGTGCCAAAGAGCTTGATTTTCATCACTATTCTCTATGCCAAGCTCGTTAACTAAGCATTCAAACCCTCAATTTTGCACGTGGGGCTAGGCTTCCAGCTGGGGCAGGTCTTCCAACAACCAATAGTATTGTCAGATCCTGAAAGGGTATGATTTGTCTACTTTCTGGTTCCTTCTGGCTGCTCACGGTTTCTCTTCTGTACCTTTTATTGGCTAGACTTGCTGATTAGAGGACGTATGTTGCAGGTCAAGCAAATCTTGCATCATTTCATTCAAAGAAACAAGGGAATGAAACGAGAACTACGCCAGTCCGGTGCACACCCTTGCTGCCTTTCTGGTGCTGCAGTCATGCTGCAGTTGCATGCATTCAGTGCATGTTGCTGCAGGGCAAGCACATACTTTTGGCTGATGGATCACCAAAGACAGATGCAGCTGCATTGGTAAGCAATGAAATGACATGGTGCTAATGATTATAACTGTCCATTACATCATGCAAGTCATGGGTTGCACCTCACATGCAGTCACTGCAGGGTGAACATGGCAGCGAGACAAAGCAGGCTACTGACCAGTTGGCAATAAAGCGGTAAGGCTTTCCACACGCAGTGAATATACAGCTCCATTCTCACACAGTCAGCCTCAAAGCTCAGCTTACTCTGCATGCCTCGTCTGCCCGGCATGTGCAGCAGCTCAAGAAATGCGGAAGACCTTTGAAACAGGGGACTTACGCAGCATACTGTGTACATTCGGTGGTGCTATCTTCCGGCCCATGATACTATATGCTGTGTTGAGAGCACACATTGACAAATGTCTTGATTGACGGCACCACCAGAGGCGTCGGGTGCACAGCATTGCCAGACTCACATAGAAGAATCCAGCAAGTTGTGTTTGCAGGCTGGTTTGCACGTGTTAGCTTCAGCCTCAAGCTTACTTCAGACTTTGGTCACCCAACAGCTCCTGGCCGCAGTGGTGTCCAGACGGTGGTGCACACGCACACCTTGTTCCAGTGTCAATGAGTCAGCAGTGCAGCATAGGGATTTGTCAATGCAGTGACAGCGCAGCACTGCTATGCTTTGCAAAGCATGTATGTGCTTGCCTACAGCCTGTTTCGAGGTTATATGCCATTGGTGGCATTTTGCTTACGTGCTGTGGAGTACAGCTAGACCACCAAAGCACACACCAGCACAATAACACCTGAACCCATGCTATCTTTGTGTTCATTCCCTGTTTTTAAGCACCCCTCAAGCAGAAGGCACCGGTACGTCATGTGCATTCACGCTCAATGAACTGTTTAGTTATGGTGGTCTTGGAGATGACAGTAGCAAAACATGTGTTCCAAGGATTCTTCCCTCCTCCGGAGCAGATATCGTCAGTCACCAGAAGTAAACCCAATGCTTTGTGCAAGCTCGAGCGCTTCTGCAGCGCTTCTGTTCCAGATTGTCCATGTTACACGTGCTTCTGTCACGTTCAATATTCTTTGTATGGTGCATGTCAAGCTTAAACAGAGCACTTGCACAAGTCTGGGATGTGCATGGTGTGTAAGTCTGCACGGCCATGCATGTATCTTTTCATATAGGCACACCTGCTGTGCCAAGTTGGAATGCGCAAGCACAACATGAGCTCACATCATTCACTCCTACTGAAGTGTGTCATGTGTTCCTTTATGTTGCTGACTGTTCATGATGAGACAACAGCATCACATGCACCATTGAGCAGCGCGTGCATGCTGCAGATGACTCCCTTGCAGCAGAGCACGTTCACAGGCGACCCCCACAGTGACTGCAGCAGAGGGGACCCCCAGAGTGACTGCAGCAGCTCTGACTCCTCAAACGAGATTGACAGCAGCAGGGAAGGCGAGCTGGATGGGAGGGCACGTGTTGGCAGCCAAGAAGAGGAGCAGATGAGGGCCAGCAGCAGCGGTGGGGGGGACAGCGATGAGGTGGTTGAGCTGAAGCGCCAGCTGGCAGCCAATCAGGACCAACTGAGTGAACAACCAGTCAGGGCGCCTTGCAGCCTGGGCACGACACCCTGCAGAAAACCCGGCGGGCTGGGTGCCCAAACCCCGACCGGCCGAAGGCGCCCCCCAAAACGGCTTAATGCCAATTTTTGAAGGGGGCGAAGCCCCCTTCAAAATTTGGCGCCCAAGCGGGAAGCCCCCTTGACTGACAGAGTCGACTGCTGACTTTGCGGGCACATCGTCTAAGCGCTTTTGACCGCTATTACACTTGCACCATGTGCACCATGTGCAAAGCTACTTGTGCATGACAAGCATGCCAAAAAGCACGAACAACGTGCTCACAAAGTACTTCACCAGTTTTTGTAGATCAAAAGCAGCTCAACCTTCCTCTGCTTTACCCTATGGCACTGATGAACTCTCCAGAACATTGCAAGAAACGGATTGCTTGTTTGACGACAATCAGTTCCCGCCAGGCTGGGAAGTATGCACCTGTCGCTGATGCAGTGCAGTGTACAGCAGCAGCAGCCTCACTGATGCCTATCCTGTAGGGTCTGAACCTAACCAACATGTATCGAGCAGCTTGCAGACTGGGAGCTGGAGGAGTTACATGAGGAGTTATATGAGAAGTAGCATTAATGCAGCTTCAACATGTTTTAGCAAGCTCTGTCGAGCCATTGCAAGTCTTGAACCAGCCCCCATCAACGTACGCATAGCATGTGGGAAACCCCCGCAAAATGCGAATACAAAATGCGCAGCCCCCACAAAAAATTCCGTCCGATGGGGGCGGCCCCGCGAAATTCAGAGGCCCTGTCGTGCCCTGCTTGCAGCTGGAGCGCAAACTGGTTCAGATGACAGCAGTATTGCTCGCCACCCCCAGCCCCCTTTTATCTTGATTGCAATCAAGAGGCAATGTGTTGGTCAAGTCATCATTTTTGCCTTTGGCAGTTGTCTTTTCTTGCTTCCCCAAGTGACACCACATGCTGCAGCTGGTCTTGGCACAGAACATTGACTGCTCTCACAGCTTTTGCCTCAATCATTCAGCAGCCATTGCATGATTGTTCATGCTGATTTGTCAAAAATGGTATGTCATTGAGTGACAATGGTTCCTTTCAAGGTGAGTATATGTGTTTTGTTAGCCCATATGCACGTCCATGTTCATTTTGCTGTGCCAAAGCGCTGCTTCTGAGCTCAACCTGGCCCAGGTTGGTGCCAAGCAAGCCAGTCTGAACTGCAAGGAGGACATGCTGAGGAGGTCTGACGCACGCACAAAGATGGGAGCAGATTGCAAGGCACACTGTTCTGCAGCTACAAATTTGTTTTAAAAGACTGGCTAAAAGTTCTCTGAAGCAGCACTGCGCTTCAAACTTTGCCGCACCGGTTGCTGTTGTAGAGGCTCAAGGCACTTATTATCATGTCGCATGTGATATCTTTGGGCTTGGCCGCATCTTTGGGCTTAGCCGTATCTTTCTGCCTAGCCTGGATCTCTTTACGGCATTTGACTCAAGATCTGGTTGTCTTCGAGCTGAGTGTGGCTCAAACTATATTCACAGCATGCTGATTATTTAATAGGCATTTTGCACAGTCACTGCCTTCAGTCTAGGCCAAACAAGCAAGCTTCTTCTCAGCAAGGGGATTGGTGTGTATTGCAGTCTATTGCAGAACAAGTTGTTATGAAGCTGCTTGCAAGCATCAACAACACCTAGTACTGCAAAAACATCTGTGGAAACACATGTCCGTGTGAGACTTAGCTATTGCAACAGGGCCTACTCTCCCTTGACCAGAAGTGCGGCAGCCTCTTCACTCAGCTGCTTTTCAAAGAGATGCAACTGCTTCAAATTTGGCCAACGCCCTTGAGCTAGGTGGATGGCAGCCACTGAGCTCATACTTGTGTTGTTCAGAGTCAGCGTTTGTAGCGCTGCCAAGTCGCAACTTGACACCTATCCAGCCCAGCGAAGTAGTACTGATCATGATCATCATAAGGACATATGATGATCAAATTGCGCAGTCTTGAAAAGTAATCCTGACTCAAGCATGCCAATGCTGCTGCATCTACTTTGCATGCTATCAATTCAAGAGTGCGGAGGCGTGGGCATGAAGTGACCAGGGACTGGATCATATCTGCACCAAGGCTGCACTGAGACAATAAAATAGTTTGCAGGTTGGACGAGTGTTCACGCCAAAAACAAGTCACAGGTAATACACTGCCATATTGCCCATAACAACTAAGATCCTTCAGACATGGCCAGTCGCCGATGTGCAGGTGCTTCAAGGGGTTCATATTTGCTGATTCTGATGTCATATTTGCTGAGTCTGATGTCAGAGACATAGTTATACAGATGGATCGTGCTTTGGCTGCCCACTCTGTAGCCAAGCGCGCCAGCGCAATGCCATAGGCCTTGGTGTCCATGTCCTGAGAGCTCTGATGGCTGGATCTGACTACTAACGCCACACTTTCCTTGAAGACTGACTCGCTATCTGTGAGATCACCTTCTTGAACTTGAATGCGCACCATGGTTGCCCATTCTCTTTCTGACAAATATGGTGTGAAATGGTGGAACAGGGTTGGCCTACCTTGCCAAGTGAGTGTGGTACTGATGACAACCATCACCAAACTTGGCCACTTGTCTGCTAAGAGCATTGCTTGGTCCTGCTCATTTGTCATGTTGATGGTGGTGACAGGGTGACAGAAGTCTCGGCGGAGCTCTGTACAAGTTGCTGTCAAGGCTTTGAGGCACTCTGCAGTCAATAACTCCATCAACCTTGGTGCTTGATGCACCACCTCCATGAAGGAGACTGCAGGAGGAATGAACTGTGCATTTGTGAGCTCTGGCTGTGCTGTCTTTTGTTGTGCGTCGACGCCTGGCTTGTTTTCCATCTGCGCAGCCATATGCAACCGCTCACTCGCAGCCATGGGAACAGCATAATTCAAATAGCAGAATCCGAAAGTACACAGTCAGAGATAAAAAATGTTGGTCGAGCAATATCCACTCTGTGGCAACGCGCTGAGCTAATGGTGATGCTGTAGTCAACAGCATCAGATCTCTAGCGGGAGGTACGAGCCTTCACCTCACCAGCTTGCCGCTCACTGCTACGTACTGCCTGCTTTTGCTTCGAGCGCGCTCTGCACAACCTTTCGAGCCTCTGCAGCGGTCACTGCAGTGGCCAGCTGGTCTGTAGATGATGAACAATCAATCGAGAGAGCTTTTTCTAGGCCATCCATTGAACGTGAGCATGGCGTGAAATGACTTGCTGGTCATCTGTTTGTGAACACGCTTAGACTATCGCATGACCAGCAGATGCGAACTGTCTTGGCGCTTCCAAATGATATATGCTTCTGATCGATGCTGGGTCAGACCTGGGTCAAGAGTGGTTGTGAAATTAATGCCCTTTGTCAAACCCTTTGCAAAGGAGGGTGCTTTACAGATTTAGCCAACCAACTAGTGTGTACAGATGTGCAGAAAACAAACACCAGAGCAAGCCTTTGCCTTGTTAACGCTGCTGATTGAGTTTGTTTGACCTGCCCCATGAAAGACCGAGGTCTGGTGCATTTCTGAAATCCTTTGTGAAAGCTTACAATTAGTTGAACTCGCAATTCAGTTCCAGCTTCCCAAGTACGAATATTTATATTAATAGCAAGCTACGGTAAGACTTGCCTTCAAAACAGCAGACAATCAAGGCATGTGCACAAGGTACCTTTGTCTTGGCAACACATATTTGATATAAGCACATGTCTACCTGATGAGCGTAACTTTCACATCTGATGATTCATGTATACAACACGACAGGTCCGCTAGGATGTCAGCCAAGTCAAGCATTACTGCTCGGCGCTGCTTGATTTGGCTGAATTCATAAAACCTCATAGCAAATCTGATTGGAAGCCATCAGCAGGGCAGAAAACTCTCATGTTGAAGCTGCGCCATACCATCTGCAGCAGTCGCAGATACTATGGTGCAACTTCAGCTTGCATGTGAGCTTTTTGCCCAGCTGCTGCTCAAGGATGGTGGCCCGGTGTCTCCTGCACATGACATAAACCAGCATCAAAGTTTGCACCAGTGTCTGCAGGCTTACTGAAAACAAGCAAACAAACCGGCTTTGCTCAGCCATGCATACACAGCATGTGGCAGGCCAAGCAGCCAAACATAATTACTTGTAGCTACTGTGCCTCACCTGTGTACTCATTGATAATGCGCCACAGGCGCAATGCATTGCTCAGCTGACAAAAGGGCATATTCCGCTGAACCTTGAATAATCCCCTTTATCAGCAGAGAAATGCACTACGCCTGTGGCTCAGCCGCCCCAACAGTTGCATGAACTGGTGTACACAAACAGGTAGATGGGGTTGCATGTTGTATGTATGAGGTCATGTGTATCTGTAAGCTTGATAGTCATGCAAGAATGCAGCCTGAGCTAACGAGCAGCAGAAATGATGACACCGCTGCAGCTTGGTAAACTAAGCACACAAATGCAGGTGGGTGAGAGAGAGCTCACCAACACATGATGTTGCAAGAAAGACCAGACAGCTGGTGCGCAGATCAGCAAGGCTTTGCCTTCCTTTGCCTCCATCTACAAAAATTATTTGAAGTCAAGGCAAAAGCCTTGTAAGCTCATCCGAAGCGGTAGCACCTCTTCCTCACTCAACGGTGCCATGATCTTGAGTACATCCTGCGCAGCAGAGTGGCAGACTGTCAAGTGGTGTTTGCATGCTGGCTGCACTACATGCAATTCATGAAGCACTTTATTGAAGGCTCAAGAAACAGCATGCGTGTCTGAGACATGACTCCAACTTTGACAATGCACAATGTATTGCATTTGCAGGCCAAACAGAATATGTTCAGTCAGCAAGTGAAGCAGGGTGCCTGACAGATGTACATGTGGACGACCTGAGCTTTAGCGAACATCATCACACAACATACATGTGTATCATATGCAGTGACAGGGGATGCATAATGCAGCTTAGCATGCTCATGTGCATCAGTGATGTCTCCTAACTAGTGCAGCAGACCCTGATGCAGCAAGATGCTGTATAGACTGCCAGTGATGTATTCGATGCAAGAAATCCTTACTGCATGATGCTTTGTTGGCGCTGTTGGACTTGTTGCAACTGCTGAGCCTTCTGACACCCTTGCCATAGAGCAGTTGAGCAAGCCAGGTATACGGCAGCTCACCATCATCCGCTGTTGCAGACTGACAGTTGCATTAAATGAAATTTTAAGTGTGATATATATATTATATTATTTAATGTTATATATATTACACATTATATATAAACATATATATATTATAGATTATATATTATATATTAATGTTATATGCATGTACCAGAAGACCAGTCAAGAGACACATCTGAGCACAGAACCGCAGGACAGATTGAAT
>JAABUP010009454.1_pt1 | contig 11967 bp, 8 predicted proteins | sample 5559201 | NCBI WGS metagenome assembly JAABUP01 (sample SAMN10711887, study PRJNA513373) | rock metagenome | isolation source: Antarctica rocks | place: Antarctica | reverse complement strand
GAGGTAGGGGAGGGAGGGGTAGGGGAGGGAGGCAGGTTGTATGGATGGGTGTAGGGTTTGTTTCGAAGGTGGGGGGCGGGAAGGGGTTCGGTTTGTTAGTGTATACATGAGCGTGGGAAGATGGTGAAAGTTTCTGAATGGGTGATTCTGTCGTTTTAGGGATTGTATTGGGAGAGGTAGTCTAGCTCTACATAAACCCTTTAGCCTATCACGTGAGTGATCTACATTTACTCCCCACTCCGCTGCGCCCTCGGCGTCGGCGTCCACCGGTGCCTCAAACTCGACCCCATTCCCATCCCTTTCCCCGTCTCCCTTCCCCCTTCAAACAAGTCAAGTACAAGTCCACTCTTTTTCCCTCCATCAGCCGGACTCCCCACCCGACTCCACAACCTCCTTCCCGCCGGAGTAAGCCCGACCGTCCCCGCACCAGCACCGGTTCCAACACGCGGACTACTCGCGAACCTCGGCACCGGCGTCTTCACCTCGGCCTCGCGTTTCGCGACTCTGTTGTTTCTCGCCACGCGCTCGACCATGCGGTGATGTAGGTCTTCGCGCTTGCTCTGCGCTTTAATTTTGAAAGGGTTGGGCGTGCCGTCGCCGCTGCTTCCCAGGAGGAATTGTTGATGAGATCCGTCAAGATTGCCCCATGTTGGAGGGGAGGAGAGTGTGGGCGAGGGGGAGGCGTCGACGAAGGCGTAGCCGTTTACGCGGGGGGTTTCGGCGCCTGTAAAGCCGGGCTCGGAGTCTGTGGGGCGGGGGTGGCCGGATAGGGCGTCTTGCACGGCTGAGAGGGAGGGTGAGGGGGGGATGGAGGAGTCTTGGTCTGTTGTGCTGGGTTGCGGGAGGCGGGTGTTGTCGTAGACGACGGCTTTGGGTGGTGCTCGGGAGGTTTCTTCTGCTTTCTGTTGGACGGTTTGTGTGGAGTCTTCGATGGAGTCTGGCGCGAACATGAATTGGTTGTCTGGTTTCGATTTCCATGAGTCGGGCATTGCTTTACGTTCATCGGGAGCGGAGATGGCCAGTTGTTGCCTTCCTCCATCTTCGAGCTCCTGGGTGGTTTTGGAGGCGAGAAGGCGTTCTGAGTGTTGATGCTGCGCTATTTGCCGTGCGGAAGGGATCTTGTTGCGCGCCCACATCCAGGCGTATTTCTCGGCGCGCTTGAGGTTCTGCTTGTCGAGCAGCTTGTAGAAACTCTCGTTGTCTTCGCTGGTGTATTTGGTTTGGAAAGCGCTGAGGCTCATGTTTGTGTCCACTTCTTCGCCTTCTCTGTCCGTGGCTGTGGTAGTAGAAGAGACCTCCGAGCCAGCCACTGACATTGGCGTCTCGCCTCCCCATCCCTTCGGTGTCTCTCCACCTCTCCCGATCATAGGCGTCATACTAGTCCCTCTCCTTCCTCGAACTCTTCTACCATCTGGCCCAGGTGTCATGACCTCAGTCAATTTCCTCCCTGCGCTGGCGATCCATACTTCATCCTGCGAATCAAGTGCATCGAGATATTCCTGCTGGGACTCTGTCTCTACAAGACCAGGAAAGAAGTCGCGAGCAATAATTTGAGACAACGCTGAAGTGTACGTATCCTCGTCGAGTACCTTTTGAGGTCGTTTGATACGCTTCGGACGTGGTGGAGGTGGCATAAGCGCGGTATCGGATGAGCGCTTCGCAACTGCTTGTGAGACTGATGAAGACTCCATTTTTGCTCCGACCCTGATTCTGTACTCCTCGAGCAAGGTCTAGATTCAAGATTTGTGATGTTATGTTGACGACAAGAGCATAAAGGAGAGTAAGGTGTGTAGCACATGTGGGGGCGTAACGAGTGAGTACCAATCGAAAAGTGTAAGCGCGGCTCTTATGAGCTTATTTCGCCTTGCAGATCTCCCGAAGCCAAGCGAGCTGGGATGCATCGAATTCCAACATCAACCTTCAGAACATGACAGCTGTGATATTCAAACCGCGATGCAGAGAGAGTTCACATTGTTCACTTTGTCTATAGTCTACTGATCAGTGTTTCTGTCGCGATGAATTTTTTTCCGTTTGTTACATCAAGAGCCAACGTTTCAAAAAGCAAAAGTTCAGATACCCCGATTGGGATATCCTATGAAAACCTCGTGGTTTTGCTCCGCCGTATACGGTTCCCCTCGACTAGGAACCCGACTCGACTCGACCCAGGTGTATCGTATACGAACTGCCATGGTGTGTGTTTCCTCATCATGCTTTGGCTACCAATACACCTGTCTTGCCATGATCGGTGCCCTTATGTTGCCCCTCGCCCGGTACGCCACCGGATCGTCGGTTGCCAGCTCAAACAGCTTCATGGATTTTGCTCCTCCGCTTTGCTGTATCATTGCTGCTTTACGGGACTTGTACCTTTCAACTTTAACATAATAATTGTTGAATTTGGTCGAGTTTTCGGAGGCTAGGCCAGGATTCAAACCGCGATCTGAGGGTTTTAGTGCTTTCCTGATGTTAGATAAGGAAGATTATTACCGCTAGGCCATGATGCCATGAGCAAAATGTTCTACTAAGGAATATATAATCCACTCAATCGATCAAGGGGCATCCTCTAGCCAAGAGGGCCTGATCTACACCTTCACCCTTTGCAGCTGGGGTCTTCATTCTCAAGTCTTACGTTCTACATCTGCAAAAATGCTGAAGCTATGGTACTATGATACGCCAACAAAAGGATTGAGCTTTGTTGCAGCGTCCGACGCGCTTAGCAGCCATACGTTCAGCGCTAACCGCGCTTCAAGCAAGCGAACGTTCCAAGTCATAATACCTTGCCGAAACATATCAGACGCCTGACTTCACTATTTCCATTCTTGAAAATGTAATCATTAATTGACAGACCAAAGATGAGTGCATCGGACAACAACACGGATGCTGCTCCAAAATCCCCCGAGCCTAAGCGCAAAAATCATCCCAAAGAGACCCACATAGTAATCCGCAACCCTCCCTGGTCATATCTCCACCTCGAGCTGTGGGCGTCCCCTTCACCATTTTACTCCACGCCCAATCACACTAACCCCGTTCAAGTCTCACAACCCCACCAACAACCCAACCCCTCGACGCAATAACAGCACGCACACATCTCACCACGGCGCTCAACCAATTCCTCGGCCTCACCGGCACGGCTATCTCAATCGACATCTTGCATCTCAAAGAGAAGGAGGTGTGGATCAGAGTACCGCGGGAAGATGGAAGCGCGGTTGTAGCCGCTGTGAGTGGATGGGTAGGCGGGAGTGGAAGGGAAAGTGTTGGGTGGAGGGTCAGGGGGAAGGGTGAGTGGTTGGAAAGGCTTGTGGGTGGGGATGGGAGGGATTTGTTTGAGGACTGAATGGATATTGCTGCCCGCGGTCAACATCGGACGTCAACTACGGAGTGCACAGGAATTGCGTCTCGAGATTGGACGTGGATTGACTTGGACTTCAGGTTCGTCCTGTGCCTGATGGTTTCAAGCGTACAGATATTATACAAGAAGCGGACTGACAGCCTCAAGCATCTTGTCAAGGAAAGGACGCCAATAACGAGACAACGCTAATGCGATGATGGCCGTTTCCAGGTTGCTAGATGAATCCAAATAGCCAGATATGCTGTTTCCGATGATACCTGAAATGCAGCGACAAATACCCCTGGAACGGCGGGGAACTACATCATGGATGACATGAGAGAGTTTTGTGCGTACGCCTAGAAAGTGTGCGATTAGTAGGGTTAGTTTGGAATGGGACAGTGAGAGTTGAACTTACCATAGGTTTTATGTCGGGATGTGGTACAGCGTCGAACTTGTGGTACTCCAATTTGAGGTCCGGGCCTATGTTGATGTAGGCGCCCTTGTTCTCTGTGCTGTCACAGTACTTGGGTGCGGAGAAGACTGGCGCACTGTTAGTGGAAGAATAAACACCAAGCAACAGCAGAAACTAGCTTACCTGTAATACATCGTCCATCATGCTCTACCTCATATCCTTCCATCCTAACCTCGTGACTCCGAATGACCGCCTCCAATCCATTGTTTTCGCAAAATCTCTTTGTGACATCTGGTCCAAACTGCATCCCTACCCCTCGCTTACTCGGTCCTCTCCCAGGCGCTGTCTGCGGATCAGTCCATAGCATCTCCATCATTAAGCCTTGTTGCCCAGGCTGCCTCTGTCCATGCCTATTAAGCTTCCGAATATCGTCTAGGGAGGTCTTATCGTCCGAGAACAGCCCACCATGTAGCGTGAGGTATTTCTTCCCTATTAACGTTGCGAGGGGTAGTGCAGAAAAGCTTTCCGAGAACAGCTTGAAGACGCGCTCGTTGTACTTTGCTTTACACTCGCCTTCGAAGCCATAGACTCGATTCATATCGTCCGTTTCGTGATTACCACGGTTTATGAAAAAAGCATTGGGACGTAACCACTTGTATGCATAAAAAAGAAGAGCGATCTCCGTAGACCATGATCCTCGGTCGACGAAGTCACCATTGAAGAGATAGTAGTGCGTTGCGGATGGGAAGCCATTTAGTCGGAAAATCTCTAGGAGGTCGAAGTACTGGCCATGTGTATCGCCGCATACTGTCAATTTCTTCCCCTGATCGACCTCCAGCTCCACCATAGTTGGCTCATCGTATACAATGTTCTTCACAGCTTGTATGATTTGGAATACGTATTTCCGAGCTATCTTTTTCCCATTCTTGAACCTTGTGATCATGTCGTCTATAAATTCTTGCGTCATCTCTTTTCCTAGCTTTACTCCGTCATAATTTGAATCCACCGCTATCGAGTCTATATCGAGGCCCTCAAATGCTGATGGAGGATCCCCAACCTCAATTGCCTTGAGGAACTCGACGTGCCGTACAATCTTCTCGCATTCGGCGAGCTTAAGTTTAGCATCTTTGTTACGGGGCTCCTTCTTGACCACGGTCTTAAAGTCTCTGAGGGCATCTCGGGAGTTGAGGATTGCCGTGTTCGCGGTTGCTCTTCGGTAGTAAGCCTGTAGCCGAAATTAAATATTCGTGATAACATGAACTTCGGACTAAGCGGATGTGTACTTTGACATATTCAGGATCTAGTTCAATTGCTTTTGTGGCATCTGCGACTGCGTAACCGTAGGCTTCAAGCCTGATATTGGCCTGGAGCCAGAGTTAGCAAATCGCAAGAGGCGGACATCTAGGATTCAGGTCGTACCTGAGCTCTATTGCAGTAGAATGATGGGTCTTTGCGATTTGCCTCTATTGCTTGAGTGTAGAAGTCTACTGCTGTTGGCCAGTCATGCGCTGCGAATGCCTTGTTGCCCTTCTGCTTCAGAGCAGTGGCGTCCTCCCCGGAGGTCATCTTGAACGGCAATTATTGTAGTATTACTCTCGAGGGACAATGAACGACGGAAATGGTGGTAAAGTAATGAGCGACTGTTTGATGTTTGAGAACATATGAATAATGTCTTGCTATGTGGAAATATGGTACACTTGCTAAAGATAGGTAGTCCAAGGATTTCTAGGCTAGCCGAGCTTCGAAGCTAGGCTGCATTCGGGCAAAGATCGTGCCATCAGCTTCACTTTCTTACCTTCTACATCTACCTAATACATACGTGCGAGGCCAGACGAAATCAATTCGCCAGAGCCCTTGTCTCTCACAGTTTCAGTCTCTAATGTCTACCAACTTTGTCCCACCAGGCCAAGCCCGCAACCTTCGCGCCTGTATGGTCTGCTCGATCATCCAGCTCCACACCGTAAGCCCTCCGTTACTTCCACCTCTCCATACCTTGAAGCATTACTGATGCGCGCTGTCTCCTAGAGGTTTCTTAAAGAAGGCTGCCCAAACTGCGAAGACTTCCTTCGCCTGGCGAACGCCCCGGACGCCATCCAGGAATGCACGTCGCAAGTCTACGAGGGGCTCATCACACTGGCAGATGCGTCGCAGAGCTGGGTCGCGAAATGGCAGCGCTTGGATGGATATGTGCCCGGTGTTTATGCGGTTAAGGTCGTTGGGATGGTGAGTGATGCATCGCCCTGGCTTGGAGAGAGAATGCGATGGACGGACTTAAAGGTTGACTTCGGAACTGTAGTTGCCGGAGGATGTGATACAGAATGTTGAGGATGCGGGAGTGAGGTATATTCCGTAAGTCTTTACAGCTTGAGCTTCCTTGGGATCTAGTATTGATTCGTGGTCCAGGAGAGATGGGAGTGCCACGAATGACGACACCTAACTCGTTGGCTGCGGTCTTCACACAACTCTGTTTACAAAGCGATGCATGGGGAAGGCGTTCAATCTTAGTCTCAAGTGAAGAATTGGCGTTACGATACCACAAGAGTCAACTGATTCGACACCTCCAGGTATTGTTCCCATTGCAGAAATTAAAATTATGTATATTCGCTTTCTACAAGGCCCACAAACGCCAGTGGGAATTTGTAAATGTTGGCGAAGACCCGCGAAGCCGCAAGATGCACTTCATAAGCCCTATAAAGCCCAGAGACCAGCCACGACCGCTATTGCGAACATCGTGGCGCTGATGTCACTTCTTCCCGCCGCATTAAGGAAATACGCGGCTCCTAGATAGCTACAAGTAATGTCCCCCTTCGGATCCCTAACCCCATAACTCCAATTCAACCCTCTCCCCTGCAGTGGACACGCAAACCCCAATGCCGCAGGACAGCTCTGTACCAGCGTATAGCACAGATCTTGACAGGGCAGCACTTCCTTATATGGACCGGGTTTGATATTTGTGTCAATGAGAGGATTGCGTGAGGAGTTCATGTACACTGTGCTCTGATTTGCGGGACTGAAGGACGGATCTGAAGATGCCGAAGGCGTAGTGCCATTGATGAAAGCTTGTGCAACGTTCCGGGGCTGTAGATACGGCAGATTAGAGGAGAAATCGTAGCAACGCGGGATGGTGACGGCGCAGAGCCATGTCTTGTAAGCATCAGCGCAGTCGTCACAATTCCTGGCGAGCGAGTACTGCGCTGAGCTTGATGTGTTGCATGGAATCTGTTGTAGGGAGTACGAAAAGGTTTGAGAAAGATTTCTGGCGTTATCATCGTAGAGTTTCTTGAGGTCCGCGATGTTGGGGAAGGTGTTAGGGTTGGAGGGAACCGCGTAGGCGACTTCGGAGCAGTAGGAGAGGTCGAAGAGGAGTTGGCAATTACCGTCTGAGGGTGATTAAGTCAGCGTAATTTGCTCAGTGGATGGAATAAAGGATACTTACCAGATTTGGTCGAGAAGTTCATGGCTTTCCAAATCTTCCCTCCACCACCCACGACGCCTCCACCCTCATTAGTAGAATTGCCATCCATAGCTAAGAATCCGTAGTATGTAGAGCTACCGTTGAGACTCTTGATGTGAAACTGCTCCTTCGGCTTCCTACCCAGACCTCTATTCGTCATGCCTACCTCGACTCTGCCAGTGTTCTGCCCATTCTTATTGGCTACAATCTGCGCATTGAGTTTCATTCCACAGTATGAATTCTCGATTCCTCGTATCGCAGAATCATTTTCGTTATGCGCAAACATGCTGAACGGTGGTGATATAGTCATCCATTTCTGATACAGCGTCTCGTTAGGGTTTGCTTGAGTGGTGTCGTTCGTGACGAGAAGAGCGGAGTTGGTGTCACTGTCGACGAAGAACAGATTCGTACTCTCTGAATCGTAAGAGTGATACGGAGCGTCTATCGAAGCAGCTAATTCATAATTATAGACGCCAGAAAAGTCTGAATTATTTGGTGCTGCCATGCCAATATAAACAGCTCCAGTAGCGTTGAGAATAGCGCTGGCGAAGCCTCCTCGGATGGGGACTAATCGCTGGCTTGGATCGTTGACATTTGGGCCTGGCCGCTGATTCCTGTCGGATTGGGAGACGTACATTTGTAGCTGTGGCGGAGCTCCGGTAGGACCTCCGGTAGGACTCGTAGCGTTCGCCGATGGCTGACGGCAGGTATTAAAGGTGATATACAATGTTCGTACTCCACTAACTCCATCTTGCCGCCCCTTCAAAGTCATCTCCAGGTCAGCAACGTGCTCTTGGTCCCAAGGTTCTACATCCAAGCGTGTCCGGGGTCCATCATCGTTGAGCTTTCGTCGTTCCGATCCCACTGCTGAGGGTAAACCAGGTGTGACAGGTGAAAGAGGGCCCCATAACGTCTCGTTTGGGAAGACCCAGTATTGTGTGTCTCCTGCGTTGATGTTGCTGGGCTGAGGCGCATTATTGCCCAGCGCAATTATCTCTGCCGGTGCCCTCCCTATTATCCCTCGGTCTATACCTGCAAATTCCGGCTCATATATACCTTCCTGCTCTTCGTCCTCCCAGCCCAAGCCCTCAATTGGATCGCCTTCCCTCTGCAGTTCCAGTAATAATGGGTGATTATGGTCTTCGTGTGTTATCGAATCAGCATCGGCATATGCGAAATGTGGATTGGAGAGGGCGAGGTAGAGGACCACGAGGATCAGGGAGGCGGCCAAAGAGGTAGCGAAGCGGGATTGGAGCGGTGTAAGCTTGGGGAACTGCATCGATGGAGAAAAGTTGAGGAGGCCAGCTCGCTCAGCTGCGTTTTGAAGGGCGCCAACGCCTCGGTATTGCGCAGATGCACTGACGGGACACTTGACATTGGCTGTCTAATGTGCAGTTGATGTCACAACATGCAAAGATATGCTGCGAAACCACATCCTCTATTCACAAGTGGTTTCCGTAAATGCGTCAAAAATCGCTTCTGATTTCCGTCGAACAACTGCTGGACCGTCAAGTAGCCATTGACGATTCCAGCACGTCCAATCGGTTGCCCATCGAATGCCTTGACCAGGCTCCAACGACAAGGTGAAGTATCATCAATCTACGAGAGCATTCCCATACATGTATTTGGTGCATACATTTTTACTGGTCCAAAGCTCTCACACTCACGATGTTAGAAAGCATCAAGAAGGCAACTGGCGGGTTTAGATTGTTACAATACTCGAAAGTCCGAACGCAGCCAAGCTTTTGTCAGTTCCCACATATCTACGAGACCTTGCAACCCACCTGGTTACAGCCAAGCTGTTTTCTGGCTTTTCACTCAGCTGAGTATCTTCCTGAATGAGCATGCGAATCTTGCATCTCAGTCCATCAAATTTCAAATAAATAGTCGATCGTCATTCTCCATGCGCCCCTTCACTGCGTTGTTGAGACGGATCTCATAGCGCGAACAGGGCATTGAGACCAGCCGAGCAGAGAAGAAGCGGCCAACTAAGGTTTTGAGACCTGCAACTACGAGTGTAAAAAGACCGAGATCTCCATGATCTAGTAGCGTAACTTTGAGATGCTGTTGATTCCTGATCTAGTGTACACCTGCTTTTCTTATAGCCTTTGCAAACATCTCCCTACATCTGACCCGACTGCCTAATCTAGCACACAGTAAGAACGCTCCGCTCAGTTTTCGATGCAGACTGTATGTTTCCTCTGGCGGTGGTGCCAATCTCTCCCTCATCATCACCGGAATCAAATCTCTTACCCTCTCGGTAATCGTTTGGTCTCGGAAGTCGTAGACCTCAGGCGACGAATCTCGAAACGGCTCCGCAAGGGTGATGACCGAGGTTATATGCGCTTTAAGCATGGCTTGCGACTCGTGGCCGGTCAGGTAGCCAAGCTGGATGGAAAGGTCCTGGCAGGCTTCGCGGTCGTTGCGGGAGGCCGCGGAAAGGATTCGAATATAAGGGTCAATGAACTTGTCCGGATACTCGCGTGAGGCCCCAAAATCAAGGAGCTCGAGTTTCTGAGTCTTGGAGTTGAATAGGAAATTCGTCCAATTAGGATCTGTTTGCATAAACTTGAATTCTGTTATTTCTCGGAGACATAGGCGAAGGATCTGGGTACCGATCCAGTCTTTCTGGTCTTGGGTGAAATTTTGGACTTTTGTCACTCCAAGGCCTTCCATCCGTTCCATGGTCAGGACTTGTGCTCCAGAAGCTTCATCGATGATACCAGGAACGAGGAAGATGTCCTGTTCGTCTTTGAGAAGCTTCGTGAAGCGCTTCACACACTCGGCTTCTCGGATGTAGTCACACTCCCAAGCCAGCTCTATGCGTGCATTGGCGATAGTCTTGTCAAGATAAAGACCTTTCGGCAGTAGTCGTGAGGCCGTCAACAGAATGGAGAGGTTATTGAGGTCGGAATCAATGGAATTGGCAACGCCGGGATATTGGACCTTGACAGCCACACGCTGACCTGTGGACCTTAAAACAGCACCGTGGACTTGTCCAATTGATGCAGCAGCCATAGGCAACTCATCGAAAGACTCGAAAAGGTCCCGCCAGTCATGTCCAAGGTTGGTAGACATGACCTTGTCGCGCTGTGACGCCGGCATATAATCTGCATTGTCTTGCACACGTTGTAAGACTTCATGTATAGGTGCAGGCAACATCTTGGAATCTGAGTCCGAATTAGCGGCTTGTTTCAGCATTACACCGATGCTCTACGAACCCTGAAAGCTCATCATCTGACCAAGCTTCAGGGCTGCCCCTCGCATTCTCGAAAGCTTGGCAACAAGCCTTTCCATATTACCAGCACTAAGCATCAATGATCCACCAGCAACATCACTGCCTCCAGTAGCACGACGCAAGCTCTCACCAACAGCACCGAAAGCCATCGAAGTCGCCAAACCACCATACTGCCATAGTCTGCCAAAGCGCGATGAAGGCACTCGAGATTCATGCATTTGATAAGATGCATTCGTCGGCTTTGGTTCTACGGCTGCTGGAACCTAGGCGGAGCCTGTCAGCGCTGATCAGCACATATTCCCACATTTGCTAGGCTATTGCCCACCTTTGGTACTGGAGATGCTGCTGTTTCTACATCTTTCGCCATGTCTGCGGCTAGCTTATGTATTTCTTTGTCGCCTGAATGATCACATAAATGAGTCTGTGATAAGGACTCAGATACGGGCTGCTCCGCATGTTCAGGAGCTTTTTGCCCGGACGATCGTACATTGAAGGTGTCCTGGTCCTTGCCTTGAGACAGGTCGCTGTGCTCGACTGGCGTGTTCTCCGCAGCCTTCATTTTCAGCGCCTTCGGTGTCTCGCCACTTCTAGACTTTCCATTCAACATCTTAGCGACCCTAGGACTATGGAATATTTCCGAGAACATCTCTTCCGATGGCTTATTTTGCTCAGGTATTGCCTGTACCTCAGGTACAGCTTGCTTTTGTTTGTGAGACGCGGAGTAATATACATCTTGATTGATCTGGGCATCTTGCACATGCTCGTCGCTCTCCTGGATATCCTCCGTTACCTTGGGCACTTTGACTCTAGGCAGAGATGAAAGCACCGGCGAGGCGTTTGCTGATGGTTTATAGAAGACATCCTTCTCCTGGTCTATTCCTAGTTCTGCAGAGTCTTCGCTTGATGATCCTGATGTTGGTGGCTCAGCCGGCCGCGATGGTATTTGAAACTCCGCCTGCCTTTGCAACTTCTTCGCTTCATTAGCTGGCAATGGTGAGCTGCTACTTGCAGGCTTAAGTATGCTTGTTCTCCCAGATGTCTCCGGCTCTAAACTATTCTCTGGTCGTTGCTTTTCTTCAGCTAGGGGTTCCTTCGCCATTTCCGATCGTGGCCTCTCATGGTATACATCTTTGTCCCGCTTAGACGTACCAATATCGGACTCCGCTGGGGGTATTGTCCCATCCGGCAAAGGAAATCTCTCAGCCTTCTCTTGCCTTACCCCCAATTCCCCGTTTGGTAAGGGCTCAGCCGTGGTATTGCCTTCCCTCTTCTCGTAAAAGTGGTCTTGCTCTATGCCCTCCTTCATCACCCGCCCGAGACCATTGCCCTCTACACTGTCATTGCTGGGTACAGCAGTCCCTCCACCATCTGCCCGTGCTTGCTTAGCCCACGAAGCTTGCGTTGAGTAGGGCGCACTCGGCCCATCGAAGCGTTGCGCGAGTGCTGACGCTGCTTGAACCGTAAGTGTAAGTCGGTCTGTCTGATGCTTCACCGCCTTGACGAGAGATGAGGTCCTGTTGTAGACGTCCAGTTGGCGA
>JAABUP010009452.1_pt1 | contig 11969 bp, 19 predicted proteins | sample 5559201 | NCBI WGS metagenome assembly JAABUP01 (sample SAMN10711887, study PRJNA513373) | rock metagenome | isolation source: Antarctica rocks | place: Antarctica | reverse complement strand
GTGTAAGGGGGCTAAGCACAAGGCATGTGCAGTGCTATTACCTTTCCGAGGACTCCAAAGAGGAACAACCAGATGGCAGTGGCCACACCCGCCATACGCGAGGCACACAGGGTGAAGGCAATGATACCATTGTTTTGGGCAAACACGTTCACTGGTGGTGAAGTGGCACAGCTGGCCAGGAAACAGTTGAAACCTGTGCACCAATGCCAGCAGCTTCAGACACCAGCAGTAATTGACAGAGGTGGAGCCAGCACAAGGCTTTGCTTGCAGTCTTGGGCCATCAGCACATGCTGCACTGGGCATGCATTGATGTAGGTGAGACCAAAAAAACACAATGAAGCAGGCATATTGCAACAGGCACAGAAGTTAGATGGCATACCATCTGCAAGCAGACATCCTTGAATCCTCTCGTCATGCCTTGGGCCTATCTGCTCAATGCCTGAGGCTTCCTCGGTAGCTGTGATGTCTCCCACAGCTGTGGCAGCATCAGCCCAGTACCCAATGATGAAAGGCAAAATTGCACCAGGATAAATGCCAATATTGAACGTGTGCACCTGCACGTTCGAATAGCATGCTGAAGAGTGCTGTGGCTCAACATGGCTGCAAGATCATGTGCAGTGACCAGCACAGTCTAGCCACATCAGGACAAACTGCATAACCCTTCAAGCATTGGCGCAAGCCAGAAATAAGACTATTGCAGAGGGACGAAAGGCATTGTTTGACTTGGGACAGTTTGTTGTAAGGCTTACCCAGAAGAAGGTGCCGGCAGGGGCAGCATTGACAGCAGCCATGTCCACATATGGCTTGCCATCCTTCTTCACAATAGCAGCCACGGCATAGGCCATCAACCAAGCCAGAATGATCTGCACATCAGGCAGATGTCAAAACACAACAGTAGATGGGTTTGGCACTGACCTCTCAGTATAAGCAGCCTGATGACCAGGAGAAAGTGCGGCATCAAGCAATGCTGCCAGTCTGAGTGTCCACAATAAACATATAACAATTCAACAGTAGCAATAAGATTTACAGTGTTTCAAAGGCAGCGGCACCTCTTGTGCGTGACTCACACAACCATACTTTATAACCCTGAGGAATGCAAATGATGCACGTGAGGACTTACAGCAGAGTTTCTGGCAAAGGGTGAGCCAAAGGTCTCCAGCAGGATGATGAAGAGGAATGCCAATGCACCCAGACCCTACAGCACAACACAGCCTGAAGAATGACTCAGATACAGCTGAAAGTCTATATTGCTTTCTCTGTATACCATGCAGCTTAGTATTTGGTGATACATTGTGTTGCAGGTGGCTGTAACGCTGTCATCAAGACTGTCAATGCAAGCATCACAGGGAGCTCCCTGTTGTCACATTTGACCGTCTTGCCAAAGTGTACACCAGTAGCACCATACACATCATATGTGATGCTTGCATTGACAGTCTTGATGACAGCGTTACAGCCACCTGCAACACAATGTATCACCAGTCAGATTGAGCACTGTCTTGCTCCTGATGGCAGATGCAATACACTACAGCAAGTATAGTTGACAATGCACTGCAGCAAGTGTGCTGCATAATGTGATGCTGCAGCAACAGGACTTTTGCACAAGAGTACACATGCGTTATGCCTGACCAGAACCCTGCAGGTGTGACCTATGACCTACTGTCTTCAATCACCAACTAAAGCGCCCTACTGTGACCTGTCTGGCAAAGCACAAGGCGAACAACAGAATACATATTCAGCTTAGAAAGACGCTGATTGGCAAGCTGACTACCAGCAGCTTGTTCAGCAGCAGTCCGGCAAGGTGAGAAGCAAGCATGTCCTGAATGGAGCAAAGGATATAAATGAAACAGAGATGAGTGAGCATCTGACCAGATACTCGCGAGAGCCAAAGGGAAGCTCCACTTGGCCATTGCCAGTGCAGTTCTGAGGCAACCCAGTTGTTGAGTTGAGCAGAGAGCATCCACCACCCCAGTCCTGAAGAATTTTAACACCAGCCTCAGTGCTGCTGGCCAATGAGCGCGATACTTTGCGGCACAATAAGACATAAAATTAGCAAGCAGGACCCCACAAAGGCACAAAACTGCTTGCCACTTGGCACTCACTGTTACACTAAAAATTCAATGCCAAGAGGCTTCATGACAGCCACTGACAGCAGAAGGCAAGTCAGTTGACACAGCTGAGGATGCATGCATGTATAGGCATACAAGGTACCCACCGAGATACCAGCAACACCAATCAAGGTGACTCCAACCAGGAAGACAGTCAAGCCAGCAATCCAGGTGGGGAAGAGCTTCCTCAGCACTCTGGGGGGCAGGAAGGAGATGAGAGTGGTGGCAAAGGAGCAAACCATATTGGTTCCCAGAAACTTGCCATAGGCATCATTCCAGCTGTATCCTTGTGCCTGATGGCCACAAAACAAGAAGCTGTCATGATGACTTGGCATGTACAGGAGAAAGATCAAGTACTCTGGCGCAGAAAAGAAAACCATCTGAAAGGGTGACTTCAAGCATAGAAGGGCTTGCACACCCTGGCATGCAGTGCAGTGCATCTGTTGTTGCCAAAAGGTACAAACACACTCATGAAAACAAGATACATGGAAAGTCACAAACCTGGAGATTGCTGATGCTGTTCAGCCCAACCACAATCTGAGTTGTGGTGATCCCCAGCACTGAGACAATTCCTGTTCCATAGTAGTACCGAGTAAAAGGCAGCTTGAAGCGCACAACGTGGAAGAAGGTGCCAATACCACAAGCCATCAAGGCTACGGATGTCAAGTCTGCAACACAAGTTGAACATTTTTACCCTGGGGAAACTGCAATTACTGAGCTGCTGGATGCAAACAGTGTGCGTGTCCGAGTGAGATGGCTATGCCGCAGCCTGGAGCTACCAAGAGCACAAAAGGATGATGCAGCGCAGCCCATTGCTTATCTGGTGGCTTTCTCAGATAACTAAGTCAACGTCAAAACACGAATGGACATAGTGGATGTTCCATGTTTGCATATAAGGCAGTCTCAGTCTGCACTCAGCATGCCAACAACAGCTAGTAACATGCATAGTGCAGGCAGTACAGTTGCTTACATTGGGTGATGTTGACATTGGGGTTGGTGGATGCCACAATGATGGGTCCAAGCACAATGCCTCCTGTCATGGCCAGAGCATGTTGCAGGCCCATGATTGCAGCCAGCAGAAGTGGCAACGGCTCATTGACAGCAAAGAATGGCGGCAGCCTGTCTGTGGTATCCTTTCTGCAGTAAGGCCACTTGGGCTGCAACCAAAACATGGCAAACTTAGAAAGTGTTCAACTGGATAAAAATTGTCCACTATTGGTAAGCACACCGTGTGTTCCGCAAGCACAAAGCAACGGATGAAGAGCCCCCTGAGTCCTGCAACAGCAGCCTTGTTTTACATGTTCTTTCTGAAGCTCACCATAAACAGATATTTGTACGCTTTATACCGCGCCGGCAAGCAAAAGGGTCAGTTCCCTAACGCGGGAGGGAAAGGAGGTGAAAGCCTCCTGCAACAGGACAGTCAACTTTGGCTCGCAGGGTTGCAGGCTTTATGCAATCGGTACAGCACAACAATCATGCTTGTCGACGGCTTGCGACGACTCAGGAACATGCGCGCGTCAGAAGAATGGAGACCGGAAGGTCGAGATACGGATAAAGATAATGGATACATAAGAGGTTATGTCATGTACACACACAGCCCGTTATACAACTTGTCCTTTTTCATAGCTCGGGCTGAAAGACAAGTTGTTGACTTGCAGCATCTCCATTTACGGCAGATTATACATGCTATCCGAAACGGGTGAGACCGCAGAGATCCAACCAACCTGCAGCAGCTGCTTATCACAGCCCGTCGTCTCCTGACGTATTGGCAGTCGCTGCGCTGCGGAGGCACACCTTGTCTCGACACAAAGGTTATATTGGAGTGCGAACCTGTAACGCGTCTTGTTGCCAACTTTGACGTCAGTGAACGATCTGACTAGGGACCACTTTTTAATATGTTTAGTAACATGTGAACCGACTAAGCAAATCTCATGACTAACTTCGTGAGTAAGGGGCCGTTCACGCAATGGCCTTGGCCTGAACGACTTTATGAGCCACTTTTCATTTGCTTTTGCTGCATGCGGAGCCAGTGTGTTTTTGCATGCACTCAAGTACACACCGACAATCGCCTCGACCTGCCCACAAACTTTATGGCACAAAGTTCTCTTTGTGGGTACATGCATGCTAGGAATGCTACGGCTTTGTAGGCCATGATCATGACTCAGTGAGCTGTGCAAGCCGTGTCTTCACCACACATGTGACTCTTGCTTCGTTGTTTGTGCATGTGCTGAAGCACATGCGGGACCAACATCAACTCATAATCCGTGCTCTTCACTGGGCACCATTTGCAGCAAATGATTTGCTGCATCAATGACAGCCATGCTTACGTCACAGAGGACCCAAGGGGCTTCAAATTTCTAGGGTGCGGTAGTGCCAGCACGGCTTTGCTTGCGATCTGGAGCGTTGAAGCTGTTGATGCAAAGCAACCCTGTGCAACATCAAAGTGACCATACTGCAGTTGCGACCGTCGATCGCCACCCTCGGCTGGCGATTTGTTCTAGTTAGGTCAAACAGATGCAACCTTTCGCCTAGCCCGATCAGCAATTTGCTCGCGACTCCAACTCATCGACTCCCAAAGTGCGCTTGGTTTAATGGCTTTGGACCAGCAAAGAGTCGCTGCCACAGTGTGATGGCCCAGGCAGATCAGCAGCCCAGTGAAGAGGTACATGCAGAGCCACAAGGCATGGAAGAGGAGGCACGACTTTTGACATCTTTGCAAGAAGTCCCGAACATCAGCAAGTGTTGGCTCAGACCTGCTCATGCAGGCGGATTGAGCTTGACGGTGCGGTGACCTGGCTGACTCGTAAAGCGTGCCTGCTGCTCCTCTGAACATACCAATTTCTGTAGAACTGATGATGTTTGTTGAGCAGCTTCTCTGTGCACATGCAACACACCAGATGTAGAGGCTGGTCTGGCTTTGCATGCTTATGTACAGAAATGTAAACATAAGCATCACATGCAGATTGTGCTCTCATGCCTTGACACAGGTACAATATAGTCAGCGCAATCTGCCAGGCAACAGTCAGAGGAAGTATGCGCAGACAATGCATATCCCCAAAGACTTCTCTGGAGACCACAAGGTCACACCAAGCTTCCCCCTAGAGCTCAAAGATGTGCAAATGTTGTCCCTTTCACCCTCAGGTCAGCACTGCCTGCCCAACCGCACATCTCACTTATCTGTGAACAGCAGTGCAGCATTCTGCATCCCAGGATTTCAGGTGATGCTCCTTCAAATGTGCCCACATGGCTGTAACCTTCCAACAAGCGTCTTGTTGCTTTTAAAGCAATGCTTTATACATAATTTTCTCACTACTTGGCATCAGCAGCAGCATGGGGGTGTAAGTCCATCACAAGCAATACAATAACTTGCATCACACAGGTAAACGTACACTAGTTGTGCGTGGCGGAAGCGAGGGTAACAGCTGCAGCCTAGAGGTATGGATGGGCAACAGGGTGACTAAGGAGCTGATTGTCCCCAAGAAGCAGCATGGGGGGGTGTACAATGATGGCTGGTTTGGCAGTGGCGCTGCCTGGAGCCCTGACGAGTCCAGGCTTGCCTATGTTGCCGAGGTCAGCCGTCCTGTAGCAAGCGCCTTTACTTGTCAAAAACTCCCTGTATGTTGCAAATACTCATACCACTTCACTACCAGCCTGCCTAGATATCCTTCTATGCTTGCATATGAGCCTGCACAACTTTGCAGTCCTCACAACCAAGGTCAAGAGTCCTTCTCCATCATGTGCATGCAACAGGGCATGACTGATAGGGCGTGACGAATGCAGGCACCTGCAGGTTCGCAGACACCATCATGGGGAGGTCTTGTCAAAAGCTCCAAAAGCAGCGGCGAGGGGGATGACAAGGATGCGGCTGCTCCCAAGACCTGGAGAGGGCAGGGTGAATGGCAGGTGCCCACCCGGTGCCCCCCCCCATGCTTGCCTGCCTGTCTTTATGTTTTCAGCCATTTGGCACCTGTAATGTATAGGTACGCTTCATTCGGACAGGCCAGCTAGTCTTGCTGTTGGCATTCTTGCTGTGCGTCCATCATTCCATCCTCTGAGGGTATGTTTCAAGGTTGTATTCAGTCTTTGATCTGCTGTTCTTGCAGCAAACAAAAAAGCAGCGTCTGAGCACAACAAATGTTGACCTGAGTTGCCTACTTGTTGCTGCTGGTTGTACAGGAGGACTGGGGAGAGCTGAATGTGGGCAAAAGGCCGCCCTCGCTGTTTGTGCTGGATCTGAAGCATTGGAGCCTGAAGCCTGTCAAGGGCTTGCCGCAGGACAGCAGTGTGGGTCAACCAGAGTGGACTCCTGATGGTATGCATATTCTTCACATCTTTTTTATAGCTTCTGCTCTGACATGAGGCTTGAGATGTAAGTGAAAGTGTGGCTGTTGACAGTGCATCTGAGAAGGGTCAGGCATACATTCTCAGCACATTATGGTATAAGCTCTGCTGTTGCGTTTAGTGAGAGGCTGCTACACCTGGCTGCTGATCTGCTTTGAGTGATTTGTCACGGACACATCTGCTGCTGCACCCCTGACAGTTGACAGTAACAGTGAACACGTGCTCTGTTGCTGCTGATATGCTACTGGCTTATGAAGTTTGCTTACCTGCAGGCACGTCTCTGGTTTGCACTGTCTGGTTCCACAAGGCTCACAACTTCCCTACAATGCCACAGCGCCTTGGGATTGTCTATTGTATGAACCGTCCCTGCTCCCTCTACAGCGCCAAGATTCCCTTCACCTGCAAGAACAACACTCCCTCAGACTTAAACCCTCAGGCCAAGTGCCTGACAGAGGGCTTGCTCAGTGCAGCAAGCCCCAAATTTGCTCCTGGTGGGGACAAGCTCATCTTCCTGTCCCATGATGCAGCTGCCAGCAGCGGAGTGCATCACGCCACTGCAGCCCTCAAATGCCTGAACTGGTCTAAAGGTCAGTGTTGCTCTGTCTTGATTCATCGCCTGCACAGAGATGGCGGCACAAATGCTGTCACACTCGTGCTACTGCAGCCTCAACTGCCTGAAGTGGTCCAAATGTCAGTTCTGCGCTGTCTTGATCTGTTGCTGCCTGCTTTGCAGAGATGGCAGCCCAAATGATGGCACACTGCATGTGCACATGGTTTGCCATTGTGATCTCAGTGCAGATGTGCTCATATTGCAGCGCAGCGTTCGCCTTCTGAGTGATGTCAATGTGCTGTGCATGCCACTGCTGCACCACATGATGCAACACATAGCACTGCGTCTCTATGCCTCTATGTTGCGCAACAACTGACAACATGTGACTGATGTGCAGAAGGTGCACAAGCAGGTGTAGAGACTGTGGTGGAAGTTGTAGACAGTCCTAGCTCAGACGATGCCTTCCCAGGGCTGTACCTTGGGGCCCTGCCAGAAAGCCCTTTTCTTGGTATGATGCGGTTTCCTAGTTGACGTCAACAATGCTTGCGCTTTGCTGGTTGTTGACCTTTCCAGCTGTACTTTGCTGCATTGTTCTGCGCCGTACCATGCTGTGCTGTGCTGCGCTTTTCTGTGGTGTGCTGTGGTAGCCTGCCCTGCCAGAACCGTAAAAGCATGTGATACTTCCTTCTTGAGCTGTGTTTTTGTGAATAAGCCTGTGCACTCTGTTTTTTTTTGGGGTCCATGGGCCACTGCCACATTTGTTCAAGGTGCTGTGTTGCCTGCTGCACTGCGCTAACAGCTTGCTCCTGCTGTTGACATGTCACCATCGTCTTGACTGCGTGCAGACAGCAACACACTGATTGTGACCTCTCAGTGGCGCAGCAGCACCGCACTCTTGGCAATCAGCCTGGAGTCAGGCCATGTGCAGCGCATGAGCCAGCATGACACAGACAGAGCCTCCTGGGTCTTTGCTGCCACATGCCAGGGTAAACAATCACTCCCTGTCTGCATTGCCTGTCAACTTCACGTCCTGCAGCCAACATCTATGCACATTGTCTGAATCTGTGGCAGAAGGATGAGTACGTCTGCTCCAAGAACAGATTGCTTGCATGCTTCATATATCATGTTCTGTGGCCATGTGCATCATGCACAGCCTTCAAGCAGGCTGCCACAATTGCTGCAAACAGTACAGTCACACAAGCATTTTGTCTGGGGCATCAGCAAGTAGGGCTGGGTGACAAGGCATGACGTCATCTGTTGTGACCAGGCACAGCCACACTGAAGAGCTACATTGCAGGAAGCCAAGCTCAAGCAAAGCTTTGCACCACTAACTTTCATGCTGCCTGCAGGATTGGTTGTTGCTGTGACATCATCTCTACATCAGCCACCCAACCTCCAGTTTACAGCAGAGGCTGCAAGTAAGATGCCTGTCTGGGTGCCCTTGGCCCTTGAAGGCAGCTGGCCCTTTGACAAGGTTGTTGAGCAGGCGCTGCCCATGATGCAGCATGAAGTCCTCAAGGTGCACATCTTTGCTTTTTGCTGCTTTGGGAACACCCTCTGCAGCAGCTGCTCTGCCTGTCAGCTCTTAGTTGTGCCAAGGCAAATTCACAAGTGAGATGTCTTTGGTGGGTTGTACTGCTAGCAGCTGAGGGAGTCAGACTACCTTTCTGGACCAGTGCATGACTCACTCACTATTGACCAGTTACAGCAGCTGGACAGCAGCTGGTCAGTAGCAAGCCGACTTTGCCACTATCTTCAGCCTCAACGGCTGCTATGTAGCAACCCTTGCTAACCCCAAACCCTATATAGCTGTCAATAAGATCTAAGTAAGCGCTTTGGTTTGCTGCGGATCTCATGTATGAAGGTTATTGCAGGTGAAAGCCACTAATGCACCAAACCTGCCTGTTGAGGCGGTCCTGATTACTCACAAAGACATCACCACTCCTTGCCCAACCATCCTGATGCCGCATGGGGGACCCCACTCCTGCTACCCCACCTCATACTTCTCTGGCTACACCTTCTTGGTCAGCCTGGGCTACAACCTGGTGCTGGTCAATTTCCGCGGCTCTACAGGCTTTGGCGAGGACTCAATCCAGTCCTTGCCTGGCAACATTGCCACCAATGACGTTCTGGACTGTATGGCGTGCTTGCAAGCTGCCATTGGAACAGGTATCTGTCTGCATCAACTTGTTGAAGTCCTGCAGCTCTTGGCAAGGACATGCTGCACTTGGATACATGCATGGTGTAAAGCGTACACATCTGGTCGGTGACCATGCATGAGCTTGAACTGGGCAATAATAACATACCTGTTGCATATACTGAGGATCAAGCTCGGATGGAGAAGCACATTGAAGCTTTGCCTGTGTATGGAAGCAACCATCATCAAAGTAGGCTGGCTGCCAATCTGATGTGTTCCGGTGATTGATGCTGTGATCCATGCAACGTGTAGGAATGGTGGACAAGGACAAGGTGGGTGTCATGGGAGGCTCACATGGCGGCTTCCTAACAGGCAATCTTGTGGGGCAATACCCTTCATGTTTCAAATGTGGCGTGCTGAGAAACCCTGTCATGGACCTGGGGCTCATGATCCACTGCTCAGACATCCCAGACTGGTGCTACATTGAGGCCTTTGGGTCCAAGGTATGCAGTGACCTGACACTGAGCGCCCTGAATGCATCTGCATCCATACAACAATAGTGAGTCACTCCAAATGCATGGGTCAAATGCAGAGAAAGCCCAGAATATTTTTGCTAGTCAGATGCGCTCAATATGAGGACACGTCGTACATTGCTTGCCGGCTGTGAAGCATTGTTTTTTCTTCTGGTGAAATATATTATGCATGCTATCCTCACACACCGCGGCGCATGACATGAGACAGATGCCAGCACAGCTTGCACGTGTGACATGCAATGCTAGTTGACTGGCATGCAGTAAAAGCAGACAGTGCTCATGTCACATTTTGCTCCTCACCCTTTGTGCTGCTATGGCTGTTCTGGTGTCCAATGCTGCCGTTGTTGTGCAGGAGGGGCTGCGCAGAATGCAGGTGAAGCCGACGCTTGAGGACCTAAAGAGGTGGAGAGAAGTGTCCCCAATAGCTCATGCAGACAAAGTCACAGCTCCACTGTTCTTTATGCTGGGTGGCAAGGACCAGCGGGTTCCGCAGCGTGATGCCAAGCAGTACTTGGCAGCCTTCAAAGCTAGACAAAATGCACCAGAGACCCGTGTCATTGTCTTTCCTGAAGACACGCATGCTCTTGACAAACCACAGACAGAGTTTGAGCAGTTTTTGAATGCTGCTTGGTGGTTCAAGCGATTTTTGAATTGATGCCCTGTCTCTTTGATTTGTGACAATGTGGTTGCACAGGAGCACTACTGCACCATGCACTTCAGAGCGTATATGGTTCAGCATTTGTGAGGATGATAACTGCAATGTAATCATCGCTTGGTGATTCAGAGATCGTTATGGCTTCCAAGCACAACAGTTTCCAAGGCTTGCGCAAGTTGACCCTAACCCCTAAAAGACCCATATCTGCAAGTGTTAGAGCCGAAAATGTGGCTCAAAGGTTCTACCCCAATTTGGAGTACATGTCACAACACGTTGCGCGGGCCAAATCAGGTGCTGATGGTCACAATGGACGTGTATGAGCCACTTGTGCTGCACCAAAAAATGGCTCATGCCTCGAATCACAGGTGCCCCAAAATGTCATGCCACATGCACTCTGGTCACTATACGACCTACCCATGGACCATGCTAAACTGCTCAGCTGAAGCTGAAACTTCACACATCAGGTCATTGTGATGATTGCTGATGATGGGCCGTGAAACAGTGGGCCGCAACACAACAAAACAGGCACCCCAAATTGTGTCATGTCTTCACACAACATTCACTCTACATGACATCAAAAGGTGCCGCTAGGAGCTGTCAAATTCTGTCCAACTGGCATCACTGTTCATTGTACATGCATAGGCTCCAGAAACGAGTGAAAACATGGCGCCAACAAGCATCTCAGCAGGGCGATGCCACATTCTTCACAACCAAATTGCCTAATTCAGTCTAATTGACCCAAGTCACTACAGGTCCAGCTCAATATCACCATCAGATTGCACATCCAACTCTATGTCACTGTCCTCCATGCTGTCAGACTTGCATGACTGGTACTCCTCACTGTACTGTTGTCTGACTCAGAATCTGACACGATGACGTGCCTGCAATGTGGGGCTGTGCTCAAGCGAGCTCTGCTGCAGCAGCAAGTGCATCTGACCTGATCTGCAGCATTGCTGTCCTCCAAAGCTGCATGCTGTTCACTGCATTCTGAGCTAGCCTGGGGTGGAACTGCATGTCATACCACTTGCGCCATTGCTGCTCGCTGTGACCCATCACCATAGCAGCTCCCTGATTTGATGGACCAGCTGCAGCAGTGTTGGATGCTCTTTCATCAACAAACACTTGCCTACACATGCTTGGATTCATGCTGACACCTCCTTGCAAGACCAACAATACAAGGTCAATACTGCACCAGCAAACCCCCTACCATGCATGTCCATGAACACATATGGACAGCTTTGGCCAATCAGCAAGTGGTGGTCAAGCAGAGCCCTACGTGGCTCTCCTAGGTAGGTGTACAGCAGCTCAGCCAGCTTTGCTGGCAGATCAAACATTATGGAGGCCTGACCCGACTTGCATGCATTCTTGTGGTGAGGCAGCTTGATGCGCATCAGCAATGGCGTCAAGGTGATGATGTACAGCCTGTTGCCCTCACAACCAGGCAGCTTGCAGTCAGGATGCAGGCAAGGCCCCTTGTAACTGGGAGCAACCAAGCCTCTGATGCATGACAATCTGATAGTAGGCAGGTGTGAGAATGTCACGCTACCCAAGGCTGCATCGTGCAGCTGTCTGCTGGTCTGCGCGGTGACACCTTGCTGCTGCAGGTCCAGCTCAGCATGTTTCCATGCTGTGTCAATGATGTGCACCA
>JAABUP010009448.1_pt1 | contig 11971 bp, 8 predicted proteins | sample 5559201 | NCBI WGS metagenome assembly JAABUP01 (sample SAMN10711887, study PRJNA513373) | rock metagenome | isolation source: Antarctica rocks | place: Antarctica | reverse complement strand
ACAGTTACACGTCAAAAGTCTTCGCGAATTAGCCGAAATTACCCTTTCGCGACGTGATCAATTATGAAGTGACTGTCTTTACCCCCCATCCACAACCATGCCACGCACCCTGTTGACGCCCATATTGGGCAATTCCTCTTGTCGTAAGGAATTGACCCCATATGAGTGAGGACTAATTGTGGGTCGCAGTTCCAGGGGTGCAAGTACTGCGGAAATTCAGAAGGAGTTTTTAGTGCCTGAATCAACCATTAGGTCAACAATTTCACAGGCCCCCCTACTCAACCACAGTGTCAGCAAGCCCTGAAGTGGCTGTTCAAAGTGTTGTTCTCTTCATGAACAACAACATATTATATGCACAGCTTGAGTCAAGCTCAAGATCACCTATTGAGAGCTCATTAAGCTGACAGAGGTCAATTGCTCAAAGTCAACAGTATATTGAATACTCAAGAAGCATGAACTCATCAATTGACTTGCAAAGAAGCATTCACTTTTACAGAAGAAGAATGCAGTCAAAAGGCTTGTCTGAGTGAAGAAACAGAAGAATTAAATCAATGATAACTGAGTAAAAGTGATTTGAACAGACAAGTGTTCAGTAAAGCAGAGCACAAGCAAGAGTAGAAAGTGAGGGTTTTAAACTTCAGCAGATAAGTGAAAGAGAAAGAATATTCAAACTGTTTTTAAGAACAAGAACATGTTTGTGATGATGTGAGAGGCTATCTGTCATGAGTTGAACCCATACTAAGGTCTTATGATTTAGTTGCTTACTAAGACCCTAAGACTAAAGCACATTATCTTTTTGCTTCTGTATGAAGCTCTTCTTTTTCTCTTCATAGTATTCTTCTTGTATTTAGAAATTACCAATCAAGTGTCAATCTCATTACAAACCTGTGACACTATTTGAGGCAAAGATATTACAACCATACTCAATTAAAACTAACAGAATGAGTCAAATGTAAGAACTGTGTAGTCTCTGACATGAGATGACAGTTTGAATGTCAACTCAACTGTGAGAATGTCAAGTCAACCTCTAACAGGTTGAGTTGACTCTTTGAGGGTTGACTTTTGTTCTATATAGAAAGGATTGTTTCTCTTATGAAAATGATTGTGTTCAACTCAATACAAGTTATCAACTACTGATTTACTCTACACTGCGCACTGAGATCTTTATATCAACAAGCACAAATCTTTAGCTTTAATATTTGAGGCATCTCAGATCAGAACATAACACTTTGAACATTCTTATGATATAAAAATGACAATCAGTGCACAGAAGTCAGCTTTGACAAGTCAAGTCAACCTTCAAGACCTTCAGCAAACAATTGATGTACTTAAGGTATTGACACTCAATGCATTCACAGATGAGAGAGAGAAGCTGTGAGCCTTCTTGATCAAGCTTGAGTTATATATTGAATTCAATCAGACAAAGTTCAGATTTGAGATGAACAAAGGTCTGTTTACTGTATTGTACCTCAAAGATGCAGCATTTGATTGAGTTGACCTCAAACTGCATGAGTTCCTCAACAAGACACTGAAAAAACAAATAAACAATAAGAAATTCATATTCAGCAACTATAAGAAGTTCAAAGATGAGCTTCAAAGAGCCTTTGAGATAGTCAACAAGAAACAAGCAGTGAAAAGACAACTTCACATTCTAAAGATGAATAAGTTGACAGTCAAGTATGCGGCAGAGTTTCAGCAAATTGCGGCCCTAATGAATTGAGATGACAATGCTTTAGTATTGCAATACTATTGAGGACTCAACAAGACTATCAAAGATGAAATAGTCAGAATGAATTGACCTGAAGAGCTTCAGAATATGATCAATATCTTCATCAACATCAACAGTCATCAATGAGAATGACAAATGAAGCGTACAAGACACTACACATCAAAGATGTGAAAAAGACACTATATTCTCAGAAGAGGTGACTCTATGAACCTTGACGCAATTGAGAAGCATCATGAGCAGCAATCATGAGTAAAGCAAGAATGATGCATGAGCAAGCCCTATAAGCCTCAATCTTGATGAGCAGAGACTCACAAATGTTACAACTGTGAAAAACCTGAACACCTTGCAAGAACCTGCAAGAAATCTCAACAAGAGAGAAAAGAAGTTGCAGCAACAGATACACACATAGTGCATGATGCTCTGAGCTGAACAGTCTGCTATGACAACATGTGCTGAACACATATGAGCAGCAAAGACAGAGTCAAATGATACTCACAGAAACTCAAGAAGAAACAAAACAGTTACAACACAACAGATTGATCAAAGAAATTAACTATTTTAAAGAAAGTCAAGATCAAAGAAACTGATACTCACAAAACTCAAATAGAAGAAGACTACAGCAATAGCATCTGAACAACCCTGAATTTGAACACAAACTCAAAAGATGTCAACAACTGAGAAGTCAACATGAGACTCAAAACAAGATATGAGCACTTTAAGAATCAGCGCTGAGAGATGCGTCAACAACTGCTAGAAAGACAGCAGAAAGAGCTCAAGAAGAAAGTTGATGATCTTAAGAAGCAACAAAAAGAAATAAAAGAAGCAAGAGCATGCTTAAAACTCAACAAGTTAATGAAAGATGTATGAGCAGCAATCAACTCAGTATCAAAGAAATTTCTTTTTTTTTAGAAAAGAAATTTATAACAATTTGTGTGAAAAAGTAAGAGCCACAAAATCAAGATCTGTTTATTCACAGGGTACTCAACATCAGGTGATGGTTGTTGAATCTTTTCAGAAGACTACATGTCACCTGAGTTTCTGAAGAAAGTGAAAGCACTTCAGAACCAGATTCAGTGAAAATATAATCAGTACAAACTGCGCCTGCATTCAGAACAGTATATTGAGAAAGACAGCAAGAAATACATACAACTGATCATACAAGAAGTAAAACCTAAATGATTTCAGAATCTCTGAAGAAGAGCAAGCAACACAATACAGTCAAAAAACTACAAGCTTTCTCAAAGAGACTAGAGAACAAGAAGCTTTTAATGTCTCAGAAGAACAACAAGAACCATAAGATATGGGTTGATGTTCAAGTTGAATGAGATAGACTTCTTCAAGCAATGGTAGACTCAGAAGCAACCAACAACTATATTTTGCAATGAGTGATAGAAATGCTAGAACTAACGCTCAGCAAGCGCTGAAGCCTATGCAGATATATATGATCAACAGAGAATCTGAGTGAATAGCAGACCAGGTTCATATTGAAGTCATAATACTAGAAGATTCACAGAAGTTGACATTTGATGTTCTCAATTCAATCAAGTATGATGTCATACTAGAAATGTCCTGATTACATGAAAAGAACTCAAGAATTGATTGAATCAGCAAAGAACTATACATCATGATAAATGTGTATGAGATTCCTGAACAATCAGAAATGAGCTTATCAGAGCATAAGTCATGAGATCACAAAATACTGCTATTGAATGACAAGCAGCCAAAGTGAATGTCACTATACTCAATGAGTGAAGATTAACTCAAGAAAGTCAGAACTTACCTTGATGAGAATCTCAAAAGAGAATTCATCAGATCATCAAAGTCACTGACAGAATACTCAATTCTGTTTGTATCAAAGAAGAATGAAACAAAGTGACTATGTGTCAACTACAGACAACTCAATGAGATAATTAGATGAGACAGTTATTTCTTATCATTGATCAAAGAGTTGCAAGATCAATTAGACAGAGTCAAGTGGTTCACAAGTCTGAACTTGAAAGAAGCCTATTACTGAGTACAAATGAAGAAAGAAGAGAAATGAAAAACAGTGTTCTAAACAAGATACAAACACTACAAATACACTGTTATGCTGTTTGAGCTCAAGAATGCCCTCGTCACCTTTCAAAGGTTAATCAATGACACATTGAGAGAGTACCTTGATGATTTTGCAATTACATACCTCAATGACATTCTGATATACTCAGATAACCTTAAGATGCACTGCAGTCATGTGCACAAGGTACTGAGAAAGCTTAATGAAAGGGTTTTGTATGTGAAGAAATCAAAAAGCAAGTTCAAAGCAAAGAAAATCAAATTCCTTAACTATATTATTCAATCTGAGCAAATCAAGAAGAACTCAAAGAAGACAAACACAGTCAGAAACTGACCTTCATCAAAATGAGTCAAGAAAGTACAAGTCTTTTTAAGGTTAATGAACTATTATTGAAAGTTTGTACCTAACTATGCAAGAATTGCAGAACCCCTCACACAACTAATGCATAAGAATAAAAGATGACATTGAGATAAGAAACAGAAGAATGTGTTTCACACACTAAAGAAAAGTCTTAACAGAACAGCACATCTGAGAATACTCAATTCAACATGTGAAAAGATACTGAAAATCAACGCATTGAATTTCACAGTAGGCACATGCTTATATCAGATCAAAGATGAGCAACAGAAACTCATAGTCTATCAATTTAGAAACTATCAAAATCAAAGAAAAGATATGAGGTTCATGACAAAGAACTTCTTGTGATAGTGAAAGCACTGCAAGATTGAAGACCTTATCTCACAGATACTGAAAAGTCTATTCAGATTTACACAGATCACAAGAATTTGAGGAACTTTGCAACAACAAAACAGTTGAATCAACAACAGATTCGCTGGGCCAAACAGTTAGCCAATTACAAATTTCAAATTCATTACAAAAAGGGTAATGAGAACAGTGAAGCAGACACTTTGAGTAGACAGCCTGATCATGAAGAAGTGAAAAAGATTCACATCAGAATTCTGAGTGAAGATGACAAGGGAATTCTCACAAAAGACTTAGCAGCAACATACAAGGTGAAGCAAGCTTTCTTGATGAACAAAGAACTAATACAAGTATGTCACAACAGCAGGGCCAGTGAACACCTTGAAGTTAAAAGAACTGAGAACCTCATACAAAGAAGGCACAATATCAGTGACCTTAAGAATTAAATCACTGAATACATTGTCAGATGCAATTCATGTCACAGAAACAAGATTCAAAGAGATAAAAGATATGATGAGGTAACACAGCTAGATGCACCAAATGCGTCATGAAAGTCAGTTACTATGAACTTCATAACAAAGTTACCAATGTCAAAGGATCTGGCATAAGAAGTGAAATTTGACAGTATATTGACTATAGTTGATAGACTGATCAAGTACACCATGTTCATTTCATTCAAGAAAACTGCAATGACATCAGTATTGACATACACCATACTGCAAGAATTGATTAACAATCACAGGCTATCAAAGAAATTTATTACTGACAGAGACAAGCTGTTCACAAGCAAGTTTTGAGAAATGCTCACAGCAGAACTCAGAATAAATCATAAAATGTTGATGGCATATCACTCACAGACAAATGAGCAGAGCAAACAAATGAATCAAACAGTTGAAATGTACTTGAGACACTACGTCAATAAAAACCAAGACAACTGAGTACAACTGTTGTCAACAGCACAGTTTGCATACAACAACACACAAAATGAAACCATGAAAGAAACACCATTTCAAGCAAATTATGAATATAACCTGAAGATATGATGAGAACTGCAAGTGCACAGATCACAAAGTCAGAAAGCAATACTAGACATTGCAGAGATCAAGAAGTTGCACAAAGATCTGACAAGCAGAATTCAACAGCAAACAAAAAGAACAACAGAGATAAAACCTTTTGTGGTTGAAGAGAGAGTTTATCTAAGAACAAACAACATTTATATAAAACAAAGAAGCAAGAAATTGAACAACAAGAGCATAGAATCATTTGAAGTCAAGAGAAACATCAAGAGGTTAAGCTATGAGCTAGACTTACTCAAACAAATGTGAATACACTCAGTATTTCATGCATTCATGCTTTAGTGTTGCAATCAATTCATACCACTTCAAACCACAGAAACATCTGTCAAACCTGACAAAGAATACAAAGTTGAGAACATTTTAGAAAAACAAATGATTAGTGAAAAAGCCCACTATCTCATCAAGTGAAAGGGATACAACACCTCTGAAAACACATGAGAACTTACAGAAAACCTCAACAGTTGCGCAAAAACACTTCAGCGTTTTGAGAAGAGAAGGTGACAAGATTAAACTGTCAAAAGTCATTTGACATGTTATCAAAGAACTGAGACAAGGTCTCAGGCTGAGGAGTTTCCTCAACATCATTGTTATTATTGTTCATTTTCTTTAACAGACAAAGAGTTTTCTGTTTAGCACAATCTTGAGTCTGACACAATGTTTTGTGTAATCAAGAAAGCTTTGCAAAGAGGTGAGCTTGTTCTTCTTCAGTTTGAAGAATCTCTGACTTCAGCTTATTGCAGACACAGTTTAGCAATTCTCATGTCACACTCACACATGAATGACCTTGACAAGTACACTCAGCACATTTGAAATGCAACTTCATCATTACACAGAGGGTAGAGTGATTGAAACAATAAACACAGAGAATGTTCAAGAGACTATCAGATATAGTAATCTCTTTTGTGATGCAAAGATGATTGTCATACTCATGAGTGAGAAAAGGTTTCTGAGACATGGCTGATGTTGAGAGATTTCATTTATATCCTCACTTAAGTAGAATTCTGAGAACAGGGATCATGAGAAGAGAAGATAGTGTTATGATCATATTCAGTTAAAACTAACAGAATGAGTTGAACATAAGAACTGTGTAGTCTCTGACATAAGATGACAGTTTGAGTGTTGATTCAACTGTGAGAATGTTGAGTCAACCTCTAGCAGGTTGAGTTGACTCTTTGAGGGTCAACCCTTGTTCTATATAGAAAGGATTGTTTCTCTTATGAAAATGATCGTGTTCAACTCAATACAAGTTATCAACTACTGGTTTACTCTACACCGTGCACTGAGATCTTTATATCAACAAGCACAAACCTTTAGCCCTAATATTCAAGGCATCTCAGATCAGGATGTAACAAAAGAAAGGTTAAAATTGAACAAAATGAAAAGAGATTCATTAACTAAGAAGAATGAGTACTTAACACAGTTCTATGTTAAGATTTTGAAGAATAATCTGCTTGAAATCTGAACCCTCAGCCTGATTTTCATGTATGACAATGCCTCAATTCATAATGCTGACATCATGAAGCTGTGGCTTGAAGAGCAGAGCATTATGAAATGGCCTTCTTACAGCTCTGACTTAAACTCTATTGAACACCTTTGGTTTTATCTAAAGAAAATGGTCTACAAAGTCTGTCTCAACATAGAGCAAGTACATGACAATGATGAGAAGATTTGAAAGGCCTTGTTTGAGGCCTTAAAGAAAGCCTGATCAAGGCTTAGTGATGAGTTATTAACTATGTTAATAAAGAGCATGAAATTGAGGGTAAATGCAGTTATCAAGACAGAGAGATGATACACTCAGTATTAGTTAGAAACTGAGATTGGGGATTTTAAGTACTATACAATACTAATTATCATACAAAACTACAAGACTCTCCGGTAATTTGTTGAAAAGTTATACATGATATGATAATGGGAGTTGTGGTGGGGTAACCCCGCTCACGAACGTAGAACTGTACAAGTATAAATGCTTGTGAAAAGAGTGGGGAAGCGCGAACCCGGAGGAAGGCATGTTATTGTTAGCGAAGCCGATTACCCGTGGAAATGTATACAGACCCTAAGCATCTATAATCGAATCTGCGCGTGATGATCAAATTCTTTTTCGAGGGATGCGGAACTGAACATCGTTTGCATAATGGGAAAGATTTGCATGACCATCCGAGAGGTCAGGGCTACCCGACTGAAACTTGGCCTCGGCTCATGAAAGTGGACAGCGGAGTATCACTTGGTTGCATGTAGAGGGTGGTTTGGACGTGATGTCTGTGAACACATATACTTGCTTAGACGCCGGGGCTCAAGCATCCATTCAACTTTCGCTTCTACCAGAGACGCCTAGCTCAGGACTATCTTATTGCCCAGATGGCATCCGCCTTAGGTACCTTTGACTTCCATCTATTAAGCCCCAAAGGCTTGCTACTGTCTTCAGCGATAGTTCCGGCACTTGTAAGAACGGCACCCTTGAGTCTTGATACCTTGCTGACGTCGCACCCTCCAGTGCATCATTTCCCTCATTCTCAAAGCAATATACAACATCTACTTTCATCCTCTCCGCTCCTTTCCTGGACCTAAATCCTTCGCTGCGACTCGTCTCAGCCATGTACGATCTCTTCTCAGCGGACAGCTCTCCTTTACCGTCCAAGATCTGCACGATGAATACGGCGAGATTGTCCGAATAGCCCCTGATGAACTCTCGTTCAACAGCCCGCAAGCTTGGAGAGATATCTACGGTCACCGTCAAGGCCACAAGAGCCTTGTAAAGGACCTTGCCTTCTTTGGTATTCCGCTGGAAGGCGTGCACAGCATCATCACCACACCGAGTGATGCGGATCACTCGCGAATGCGAAGATTGCTCGCACATGCATTCTCCGAAAAAGCCTTGAGGGAGCAGGAACCCCTCATCACATCCTATATTGACCTTCTCATCGGCAAACTCCATCAACAAATACGAAGCCCTAATAAAGGAAAGGTCGACATCGTCAGGTGGTACAACTACACTACTTTTGACATCATCGGCGATCTTGCGTTCGGCGAACCTTTCGATTGTCTCAAGAACGAGGAATACCATTCTTGGGTGGCTCAAATCTTCCAAAGCGTCAAGTTCGGTGCCTTTCTTCAGGCTACGAGACGGTTCCCGCCCTTGACAAAAGCGCTTGGATATGTTTTGCCGAGAAGTCTGAAAGAGCAGAGAATGAAGCATATGGCGAACAACAAGGCCAAAGTGGATAAAAGGTTGAAGTTGGGAAGAGAGGTGGACAGACCGGATTTCATCTCGTATATTCTGAGACACAACGATGAGAAGGGCATGAGCGAGTCCGAGATCCTCAGTTCCGCTTCTACTCTGATCATTGCCGGGTCCGAGACTACCGCGACTCTTCTCAGCGGTACGACCTTCCACCTGTTGAAAAACCCGGAGACGTACAAGAAACTAGTGAACGAAGTGCGAGCGGCCTTCAAATACGAAGATGAGATTAACAATATCACCGTCAACAAACTGGAGTATCTGCATGCCGTGCTTGAAGAAGGCTTGCGCATATATCCGCCCGTGCCGTGCACTCTGCCTCGCAAAACGCCAGCGGAAGGTGACGAGATTTGTGGGAGATGGATCCCAGGCAATGTAAGCCCAAACCGTTCCCTACTACTAAATCTGCACCTGCGCCTGCCTCAAACCACAAGCAGAAGCAAGAAACACCCGCTAACCAAGCTTTTCTCCCCCTAAAGACCTCCGTGGGAGTAAACCATTGGGCTGCCTACCAATCACCCACCAATTTCGCCCGTCCCAACGAATTCATCCCTGAACGCTGGCTCCCCTCTCCGTCGTCAGAATTCGCCTCAGACCGCAAATCCGTCCTCCAACCTTTTTCCACCGGCCCCCGAAATTGCATAGGTCGTAATCTTGCATACATGGAAATGCACATTATTCTGGCAAGGATGATGTGGAATTTCGACTTGGATCTATGTGAGGGAAGTGAGGGGTGGGAAAGGCAGAATATTTTTACTCTTTGGGAGAAGGGGCCTCTAACTGTTTGGTTGTCGGAGAGGGTCTGAGCCCGTCTGCTGTTTGAAACGGGATAGGGAATGACTGAATATTGCAGCCTAGTGAATCCACCTTAGAGTAACTCACGATATCTACGCTGCATATCTGCTCTCTTAGCCGTATACCATAGAAGTATTCCGGTGCATCGTGTACTGTGTTTCAACGTCTAGCTCTTGTGCATTCACTCATAAATTACCCAAACTTTCTCAATTGTCTTGTAAAACACCACGACAACTTTACTACCTACCTGAGGAATCGAAGGCTTCTCTGAACATATAGTTTACAAAGCTTATGAGCTCCGCATTCTGCAGTTGAGCCATCATGACAATTCAAGGTAAGGAGCCTCAACTTTGAAGTTCAGTCACACGACACCATGTATGAGCTGACCCGGCTCCTGACATAGGGGTAACCTCATGACCAAGTCAGGCGCTAGTGCCCACTTCTATATAGATGAGCCGTCTGCAGAATGTCCCTGTCTTCAGCAATTAATTCTAATACAATAGTTATCGACTGATTAAAGCTCGGCGTTCCATATATCCTCAACATGGTCTGTACTCTCACAACATTTGATGTAATACTTGAAGTTAGCCCTTACTCTCTCCGTCATCTCGTAGTTGTGGGGCCCCTTCATCCCAGAACTTAGAGGCGTTTATGGAGTTCGGGATTGTCCCCGGAAGAGTACACGGAACATCACCATCATAGGAGATCGAGGCCTTAAGGTTGAGCCACCAAGTCAGAACGTTGTGATATCCTGTAATTGCTGTGTGAGAGGAATGAACCTGTAGTCTTTGCGGTGATGAATGTTGAGGCACTCCAGTTGCTTACCTAATAAACAAACGCGCTAACGTGATCTACCCCCTAGTGCGCCGTACCCCCTAGTGCGCGCCTCATCAAAGCGCGTCGCGTTGTTCTTACAATACTCACTATGGCAACACTACAACATCAAGCAGCAATACAAAAAGAAGGTAGGATTGAACTAGCCCTTCAAGCCTATCAACAAGGCCAATTTTCAACTTCTACTGTCACTGCAAAGACATACAACATAATGTGAAGCACACTACAACAGTGTATAACTGATATATCATCAAGACTAGATTCTATCTTTAAGAAATGTCTTCTTACACCTACTGAAGAGAAAAGTCTCATACAATGAATTTTATCAATGAATCAACACAGTATGCTGTCTAGAATTGCAATCATACAAGAAATAACATGTCTTCTAGTCATACAATGCTTTAAATCAATCATTTCATTATTAATTGATCAAAATTGAGTATAAAAGTTTATAATGAAGTATGACCTTTATGAAATGACTGTTTTTAATCCATATATCCTAACTAGAATGCAGAGTCTGCATCAACAGCATGACTTTTGTGTGAGCTGACTAAGCAGTGTCACGTGACACAGCAAGTTCAGATGCTAGGTCAGAATAGGACTGAAATCCCCTGCAAAGCCTTCTTATTTCAACACTTCTTCTCAGTTTTAAATGACCTGAATATTCATTCACTAGTCAGTATAAAGTCCTTCAATTTCACTAGAAAGTAAGCCTGACAGCAAGGTAAGAAAGTGAGAATGTAAAAGATGACAAGAAAGGTTAACAACAACAAGGTTCAAACATGTGTTAAAGACAGGTCATTAATTAAATATAAGACCTGACTGAATAAGAAAACAGCTAAACTTAACAGCAGACAGAGCCTTAGTAAGCTCATCTGCTGCTTGCTTAATGATAGGTACAAATTCAAAGTCAACAAGGTGACAATCAACAGCTTCACAAACAAAGTGATATTGTATGTTAATGTGCTTGATACAAGCATGAAACTCAGGGTTTCTAGCTAGGTTCATAGCTTTGTTGTTGTCAGCTCAAATGACAACAACATTGTTGTCATGAAAATAGCCAATTTCATTAAGAAAACAGTGTAGTCAAATGGCTTTCTTCATAGCTTGTGTTTCAGTCATGTACTCAGCCTCTGTCAAGAATAGAATGACAAATTGCTGACATTTAAAACATCAGCTAATGAGACCTTCATATAGAAGAAAGAGGTAAGCCTCAGTGAACTTTCTGATGTTGTGACAGCCACCTCAGTCAGCATCAGTATAGTTGATGAGGCTGTTGTCAGTGATGTCATAGATGACATCAAGATTCATAGTGTCAGTGAAATACTTAAAGATCTGCTTAACGGCATTGTAGTGTGATGTGTTAAGGTTTTGAGTGAACTGACTAACAGTAGAGACAGTGAAGGTGATGTCAGAATGTGTCTGTAACATAATGTACATTAGTGATCTGACTGCTTTCTGATACTGTCAAATGACAGTGATGTCAGCCTGAGTGATAGACTCCTTCATGAGTACTGCATCAGAATTCATAAAAGTGTCAACAGAAA
>JAABUP010009446.1_pt1 | contig 11972 bp, 2 predicted proteins | sample 5559201 | NCBI WGS metagenome assembly JAABUP01 (sample SAMN10711887, study PRJNA513373) | rock metagenome | isolation source: Antarctica rocks | place: Antarctica | reverse complement strand
GGTCGATGGCCGTTCGATGGAGTTTTTTCGCTACCTTGAAATGTCCCAGCTGCCAATTGCTCTCACCAAGTGCGTCCATGACCTTGAGCGTTGTTGCATCGTCCTTGCCTAAAGAGGATATACATGCCCCCAGAACAATTTCCTGCAGATTTGCGGCTTCTGTACCACGCCCTTGCGCCCTATAGGTTAATGATAACGCAATCTGGATTCTGATGGCATTAGGGTGATCAGTCCCCAAGTTTTCGCAGACAAAATTCTTTACAATCGTCTGCACTTTCATCGCTTCGTCCCAAAGCCCGCAGTGGGCATATATGCGGCTGAACTTTGCCAACTGAATCGCTTCCCTTCTTGTGAAGGTTGGCTGCACTGCCCAAAGCCACTTGCCTGCTCTCTGGTTCCGAAAAACTTGTTCCCGTATCTCGGCTTGGCGTGTCTGGACATACTCAACATGAGGTAGGAGATCCCGTCGAAAATCTTCATCTGCGGCTTGATCGCCCAGCGGAGGTAAAAGAATAGCTTGTGCTAGCATTGTCGCGGCAGCTTGACACCAAAGTGCTTGCCTTCCCGTCCGCATCTCTGGTTTGGCTCGCCTTACTCTAGGTAGATCTGCCACGGTCTCCGGTTCCTTCGGTGTACTCTGACGGCTATCGCTCATCATCTCAGGCCGCTCCCGAACCCATGTATGAACGATTGGATGCATCGAATAACTCTGCTTGGCAAAATTGCGGACGATCAAGGACCTTCTGCTAAGTTCCCTCAAAGCCAGACGCAGCCGATACAGGTCGAACGGGCTAGATTCGGAATCTCGAAGCACGTGCGGTAGAACCGGCTGGCTTCTGTCCTGGACGAGGAATGTCAAAGCTTTCAACCTTACCTCCTTGAGGAGTTTCCCCCAATTCCTTTGCTTGGATGGGGTTTGACTTGCTCTTAGCTTGTCCTTCTCCTCTTGCTCTCTTTCCAAGGCTGGGTTCCTTGCAGCCTGCTCAAGCATGTCTTCTCGTATCTCTTCGTTACTCAGGAATGCGAACATGTTGAAAAGTTCCAATGCATCTGATGCTGCCTGTCCACGCTTGTCCTTGAGCGCAAGGTAGACAATCTCAAATCCCGAATAGATGCTCATGTAGAGATCCTGGTCTGCGTGGTCATCGTCGTAATCTCGAGCCTGTTGGATTCGTTGCCAGCTGGTCGTGTAATATCTCACATAGTCTTGCAAGGTACATAGACCATCCACTATTGCCCTGCCGGCATAGACAAGGGCAAGCGGTAAGTATCCTAGTGTTTTGGTAATAAGTGAAGCTGATTCCTTGGTCGGTACATCCCATGGTTTTGGCGCGCAAGCTGCTTTCAGGAGGAGGTCTGTAGCAGGCTCACTGTCCATGTTGCCAAATTCGAATGATTTCGGTCCAACGGTACCGTGCACTTTATGCGATTCGTCCCGCGTTGTGATAAGTATATGACCTCGTTCTCCCTCTGGGAAGAGTGTCTCGAGGAGAAATCCAGAGTCGTCTGAGGCCGCATCGTCGATGATGAGGAGCCATGGGACCTCTAGATTCGACAGCCAGTCTTTAGCTGCGCTCTCGTTGGGCTCTCTGGCGGCATATCGCTTGGCCAATCCGGAGAGTGTCTGTTTGGCTCTGTTGGCCGAGCTTGCATTGATCCAGAAGACACCCCAGAAACTGTATTCAGTTCTCAGCTTCCCTGACGGGTAGGTAATTGATCTAGTATCTTGACTTACTGCTCGCGGGAGTCTTCAGCAAACTTGCAGCAGAATTGAGTTTTCCCGGAGCCTCCCAAGCCCGAGATAACGAAGCGTCTCTGCTTCTGAGCCCGCCCAGCTGACACTGGCGCAAGAAGGGCAGTCCTGAGCTCTTCCAGTTGTGTTTCTCTACCGGTGAAGATGCTACTGACTCTCTGTGGAATCTGGAAATGCTTATTGGCAGATGCTAAGAGCACCATGGCCTCCGCAGAGTCCACAGTATCGCGTAGCTATTCCACAGTCAGTAAAGCAATTGGATCCGGTGGTGGTTTTTTACCCTGTGCGACGATTCCATCTGTGGTTGCAGCAGGTCTATCTTGGAGTTGAGAGTGCGAATGTCTTCGGACAACTGATCGCTAGTGAACTGAGATCGAAGATTGTAGGACCTGGCTTCAGGTAAGCAGGGTAATCCTTTGCTTTTCTAAGAGTATCTTACAGGTCGATAATCTGCAGTATCGTTTGGAGCAGCTGCAGGAAGTTGTCTAGATCACTTCGGATGCTTCGATACTCCTCCTCCTTTGCCTGCCTTCTTAGTTGCTTTTTAAACCCATCGAGTTTACTCGGTCCTCTCGGCCTGGCTTTCCCTTTGATCTCCTTCACAAGAACCTCTAGACTTTCCATCTTGCACCGACAATCATGTAAGACGTTACTGGCGTTCTCCCAAAGTTGTTGAACTTGAGAATTGTCTGTTTCCGTCTTGTCCGGGACACGGCCCACTTTCGATCCAAATGCATCGTTGATAGATTTGACGATAAGAGCTACGGTATCAAGATGGTGCAACAGGTCTTTGATGTCTTGGTCAATCTCGGCTATAGCTTTCTCAAATTCGCGTAGGTACTTCACCAGGCGGGCACAAACATCAATGACGCCAACAGAGCCAACCACTATAGAGAACGGGTCCATAGAATGTATTGGTAATTCTCATAGAATAACCGGCAGGATCCTGGAATGCGCAAGCAGATAAATCGTAGCCAAAGTAATGGAATTGGGAATAATGCTAAAGACATTCGAGTTCGTTATTACCTTTGGTGCCGTGAAAAAGCAAGAATACCGGGGACTGCAACAAGAATGCCGGTGCCTGCAAGATCCCACTGAGCATGAGGTGCACCCTGCCAGCGGTGCTCGAAGTCACCATGCAGATTTTGTCTAACGAACCATAATCACAAGGGAGAGATGCGCCCTATATTCTAGCGTGAAACAACAAGGTGACTGCATCTGCAACGAAACATCACAGCAAACATCTGGCTGAGTCGTTCCACGTTAGATCTACAAGAAAGCACATCCATTCTTCCAGCTTCGTATCGCCATCGAATAGGACGATGGATTTCAGCTTACGACATCAAGCAAAGACCATTGAATGAATGGCCTGGAGTATCGGCTTCCCAGATCCGTCCTTTCAGGCGGCAGCTTGCATCCATAAGGAGGCGGTACCAATTCTGATGGTTGTTTGTCTTGCACCTTCATTGGCGTGGCTGTCTACTCTTGCATGACTTAGCAACGCTATCGAGCGACTCGAGTCGGGGGCGGGGTTACCACGGCGGCTGCTCAAACCCTAGCGTTTTGGGGCCGAATCCCCCATGCACCTCGCAATCTTGTCGTACCACACGGCTGAGTCGAAGATCTCGAATTTTCCGATGTTCAGTGGAGGAGAGTCTCGTATGAATTGATAAGTTGGAATTTGGCGTTTCAGAAGCCCGCCTTGTTAAATTTTGAACGTCCCCTTACTACTCATGCAGACCTTAGGGGGTAAGAAGCACTTTCATTGGCTGTGCAACCGCTCAAGAACGTGAAAAAGATACTACATATATATATACATCTATAAACGTACCACCGTACAGCTAAGCAGGAAGAGCTCCGGACCTATGCAAGCCAGCGCAATTACGTCGAATTTTCCTATCGTTGTTTGAATAGAATATGTGGAATTCTGTGCGCGCCATGGATTCGGCGACTCTCTCATGTCTAGTGCTTTCTATGCTAGGTTCTTTGGGGCTTGTAATACCGCAGCTCTACCGACGACTGGCAAGAGCAAAAGATAACGAGCGCTTTGTACACTCTCTCTTATAACGAAAACTCCAGTGCGAAGGCTAATTGCTATATAGGAATCCACACTAATAGAAAAGAACGGATGCAAAGCTCCAAAAAGATTGCAATACGAATGGCCCTTTGGCTTCGACCTAATAGTACAAGCTTTCAGCGCCGATCGAGCAGGCAAAATTCTGAGCTTTTTCCTCCATCAATTCGAGAGGACAGCAAACACATTCGAGCAAATCATTCTGGGTGGGCGCGGCATTGGAACTCAAGATCCGGAGAACATTGAGGCTATACTGAGTACACAGTTCCATGGTTAGTACCGTCCACGCGCCTTAATTTCAAATTTCTCAAAGTTAGCTGCCCCACCTCGTTGCTGATTTCTGGGTGTCTAGAGTTTGGACTGGGTGTTCGATCAGACAATTTCCGCCCACTCCTTGGCAATGGTATTTTCACCCAGGAGGGCGATGCTTGGAAAACATCAAGGGATCTATTGCGACCTCAATTCTTGCAGACCCGCACAAAGTCTTTTGGTTACATGCAAACAGAGATTGAGAAATTCATACATACCCTCGAAGCTTCGCCTGAGCGAAAAGTAGATTTGCAACCTCTATTTTTCCGTTTGACGCTCGATACAACTATGGCCGTTTTGTTTGGGAAGCCAGTCAACAGTTCCGAACCACAGGGTGCAGCGGACGAGGCAGCTTTCGCACGGGCTTTCGACCATGCACAACATCGAATTGCAAGCCGCGCTAGACTTGGCGACTTTTACTGGTTGCTCGGTGGAAAGGAGTTCAGGGATGCATGCGAAACTGTGCATAGATTTGTGGAGAATATAGTCGCAGATGCGCTCGAGGAGACTAAATCGCATCCAACAGAAGACTCGGCTGATCGTTACGTGTTCCTGAGAGAATTGATCAAAAAGACTCGAGATCCTCTTGTGCTGAGAGATCAGCTCCTTAACGTCCTTTTAGCTGGTCGAGATACAACTGGATGCCTACTTTCTTGGACAACGTAAGTGGCACTTCCACAAAGCCGCCATGGAGAGAGCTGAGGTTTTTAAAGCAATATGTTGGCCTCACATCCAGACATCCAGAATGAACTGCGCAACGAGTGTTTCGATCTCCCAAGTTATAAGGCTGGCGAGCTACCGAACACTACAGAAATAAAGGGAATGAAGTGTCTTCATAACGTGGTGCGAGAAGGTAAGAGCCAATTACACGAGTAAATAGTCACGAATTTCTAACACTCACTACGCCTATGCAGTTCTTCGACTTTATCCGTCAGTTCCCTGCAATACTCGATTTGCTCTGAGAACGACAACGCTTCCTGTCGGCGGCGGTCCCGACGGGAAATCCCCAATCATTGTTCGAAAGGGAGAAGGCGTAGGATATAGCCCTTACGTGATGCATCGTAGGAAAGACATTTTTGGCGACGATGCAGCGTCATTCCGGCCATCTCGATGGGAAGACGATAACAAGGATGGTCTAGATTTGAGAAGGGTTGGGTATGGCTACCTTCCCTTCAACGGTGGACCCCGCGTTTGCCCTGGTCGTGAGTCCAACATACCCTAAAGCAAGTGTTTTCTCGGCCCACTTATCGATCAATTGCAGAGGAGTTTGGTTTACTCGAAGCCTCATACACGGTGGTCCGGCTGCTTCAGAGCTTCCGACATATTGAGAAGCCTGAAGGACGACAGAAATTCGACAGGCACAACGTGACCCTGGTCCTGACCAATGCTGATGGATGTAAAGTGACTTTGATCCCGTACGATTCCTGACGCAAACCAAAATGGATTTTGACGAAAGTCAAATGGTGTCACGGCTCGTAGGATATTGCGGTGAGTGTTGGAAGTTGCTGCATTGAATAGATCATAAGGTCATAAGATACCCAGATAGAAACGTCAACCAATCTGATCTCGCATTTTTGAGAGCCACTTCCTGACTATATTCTCTATGCGTTCAGTGACCCGTTAGGTGAGCCATGGTAGAAAAGCAGGGCCGCGGACCCCCAGCGGTAACGAAAATCTTTTAGCGTATTCAATACCGACCCGAATCCTTGGCATTTTCTTTTCATCTTTTCCCCCACCACAGCTATACTACCCAGTACCAGCTCTACAGACAACTCTTCTAATAAAATAACCTTATATACGTAGAGAGCTCTATTCAATGCGATTCTAAAGCCGTAGAAATCAGCTTAATCGAATAGATAGGGTCGAAGATATCAGGGGTTAAGAACTTAGCTTAAGCCCTGCCAAACCGAGCAAGCCTACTACCTATATTTCAAGCCTTATGACTCAACGAATACTTTCTTAATTCATTTAATTTCTAGGGCGTTCGAATCGCCTTAAGCAGGGCTATCTACCCATGTAAGGCTAGTTAATTACAAGAGTTATTTGTAGAGCTGGTACTCGGTAGTATAGCTGTACCTTAGTGGGGGAAAAGATGGAAAAGAAATACCAAGGATTCGGGTTGGTATTGAATACGCTAATTGGGGACCCTCGGGACCCCTCGGACGGTCGTTTTTATTTCCAAGGTAACGCTAGTATTTAGTATATAATAGCTTCCTATATATCCCTAGGCTAATCTTCTCCCGAGATTAGTATATATCGCCTATAGTAACAGCCGGAGATACGTTACTATGGAGTATACACGTCGCTATAAAGGTTTACGCGTCGCTATATAATAAATCCGCTATGAAATTATAAAGTATACTATCGCTATAGGGTAAAAACTCCGTTATAAATAAAAGTCGATACGGAAGTAAAGTAAGATTTATATTACTATCGCTATTTATCGTTATTATTTATATATAGCTACGGCCTAATCCTAGGCCTAACGCCTTTATTATTTACTTTATTATCGGTTTACTTTTATTATAATCCCCGCTCTTTACTTATTTATTAAGTTATATCGTCGTCGTTTTTAATATCCCGATACTCCTCGCCGTCGGCGTCCTTATACTAGGGTAGCTATTCGGTATAATCTTTAACTAGCGGAGGTTACTCGTAATTTATTCCCTCCGCCTACTCCTTTTTTACTAGAAGATTATTATAAATATAGTCCTCCTTTTTTATAACTAACTAAGAGGTTCTCGCTACGGTCGCGAATTCCGGTACTATCGTTATCGTTAAATAACGATATCGTTAGTTATAATAAGTAAATTTAGGGATTTTTATAGAGGCGGGCCTAATTTACTAGTCGCGCGGCGGTATCTACGGCGGGGGCGACAGCGACGTAGGTAATAACAATATTATTAAATTTAAAAGAGGTTATAGCGACGGTAATATAAATAGTAGCGACGTTAATAAAAAGAGAGGGAGGGATAGAGCTAGCGATAACGATATATATAAGTAAGTAGGAACACGACGGTCGTAATATTTTAATTTCTATTTATTTACTCGCGTCTTTAATTCCTACTATTATAGAATAATACTAGAGTATAGAGATTAGCGGACGGGTAGTATTAGCGATCTAGTTGACACGGGGTCAATATAATAGTATATAATATAAAAAATATTAATTATTCTATAGAGGATTTAGCCCTAATATATTAGAATCCTAGTATTACTCTAGTCCTAATAGAGTTAGCGGTAGAGTTTAGCCCGCCGTTTTAATAAATATTTATAATAATACTCTTATTAAAGTTTACCCTATAATAAATCGCCCTTTTTAAAAGAAAGAAGTTAATACCCTCGTTAATATATTTATATAGGGTATCGTAAATAATAACGTAAATAGCGTCTATATATAAAAGTAAATAAATAAGAAATATATATTCTAAATTATCGACTAATTACGGGTAGGCCCGTAGAGCCTTAAAGTTTAACGTAGAGCCGTAAAACTTAATATTAAAATCGCGATAGCGAGATAAAGCGATAAGGGGGTATAAAGATAACGTAGATAATTAATAATAAAAACCATAATATTAATAAAATAAGAGTATATATATATAACGTTATAGGAGTATTAGTGCTGAAGGACTAGGGCCTTAAATATATATTAGAAAAATAAAATCTTAGTGTAAATCTAGCTAGCTAGGGAAAGTCGTTTAATAATATTTTTAAAATTAAAATTATTTTAACGCGGAGCTAGTCCCGATTCGGCTAAATAATTATATAATTAATATATTATCCGAAGTTTTTTCTCTTATAAATATACTACCTAGTTAAGAAGTAATAATAATAAGGGGTATATACCTAAATCTATATAAAAAAGTATATAAGTAATATACTATTAGGATATTCGGGCCATATAACTTTATATACGACTAGGCGAATAATTTAAAACTATTAAAGAGTGGTTTTACTAGTTCTCGGTATAATACCCCTTTAATATTATTATAATACCCGTACTCTAAATAGAGCTCGATAGGTAGATTTAATATAATAATTATTTCCTAATAAAAATAGGTAAAGAGCGGTAATATAAAAGAGAAGTATAATTATATTTCTAAAGTTATCGACCTTAGAAGAAGAATTTAATTTAGTATTTAATCTACTATTTATATTCTTTAATAAATTCGTCCGCGAAAATATTTTTAATATTTATTTAACGGTTTTATTATTAAGGCTCTCCGTTCAATACCTAAATATAACGTCGATAGGACCTAGGTTAATACTCGTGGAGAGGAGTATTAAGGATCGAAGGATAATAAACTTTATATTAGTATAAGATAAAACTAAATAAATTTAATGAATTTAATTAATAATTTAATAAACGTCTATATTTAGAATCTATAATTAAAAGTTTTAAGGGAAGTTAAATACGAAGCTCCTATCTACTAAGAAAATACGTAGTTTATATAATAAAAGGAAATTATACTAAGAGTAATATACTCTGTATACTCGCGATTATAAATATAGTAAATATACCCTACTCGCGATATTTATTAATACGAGTATAGTAAATATACCTATTAATACCGTAGTAAGCGTAGTATTTATTACGATTTAAAGATTATAATATTATCCTCTCTCTTATTAAGCTTTAGTCCCGAAAATTTTTTAATTTTATTATTATATTATTTTATAGAGTTAACCTTCGTAATTTAATATCTTATCGAAAGGAACTATTAAGTAATTTAGGAGATATTAATATCGTAATATATCCGTACCGGAGTTATATAAAAGGATTAAAGGCGTATCTTATCGGGGAGTTATTAAAGAAATATATAAAATATATCCGCCTAGGGCGAGATTACGATCTCGCTATTTCCTTATTAACGTTAAAGAGAATTCGTAATAAGCGTTTATAAATACGAAAGGAAGTTCGCGAAGCTCGTATTTAACTAGCCGAGTAGTATATTTAAATAAATTATTTTAAACGATAACTCGAGTACCTAGAAAATAAAGAAGAAGGACTAGTAATTACCGAGTAAAGGAATATCATAAAGTTAGAAAAGGACGAGTAATAAATTATTAAGGCTACGAAGTTATTGTCTAGCGACCTCCCGTTTAATATTTTTTTTAAATAATTTTAAATGCCCGCTAACTTTAACTAGTTAAATATCGTTTATTCTTTCTACGGCTTTAGTAGAACTCCCGGAGGAGTTATTAATAATTTATAAAATTAGCGCTAGGCTCCTATATACTCTCTATTTCTTTATATCCCTTTTATTTAACGAAGTAGTTTTAATCTTCCTCGTTTATTTAGAAATAAAAGGTATTTTATAAAGGTATTTTAAAATCTACTAGCTCTAATCGAGAGATATAAAATATTAAATATATTTTAGCGTCGGCTAGAAGATTTAGTTTATAATTAACTAGTCCTTTACTCTTCTTAATCGAAAATAGTCCGATTTTAATATGGTTTAATTTCTTACTCGGTCTTTTATTTATTATATTTTTTATTAAGAGGTATATTTTATCCCCCTCCTTTAACTAAAGATATTTTTTTCGATATTTATCTATTATCGACCTAGTTCGAGTATTCGTTAATTTAATTTAGGTTTATATTTCTTCGTATAATATCTTTATATTAATTATACAAATTAGCGCCCTATACGCGTTAGGTCCCTATTTAGGATTTAGAAATATATTAGCGTATTTTTTATAATTTACGAAGAATGACGTAAGTTTCGTCGTATTTAATTATATATTATTAAACGTTAGTTAAGCTATAGGTAGAAGTCTTATTTAATTATTTTATTTCTTATTTACGTAATATCGTAAATACGTTTCTAATATTTGGTTTATTCGTTCCGTCTACCCATCCGTTTATGGATAATATATGGTTAATATTCGTAACTTGGTTCCGATAGTACTAATTAGTATCTTTTAATAGTTAGAGGTAAACTATTTATCTCGGTTTAAAGTAATCGACCTAGGTATTTTATAATCCTTAATAAATCGATCTAATAATACGAAGGCGATTTATTCGGCCTTATAAATTTCGTTAATTAATATTATTATTACGTATTTATTAAGCTTATTACAGATTATTATTATAAAGTTAAAAATTTCCGATATAATAGGGTCCTTTGATTTTAGTAATTTAATAACGAAATCTATTATAATATCGTCCTAAAGTATCTCTAGTACCGGGGCGAACTAGATTTAACTATATTTAATATATTTTATAGATTTATTCTACTGATATTCGATATATTCTTTAATATATTTTTCGATATACGATTTTAATCCTGGTGCGTTATACTCTCTATAGATAAGTTTTATAATTTTAGTAACTCTAAGATATCTTTAGGCCGGATCGTTATAATAATCGCGGATAATTTCTTTAAGATATCCTTTAGGAAGATAAGTTTTTTTATTATATTTTAATAGTTTAGCTTATGGTTACTAACTTCTTAATATTATAGTTAAGGTATCGTTTTCGTATTCTTTCCAGATACTATTAATAATTTCGGGAATAAAGATATATAGTATCGCTACTAGTTATTATATTATATCCTTCTCCTCTATATAGTCTTCTCGTTTATTAAATATATCGGCGTAACCGTTATCCTTTCTTAGGGTATAGAAGATCTTGAATTTATATTATCTTAATAATTTTAATTATTTAATTTACTTTCGATTTAACTATTTTATTATTATAAAGTTAAGAAGATTCTTATAGTCTATAAATATAGTAAGGTCCGAGTAGTTTTCTATATATACCCTCTATTATTCTAGTATTAATACTACTACTAGTAGTTCTTTATCGTAGATATTATAGTTCTATTCCATTAATAATATTTTCCGTAAGTAGTATATAATAGGGTACTATTTATTATCTATAGTACCGGCGGCTTTTTATATACCTCCTTAAATATTTTAAAAGATTATTATTATTCTTTTCCCTACAAGAAAGTAATATCCTTTTTCGTAATATCCGTTAATAGTAAAAATTTTTTAGAGTAGTCTTTAATAAATCTTTTATTAAAGTTCGTAAATTCTAAGAAACTCTATATCGTTTTAATATTATATAATATAGGTTATTCTTTAATACTCCTAATTTTTTTAGGGTTTATATAAATACTTCTAGTATTAATTATAAACTTAAGGAATTTAATTAATTCTTTATAGAATTTATATTTCTCTAGTTTAAAGAGAAGTTTAGCTAGTAATAAATAAATTAAGATATCCTATATATATTAAATATACTCTTCCTTATTAATAGAGTAGATTAAAATATTATTAAGATATATAATTACCGTTATATCTAGGTATATTTATATAATATTATTAATTAATATTTAGTAGATTACTAGTGCGTTAATAAATCCGAAGAGTATTATTAAATATTCGTAATAATTATATTTAATTCTAAAAATAATTTTCTACTCCTCGCCTTTTTCTATTCGAATTAAATTATACGCGCCTCGAAGATTTAGTTATATAAAGATTTTTATTATTATAAACCGATCTTATAGCTCGTTAATATTTAGTAGAGAGTACTAATTCTTTATTATAATATCGTTTAATTTTCGGTAATTTATATATAATTATAAACTTTTATCTTTCTTTATTATAAAGAGGATTAGATAACCTACTAGTAATTTAAATTCTCGAATAAATTCTTTTATAAAATTTTTATTAATATACCCGCGAAGTACTCTAAGTTCTTTTTTTAATAAAGTATAAATAAGTCTAAATATCGGTTATTTATTAAATTCAAATTCGATTTTATAATTTTATAATTAATATTTAGGTAATACTTTTATAGTTATTTCTTTTTAAAAAAAATAC
>JAABUP010009442.1_pt1 | contig 11973 bp, 17 predicted proteins | sample 5559201 | NCBI WGS metagenome assembly JAABUP01 (sample SAMN10711887, study PRJNA513373) | rock metagenome | isolation source: Antarctica rocks | place: Antarctica | reverse complement strand
AACGCGTCGGCGGCCTGCGCCGCCCGCGGCGCCAGGCTCAGCACAACAGCAAGCCCGCGCGGCTGGCGTCGCGCGCGCCGGCGGGCCGCGCCGCCCGCAGCGCCGCGCCCGGCGCGGAGCGCGGCTGGTCAAATATAGAGCTGCACCCATGGGTACCACAACAGTGAGCTCCGTGCGTGGAGTCACGGCGTGCGCCCGACGGCCAGCAGGCCTGCCGTGTGCCGCACCATGGCCCTGTCGCCCAGCAGCAGCAGCAGTGCCAACTGGTTGCACACCCTGTTGACTTGAGGCGCCCGCGCCACCGCCCTAGTGCAGACAGGCCGAACGCAGACGCGCGCTGCAGCAGATTGCGCTGGTCAGCGGATTGGCTCACGCGTGGCCCTGCTCCGCCCACCTGCGCCCAGGCCTGCCGGTCGGCGGGCGCGGCCTCGTCCTCGGCCTCGCTCATGACCAGCGGCGGCGCCGGGGCGGCCGCCAGGCTGAAGGCGCACTCGGCCGTGCGCGACAGCTCCTGCGCTTCCAGCCTGCGCGCGCGGCGGGCGCGGCCTCGCGCCGGCAGCTCCGAGCCGCGCGCATCTTACAACGGGCTGCTGAAGCGGGGAACGTTCCGCAGCAGGGGCCACCGCGCAGTTTCCAGCTTATTGCAATGTTGAGGTCCCGGTTTTATGGTGCGCTGCCCCCGCACATCCCTCGACCAACACACCCGGCGCCAGCAGGCCGGAGCCTGCCAGCCTGCCCTCGCTTAAGAGGCACTCAAGATGCACATCACAGATGCTCATACCATGCCAAAACAAGTCGGACCTGACAACCTGCATGAACAGCGCAGCTAGCCACCGAGCATATGCAAGCGCGCACCGCTCCATGCACTCCACCGCAGCCGCGCGGCCGCTGTGCAGGTAATCCCGCAGCACGCCCTTGCTCCACCCGGCCAGTGCCGCCTGCACCCCGCGCGCCTCCCTCTCCCTTCCATTATCCGAGCCGCACCAGCTCAGGCCGGGCACGCGGCCTCAATGGCCCAGTCACGCCGCACAACCAGCCAACCGTCGCAGAGGCTGACCGACTAACGCGCTGACAGCGCGTCCCGATCAGGCTCCGGGGTTAATTGAGCGCGCTCGACGCCGCGCCCGCAGCAGCAGCGCGCCTGGGATGCGCACGGCGCCTGGGCCGGCAGCCGCGCAGCCCGCCTGCTCGTGCCTGGGACGCGCGCGGCGCCTGGGCCGGCGGCCGCGCAGCCCGCCTGCTCGTGCCTGGGATGCACGCGGCGTCTGGGCTGGCGGCCGCGTAGGGTAGGATTAGGATTGGCGCCGTCGGCTTGCCTCAGCGCTGCTCGGGGGGCGGCGCCGCACCCGCAGCAGCTGCTCGCCCAGGTTGAGCTTCAGGTCGTCGGTCGCGCCGGCGCAGCCCAGGTCCTGCGCGTACACCTCCGCGCCAAACGCGCCCGGCGGCTCCAGCGTCAGGCACAGGCCGCCCATATGCACGCCGGCCGCGAACCACGACGGCAGCGCCGCCGGCGTGAACCGCTCCGCTGCTTTGGCGTCCAGGTCCCCCTGCGCGCGCTGGCCGATGTCTGATCTGAGATCTGACTCTATAGGGTATATGGTTACACCCTAACCAGAGATGAAGGCACGTGACAATACCCAGAGATGATGCATCATGTATCACAGGCGGGCAAACGATGGCATGAAAGCGATCTGGAATAGTGTGCTTCCCTTGCTCACGGCGTTGCCTGTGTCGGGCAAACATCACAAGGCGCCATGGGTGCGTCATGGATCCCTACCTGCGACATGCAATCACTGGCACAGAAACAAAACTCCAAACATGCGGCCATAACCGCAAGGGAGGTGGGGGGGCACCTCCTCAAAGCATTCTGCGATGCCGCCGGAGGTCAGGTCCCACAGCTCGAGCGCGCCCGCCTCATCCGCGGCCAACACATGCCGCTGGTCGGCCAGCACCGCGCAGCGCACGTAGGCCGGCAGGCCGGCCGTCGCCGCCGTCGACGCGGCCTCGGTCGCCGCGGGCTTGGGCGCCCCTGCAGGGCAGGGAGGCGCTGTGCATTTGTGTGCAAGTTCTTGGCGCCCTCTGGGCTTGCAGCTGGACATGCTGTATCGATCAGCCCAAACACGCGTGAACATGTTGCTACACCTGTGGGCGCGCGTCTGACCCCACAGGCTCGCACTCACGCTTGCCAGCCCATGCGCAACGCAGCGGGCAGGCCGCGGGCGGCATGACACGCGAGGCTGCAGGCGGGCAGGCCGGGGCGCAGGCGCGAGGGGCCGCCGGGCCGCACCGCCGTCGAACGACTGCCGCGCGCGCACAAGCGGCAGCGCGCCCACCACAAACATGCGCCCGCCCGCGCCGCCGGCGCCGCCGGCGGGCGCGCGCGCGCCCGCCGCCGCCGCGCCCGGCGCCGGCGCCGCGCCGAGCGCGGGCGGCGGCGGCGGCACGCGCCAGCGCCGCGCGGCGGTGGCGGTGGTTGCGACCCACAGCGCGCCGGATGGCTCGTGCAGCGCCAGGCGCCGCACCGGCGCGGCCTCCTCCAGCAGCAGCTCGCTCGTGCGCGTGGCCAGCTGCGTCCTGCGGTGCCGCCCTACCCTTAGGGTAGCGCGGGTAGTGCGGTGGGCACCTAAGGTGTGCCCACGCTCGCTGGCGCCGGCGGAGGCGGAGGCGGGCGCGCGCTTGATGTCAAGAGTGTGCCAAACAGCGCACTGCAGTGGCACACGCATGGACTGCAGCCGCGTGCGCAGCATGGCAGAGTCGGCTGTCCTGTCTGGTGCAAGACACCAACGGCAGGCAGCGCCATGTGCAGGTCAGGCACTGCTGCGTCGCAAGGCCGGCCATCACTTTGCAATATGCACCACGCTGCAAAGTGCGCATCCGGGCAACCCCAATCAACGCCTTTACTACATAAGCAGTCGCGTGCTCCGCCGCCGGCCCAACAACGCAGCGCTGGGCGGCTGGGGGCGCGGCGCACGCGCCGGCGCGCGCGCGGGGCGCGCGCCTGTACACGCAGCGATCGCGGCCGCCGGAGAACACGAGGCCGAGGTCGGGCGGCGCCGCGAGCGCCCAGACGCTGTCGGTGTGCACCGCGAACGCCTGCAGGCAGCGCTGCTGGCCCAGGTCCCACAGGCGCAGCGTGTGGTCCGCGCCGCCCGACACCGCCAGTGTGCCCGCCGCGTTCAGCAGCAGCGCCCTGCCGCGCGCGGCCCGCGAGCGGTCAGCGCGCCGCGCGCATGCAGCGCCGCTCGCCACCGCCCCATGCGACTGGGCCTGCCTGCGAGCGCTCCTGCTCCGACACGTCGCCGCCCGGCGCCGTGCGGGCCTGCTGTGCATGCTCGTGCGCCTCATTGCGACGGCAAAGCGTCCCGGGCGGAGACACAGGCCGCTGCCTTGGTGAGCACTCGATTCCACTGTGGTGCGAGCTGAGGCAGGCACGCGCGGCTAGCTACAGCGAGAGGGCGCCTGGCGCTGCTGCCGTGCCCACCGGGTGTCACGAGATGGGGGCTTACGGCCTCGCCACGGTCGTAGGCAGATAGGAGCACACGCTGGGCCACCCTGGCGCCGCGCCTGACATTGCCGGCGTGCCCGCGCAGCTTCATGACCTTGCCGCCGGTGCGCGCGTCAAACACGCGCACGAGCGACTCGGCGGTCCCGGCCACCACGAGGCTGCCCGGCGCGTTGAGCGCGAGCGCGTACACGCTGCCCTTGCACGCCAGCGCGCTCAGCGGGCGCCCGGGCCCCCGCGCATTCTGCGCGCACGCGCGCCTCAGGGCGCCGAGCTGCGCGCCTGCCTCAGGGCACCGAGCGCACCCGGCGCACGTCGCAAGAGTGGGAGATGAGCACCTGCGTCTGCCCTGCTTTGCAAAGGCGCCAGAGGCTGCACGCTTCTGTAGTTCAGCTGAGTTCACCTGCATATATAGAAATAGCCGGGACAAATGGCGCCTGCCCGCGGCTGCGGTGCGCCCTGTCCGGAAAGCACAAATGCATGCCTGCAGCCGCAGCCGGTGGCCGCCCGCCCTTCTCTGCCCTACCCTGACCAGGGAATGCAGCGCGACAGGCATGCCTGCCCGTCCCAATGGGCGCCGCTGCATGCAGGCCGTGCAGCTCGCACCTGGCCGGCCGCCTGCGCAGCGGCGTGCAGGTCCCACAGGCAGACCTGGCCGCGCAGGCCCGCGCTGGCCAGCAGCGGCGCGCCCTGCGCCAGCGCGAGCGCCAGCACGTAGTCGCTGTGGCCCGCCAGCGTCGCCTGGCACCGGCCGCCTGAGGGGCCGCGCGCGCGAGCGGTCAGTGGCACTGTGGAGCAGTGGCCGCGCATCTGCGTGCACCCCATGTCCATGGCGGCAGGCGACGGCCGAGCTCTGCTGAGAAGGTGCCTTCCATGCAACGTGCCAGCTTGCATGGAATGTGCTAGCTGCAAAGAGTGGCCTTAGCATGATGTCGATGGCATCACCGCTGCATACACGGACAGTCTGACAACCATGCTGTCCCGCCATGAGTTTCAATCAAGTGCAAAGAAGCTTAATTAGGTGGAAGCACGGCAAGAAGAGGGGCAACAAGATGCCGGGGGCGCGTCCGCGGGCGCGCGCGTGGCGCCGCACGCACCCTCTGGCCGCCAGAGCCGCACGGTGCGGTCCGACGAGCAGGACGCCAGCAGCTCGGGCCGCAGGGCTAGGTCGTTGACCCAGTCTGCGTGCCCCACCATGTCTGCTGCCAGCTCGGGCGCCGCGCCCTCCTTGCAGCCCCCCACGCGCCACCTGCGAGCGCTCCGGCAAAATCCGTGTGCGGCCAGATGCCAGCGTCACGTTTCAGGAGACTGAAGCTCGGGCTAGAGGCAAGCACACACAAAGTAACACGCCTCGCTCGAGGCGGGTGCTGCCGAGTGCGCTCGCAGAGGGCTGAGATACGGCGTAGGCTTGGCTGGTGGAGGCGCTGGCAGCGCACCCCTTGATGGAGGCATCGCGTGACGCCGTGAACAGCTGCTCCCCATCAGCCGATAGCGCGAGCGAGTTGATGCCGCCAAAGTGCTGCACGGGCAGCCAATGTAAGCTTGCTTTGCCAACAGGACAGCTATCAGCGAGGACGCAGGTACAGCGACCAAGCCAGCCAACCAGAGCAACAATGTGCCTTGGGCACGCGCACCGCGTCGATGGCTCTTCGGTACAGCAGTGACAGCTTCCTCTCCCGGCGCGTGACCTTTGGAGAGCCCCGAGCTACCCCCGGGGAGGTGTCATACATGCTGCCTTTGCCCGGGCAGGCCTCGCCTTGCCAGGCGCGTGCGCGCTAGCCCCCATCTTCCATCTACAAGCACGCCTTGCTCATTCTGCGCCCTTGGCGCCTCTGCTGGTCACTGCTAGGTCCACCGCCGACAGACGGAGCGACCGAGCGCGGTCACTGCTACCCTCGCCGCAAGTGTGCGGGGCGTCCAGGTGCCCCAGCAGCAGCAGGGCTCCCTCTGTGCCTCCTCAGCTCCCAGCGTGTAGAGCAAAGCACGCGTCAATGTACTCGAGCCAACTCGATCACAGTGCGTCGGCACTGTTTGGCTACACGCCGCAGCTCATCGACAGCGCTTCAGCTTGCTTGCAGCTTAGAGGACGTACTCCTTGATGATTAGTTTGCAATCGCTGCAGAGGTTGTGCTGCAGGTTGGCCCTGGTGTGTGAGAGGGAACCTGGCAGGCCCAGCTGGCCCTGACCTGCCTATACATGTATAGGCAAGGGCATGGCTGTACAGCCATATTCGTGTATTTCTCCCGCTTGCATTGTGCATGTCTATGCGCATGAGCATGCGCGATGATGCACCACACCCCAGCACTCCATGCATGCAAGAGCAACGGTCACGCAACAAAGCCCTTTGCACCCTTCTTGCTGCCGCCCCTGCCACCCAGGGACTCCTCTCTCAATGCATCCCGCCGCTCCATGATGTACGCCTTCAGCTCCCGGAACCTGCACATGGCAGATCAGAGTCGGCACGCCGAGTCGGCACGCTACCTTTACAGCATGCATGCTGTAAAGGTAGTGTAGTGTTGCTTTCCCTGTACTGCAGCCGCACCTTCCTCCTTGCAGGCGGCTTGCCTTGCATGGACTCTCTTGCTACCTTTCCACACGCGAGCATAAGCAGGCCGCAGCCACTCGGAAACCCTGCTCGTGTTTTCCGCACCATGCAGTACAGCACACTGCACACATACTACGAACAGCAGCAAGTTCACGAGCGCCCCAAGCCTGGTTACTTGCAGCCGCCAGTGGCCACCGCTTGCACCACCGCGCGCCGCACTACCAGCACTGCCAGGTGCATGGTGTCAGGGCGCGCGCAGGGGCGCACTGCGGCAGCGAGCGCAGCTCCACCTTGTTGTTGTTGCGCAGCGTGACCACCATGTCGCCCCAGAAGCCTAGCCCGCGGCCGACCGTCACCACATCCTTCACCTCCTGGTATGGCACGTCCAGCTGCTCCTCTGCGCGCCACAAGTTACACCCGGATTATACCCTATACCAAATCGTATCGTACCTCACCCTAATCTCAAGGTCAGCACCCGCGCCTCCCGCCCTGGGGCAAGGCACACAGGCGCTCGCGCGGCCTGGGCATCAAGCGAGCGCGCATGCACAGGCGGGACGCCCGGCGGGCGACTGCTCGCACGGCGCCTGCCTTGCACGGAGGTGGCAGTGCCCCTCCGAAGCGTGCATGCACCCACAGCACCTGTGTCATTCCAGGCGGCAGCAAGCGCCAAGCCCCTTTAAACATGCAGCTCACCGCCGTGAGAAGAGCCTGTTCCAAAGGACCGGGGTCATGCAGACACCCTCCTGCTGGTGCATCGCGGCCCTCACCCTGGGCTTTCAGGAGGCGTGCTGCTCCTGGACAGCCCACCAGCACAGGCAGCGCTCTCACGAGCCGACTGGCGGTCATAGCCGTGCTCATCGGTCGGGACAGAATCTGACTGCTGACATGAACGCATGCGCACCTGCGCCAACAAGCGCAGTGCGCTGTTTCTGAGGCACAGGGCACAGAAACCCTTGTGAGCCTGGCGGGGCGCGCACTCTTCCAGGGCGCGGACGTGATCACCGACACGCGCTTGTCGGTGAAGCAGAACTTCATGAACGCGCCGCGGCCGACCGCGGCGGCCGTGAGCGGCAGCCACAGCAGCGTCGCGCCCAGCGCCAGATTGGTGACCAGGTCCCCCCGGTGCGGCGTGCCCTCCCAGTGCAGCTGCTCGCCCGCAAAGTCGTACTTCGGCCCCTCTGCGGTACGCAAATGCTGAAGGTCAAGGTGCCGGGGTCGCCATGTGCATCGGCCCTCTGCGGTCCGCAAATGCCGAAGCTCAAAGGCACTGGGGTCGCCATTTTTGTCGAGCCCACCCTGGGCAGCTGCAGCCATCGACCTGACTCCTGCCCTCTGCCGACCCGCGCACGCTGTCGGGCCAGTGCCTCGGTCCTCTCAGCCCGGCAGTGCCCTGCCAGTGCAGCCAAACGCCTGCAGCAATAAGCGCGTGTCCCAGGCTAGTCCGCACACGCTGGCTCCCCGGCGCAAAGCCCCGGGTTCGGCGGGCGCAGCGTGCCCCTCAAAACTGCTTGCTGTCCCCAGCTCCGGTGCCAAAAAGGTGGCAAGGCTGTATGATGCCAGTCTATTCTGCCGTCCAGCCTGCTCATAAAGCGCAGCTGCACTTTGTGCGCCTGCACCCCTGCAGCTCGCCAAGCTCAGGACTGGCAGGGTGGCAGCGTGGTCCTGGACCTCTGTTTGCCCCTTGTCCCTCGGCCTAGCGGGTGCTCATCCTCGGTCCACGCGAGGCAAGAAATGCGGAAAGGCAGCTAGTGTGAGAGGACAAGCATGCGCTGGTCTGGGCTCCACAGCAGCGTGCAAAGCAGAGTTGGGCAGGCGCTCAGTGCCAAACGAGACTGGAAGGGCCAAGACCCCTGTCATATTGACAGCCAGGACTGCATTCTGCTCTTGCGTTTCCGTGGCGGGCGCAGGCGGGCCCGCACCAGCGCGCTTGGGGGCTGGGTCTGCCTCCCTCTTTCGGCTCTCGCCGTACGGCATCTTGCCCTGCGCCGTCCGCAGCCTGGCCAGGCGCGCTTCAAACTGCTCGTCCGATTCAGCCTTCTCCCCATCCGCCTCTTCCCCAGTCACCACACCTTGTGGTGAGTTCGCTGCGCCACTTGGAAGCGGTCATACCATATGTACAGGAAGGTGAGGTGGGTGCCCGCACCCGCCGCCCTGACCGCCACCACACACCGCCTCCCATGCGCCGGCAAGAAGGCCTGCGCGCGTGCTTGTGCAAAGCGACTGCTGTGGCAGTATGAGTGTTTGAAGGCCTCTGTCCGCGCACCCATGGCTGAATGGCCAAGCACATGGACCGCCATTAGGCTGACAGGTGGGAGACAGAGTGTGTGACAGTCTAAACGCCTGTTCACAGATCAGATGGGACCTTAAAAGCGTTGCGGTTGGTTGAATGCCGGGGCTCCGCCTGGGAGGGCCTTATGAGCCTCGATGAGCTTGAGCCTACCTTGGCGGGCTGGATACCACGCAATGCGCCAGTGCTAAGTAAAGGCTGTAATAGTCCAGCTCGTCCGCATCTAGACAGAAGGTTGCTTATTACACCGTTCTACAATACAAGGCAGGCTCCAAGGTTTTCAGGCTTTGCAGGCTGGGTGTTGCAGTGCATGCGCACTCCGCAATGGAAAATGGCCAGCAACGTTTAGCTTAGCTCATGACCTCTTTATGCTGAGACTATTGTATAGCTTATAGGGGGTGGCAGCAGCAACGCCCAATGCAGAGCTTACACTTGACCTCACCAGCGCAGGCGCAGCACTGCGCCTGCAGGCCGCCGCCCGTTGCGCTACTCCGAGCACGCGGCAGCTCATGCTATGTGCGGTGTGCGACAGCTACGGTCGTGAAGCCAAAGCTGTCGTATGTCGGCGTACGCGCGGCAGGTGTGGCTAGCATGAGCTGAAAACCAGCAAGGAGTGGCTTAGGATAACAGCTGTGCTCCTTGCAGCTGTATGTGCGCGTCGTGATTGCTGTTGGGGTGTGCTGGTGCTGAGCTGTGATAACATGGTGCTGTGAGCATGCACAACAGAATTGCTACATGAACTCGTAGTAACTCTGTTTTGCGCAGCCAACAGAGTTTAGATGGAAAGGTACAACGCTCAGCTGCGCTGTGAACTTTGGTGGTGAAGCTACAGTGGGCCTGAACACTGTGGGGCCGCTCCGCTTTCAGCGCTGGCGTCGGAGGGCATCAGCAGCGGACGCGGCAGCGGCTGGGCGCTGCTGGCGGCTGAGCCGCTGCCGCCCCCCGCCATCACCAAGTCCGTTTCGGCTTTCGCTGCAGAGGGCCTGGAATTTGTGGTGGGCCACGACAGCGTCAGCTTGAGCGAGCTCAACGACCTCTTTCATAAGGTGCGCCAGCACGCTTGATGAGCAGGCGCTGCAAGGTCTGTGCTCACACATGTGTGTGTGTATGACAGTGCAACTCTCATTTGCAGTTGTGCTCCCAAAGCTGAAATGGATGCTGGCTGCTTCCATGGGAGGCTGATTTGTGCTGTGCGTGCTTGCAGCAGTGAGCGCTGCTTGACGATGCAGCTCAGCTCGTCTCAAGCCAAGAGCAGGAGCCCGACAGCTTGGGGCGCGCAAGGAGGGCGCCGCGACCCTGCTGGGCCCGCGCGACGCCGATGCAGTCGGAGCCCGCGCGCAGGTGGGCTTCCCCAAGCGCGACCCGGGGAAGCTGCAGGTCGCGCTGGCGCACACGCACTGCACGATGTGGATCCGCTGCTCGCGCGGCAGCCGCTGGGCGCGCCTGGGCCAGATGCTGGGCTTTGCGCGCGCGACCAGCGACAAGGCGCTCACCGCCACGATCTGGGACGTCGCGGTGCGGCGCCCCCGCCGCCCCTGGCCCGGGCCCCCGCCCCTGCCTCCACCCCGGCTCACATGTGACACCCCTGCCAAGCTGCGTGCAGGCTGCGTGCTGGGGCGCGGGCACGCGCGCAGGCGCGTTGACCGGGGGGTTTTGTGGCGCGGCAGATAAACCCTGCCTGGCAGAAGGCGGGCCTGGGCCGCGGCGTGGTGGAGCGGCTGACGGCCGCGCTCGTGCGCGACGGCATCACCACCATCACGCTGTTCGCGGAGCCTGGCGTGGTCGGCCTGTACGAGAAGCTAGGGTTTGTGCGCGAGCCGAGCGGCGTGCAGGGCATGGCCTTCCAGCGCAAGTCGAGCGCCGGCGGCGCGCTTATGCTGGCGCGCTGAGGCGCAGGGGTAGGTAGCGGCGTGCAGGGCGCGGCCTTCCGGCGCGCGTTGAGCGCGGGCGGCGCGCTCATGCTCGCGCGCTGAGGCGCAGGGGTAGGGTACGGGAACGGTGCTGTTGCGGCGCCCGGACGTGGCGCCCCGGCGCCGGCGGCGCGCTTGTGTAGGCAGGCACACGACTTGTACCAATGCGGCTTCTTGTGAGATAGCCTGCTGCCTTTATTTTTTATACTTCCAACCACGGTGTTGTGGTGGGTTGAAACCGTGGCGACTGGCAAAATAAGTCGTTAGAGCCTTGCAGCCGAGTGCACGCATCTATGCTGGATGCGCAGATTGCCTGTCGGCACACTGCTGCTCGCCATCCTTGGCTTTTGTGTGCGCGGGCCATACATTGCTAAGGCAGGGAGCACACGGGGCCTGCATATACCGCGATGTGGGGTCAGGGCTTGTGGGCATGCCTTGCATGGAGCATGCAGGGCATGCCTTAGGTGATGCCTTGCACGGCATGGTGGCCATTGGCCAATCCGCAATAACATGTTATCATCCGTAAGAGGTCCTGCTTCCTGCACTTCTTGTGCCCGCTGCTTGTCAACCGAGCTGTGATCTCCGCCTAACCATGCACTGCCACCGCGCCATGATACCACTTGCAGCCGCATTGCAATCATCGCAACCAAACTGGCAATGCAATGCCATGATGTTCCTGGCGCTCTTGCTAGTATCCATCCGTGTGTTGACCAGGTGCATCCCGCACGCACGCCGAGGACCTCCTGTCTGATCAACGCCCTGCTAAGCAAAGGACAACCTGCCGCCAAGGGACAAAGTGCGTCCAGCATGGACGGCACACGTATTGGCCAGGACGGGTGCGCTGCCGACAACCATGCCAACACCCGCCGCACACATGCAATAACTCTCTCCTCCCGCTCCTGACGCCATACTGTAGTCTGCAAACACGCCCGGGCGGCGACCTAGCTGGAGCTGCTGGCAGCGCCTCCGCAACCTGTGCCGCAGCTGAAAAGCCTGTCGCAGGCAGGGCCGCGCCCCGGAGGGAACGGGCCTGGCTGCGCACGCAGTCACTCAAAAATATGTAAGCACGCAAAATTATCAGTACCGATGCCAGGGCCCCCGGCTGCAAGGCCCCGAGCACTGTCAGCCTCTGTGGCCGCGGTGCCAGCATGGAGCACAACACGTCAGCCCACATAACATCAGACAAGCGCATGCAAGGCAGTCCCTCATGCCCTGCGCAACTCTGTCGCCACAGCCCGTGTAATACTCTCGACACCATGCAGCAGACCGGGCCGCAGGCTCATCTCCCGAATGGCGGTATGCGCATGTGGCGGACGAGTGCCGCGCTGTTAGCACCACCCCGCATGCGCTCTCCCAAGAGCCTCCTGCATGTAGCTCCCCCGCCTGCGCCACAGACCCCGGCGCCGGCCGCAGAGCCCTCAGTCTTCAACAGCGCCTTCTCACCCTCACTCCCCCACCCCCTCACCCCCAACCACACGCACATGCTGAGAAGACCATAGGTCGCCATCACACAGAAATTGGGTGCTCGACCCCCCAGCCTGAGGCGTCAATGAAGGCCACCACACTCAACGCTCCATGTGCCCCGGCTGCCCTCCGCCGCCCGGCACGCGCTCCCAGATGTCCCGGCAGATTGCGTACGCGGTGTCGGCGCCCACGTGCGGCGCCACGCGCCCGGGCTCGCCCTGCCCGGGCCCCGCCGCCGGCCCGTCCCCCGCGGCGCCGTCCAGGC
>JAABUP010009440.1_pt1 | contig 11974 bp, 10 predicted proteins | sample 5559201 | NCBI WGS metagenome assembly JAABUP01 (sample SAMN10711887, study PRJNA513373) | rock metagenome | isolation source: Antarctica rocks | place: Antarctica | reverse complement strand
CAGAAAATCGCGTTCAAGTGGATCCTCACGTCATCTTCCGTCATGATCCTGGGAGACCTCGAAATTGGGACTCCAAGCGTTTGCGGACTATGCTCACCCAACCTCAACCACCTCAACCGATTTTCCAGCCGTTCCAACATCGTGTCATCCAGGGAGAATCTTATCGATCGAAAGTTCCAGGCTGTGACGTTCCCTGACTCGACCGCGGTAGAGCTGGAAGGTGCACCGGATGATAAATCGGTGGGATCTGGAAGGGTGAAGTCGTTGATGTAATTGACTAGGCTGTGTGGCCGGTAGGGTGGGGTGGGTAGAGGTGGTAAAGTTGAGGTGTATGGGACTGCAGAGGATGAACAGGGCGTTGGATCCGCCATGACACGACAAAGAAGGGGATTTGGGGGATGGCGGGGAGTGGGAGAGCTGTGCTGGTGGATGCAAGAAGTAGAATGATGTCGGTGGGGGGCGACAGGTGTTGGAAAGGGCTTTCTTTTGGTTCCGAGTTTTTCCTTTTCTTTCTTGGTTTTCGCATGGTCCGAGCTCCAGGGGAGGCTTGCGGATTTCCCAGTTCATGCCAGAAACGGGGACGTCCTATGGGGACAGGCAGACAGTGCTTGGGAGGCCATCCCGATGAGTTATATCAACACCCTAGTGGATTCCATGCCGAGGCGATTGGAGGCGGTTCGAGCTGCACAAGGGGAGACTAAGTACTGAATATTGTTTTGCTAGGTAGTTGACAAGCACTCTAAGACAAGTAATGGGACTACGACAGCAAGAGGGTGGGTGCGAGAAAGAGAAGAGTAAAGTGCCACATGCGGAATTAATCGGCGAATAGCTAATTAATAACGGCGACACTGTAGGTTCTCTCATCATCCTATACCCAACCCCTGGGATAACGAACATGGGATGGAGTGAGACGTCGGTATGAGATGGGTGAGAGAGAGGGTGAGGTACGAAGGAGGAATATACTAAGAGTGTAATCGGTTGGTTGATGTATGTCGGATGACGCACAGTGAATTGGGATGGTCGCGCTGTGGTCGTCGTCGGTCAAAGGATGCCAGCTTTCAACATGTCCGATGGTGCATGTTGACTCAACTGTACGGAAGGAGCGTTTGTATCATCTCCATAGCAAATGGAAGAGGAGGCACCAACTGTAACTGTGGGAGAGATGACATTGCTCCAGCCAGACATCCTCGCTCCCTCTTTCTTGGATATCTATCTTCCCGGCCAGAGCTTACATACCCAGACGGTATCCCGATCCTCGTCTCGTTGGTTCCTCCTAATCTTCATCAGATCCCCTTGCTTGATTCGGTTTGTGCGTCGACCTCGGAGCCAAGTGGACACGGGACTTGTATACATGTTCGTCCGGACTAGAAGAGGGTGAGTGAGAGATAGGTGGTAGGGTTGGAGAGAAGGGGAAATCGCCGGGTCCATGAGGAAGTGATCGTTTGGGTAGACGGAGGGTGAGGACGGTAGGGATGTAGGAGGATAAACATCATCAGGAGGGATTTCACCCGTCTCAGCCGGCCGCCCATTAGAATCCCGGTGAAATTCGAGGGGGGTGGGAGCCAGCGGGATCTTGTTTTGCTTTTGTATGAGATTTCCTAATCGGACGGTATGGATTCGGTATGACGGGATTTAGGAAAAGGGGAGATTTCATTGAGATTTGAGTGGCTTGAACTGGGTGTTGAGGATGTTCTTGGAGGTAGTAGATGAGGGGAAGCTACCCACTGGTTAGATGGGCGAGGCCATTAGCCTCTTAATATTCGAGCCAAAGACCAGTGCAACCTCATCCCAAAACCTTCCGCTCCTGATCTCAATCACCAACCTCCAAGATGTCGATGTGAACTCCAAGATACCTCGACTACGCACTTTCTCACGATCCTCTCCGCTCCCCCATCCTCCCCACCGGCCAACTCGGCCCTTCTCATCCAATGCTCAAACCGATCAGCTCACTCATTGACCATAATCAGTAAACCCGTGACTAGAAACTCACAATCCGAGGGAGAACTCCAAGGTCTTTGGGGATTGTGTTTGCGAGTGTTTTTAGGTTTCATTGGAGGGTTGGGAATGGGGAATCAGTGGAGGTGGATGTTCCTGGCGAGCGGTATGTCGATATTGTCGATGTATCCACTGTCCTCGCTCACGGTTCACAGGGGCAAAATCCTTTCTGGCGGCCAAAAAGCTCGAGGTAATTCTTGGGGTCGCGGTCCCGACTGACAAGAACAGGGAGCCTAGCTCGTGCGGTGTATAGTCGCGCATCGACCTTGATTCTTGACGATGTCATCTCCGCTGTGGATGCGGATACCGCTCACCATATAGTGCAGTACTGCTTTCGATCGCCCCTTATGGCTGAGCGTACGATCATTATCTCTTCGCACGCCATCGAAACACTCGCACCTCTTGCAAGCAAGTCAGTATTCCTCGAAGGTGGTCGAACGGTGTGGCAGGGCCATGGCAAGGAATTGCTTAAATCAAAGTTCATGACACATCTCCAGACTTCCTCTCTATCAGAGCCAGCTGAGGTCGTACCGATGCTCAAGGCAGAATCAAGCAAGACTCACTGGGACGAGATCGAGTTCAGGGAAGCGGTGCTGAAGACCCCGAAACAACTGATCGAGGAAGAGAAGAGAGCGAAAGGCAATGTTGATCTTTATCACTGGCAGAAGAACGGTGCAAGCAAATCTGGGAGGATGAACAGAACGACCTCTTGACCACCATGGACGACCCCCGAACGAGAACTGATGGCGGAATCATCCTCTACACTCGGCAGAAAGTGGCTCGACACCATCCCCTACTACCGATCACTCCGCCTGATAGATTTCGAGGTCTCCACCGCCATCCACTACCGGACTCTATCAACCTCCCTCTCACGACGTGCCCATGGTGCTCAAAATCGAACTCCTAGGGACATGACGAGGTTTGCCTTGCCAGAGCAAGGCAGACGGTGGCCAGGCATGACTCTGTGGCTCGAATCCTGCATTCCACCTTGAAAACCATCGATCCAACCGCAGAGCATGAGCCACACTCGTGTGAAGCCAGGAGGAGGAACCATATCCGGCTCAGAGGGTCTTTCAAGGGGTCTGTGGACTTTGATGTCAAGGTTTACACCCTCCTTGGCAGTAAGGCAACCAAAACGACAACCAATCCAGCAGATGGCACTTCTCTACCTCTCCACATCGTCCAGCAAGCCACAGAATACCTGGAGCAGATAGAGAGGCGAGCTATCCAGGCCAGGCCCCTCACCAATGGGAGCTTCATCCCCTTGGTCTTCTCTGCGGGTGGGATGATGTCTGGAGCCACAATGAAAGAGCTGGAGACATGGAGAGAGAAGCTGGAAGCGAACACTTTGCAGAGGATGAAGACGCTGGTGAGTGTCGCCTTCGTCAAGGAGGAAGGCCAGGAGACATGGGCAACGCCCTGGAGGAGCTGAGTGGCGACCTCTGAGTGTCCTTGCGCTCTCCCCAATTTTTTCTCTATACTTTTTTCTAGCGCTTGAGAGCAACTCCCATCTTTCCATATCGCCCTCCTCTTCCTCCCTCGGATATCATAGCTTCCGTAGACCCCCAGAACTACCCTAATGACCAGAATGCTCAAACCCCTGTCATATTCAAATCGTAACGTGGTATTCGCCCTGTTGTTGCTGGCGCGAGAATCCTTCCGCGGGCTGGGAAATCGGTGCATCGAAACGCGTAATCATTTGCATGATTATCCTATATAGTTTGCCTTGCCGCGCTACAATCGATTCTCGGGGCTTGCTACTCTCAATTCACATGTATGCGGAGACCCTGGCAGATTAGGCCGCCTTCTCCGAGTAGGAGTACTTCTCAATCTCGCGAGTCTCGATGATGGGAGGTGGCCTTGCGATCTTCTGTCGGAGTATGTACCTTTTGAGGAACCAAGGAAGCCACACTTTGGACTCGTACGAGATGAATTCGCGGGTGGGTACCGAGAACACCTCTGCAAAGAATGAGTATCGACCCGTGACATCAAAAAGACCACTTACGGTCCAGCTCCTCAAGCGTGAGCTGTTTGGTCTCCCTGACGAAACAGAAGATCATGCCCCAAGCGATGAGGTTGAGACCGGCGTAGAAACCGACTAAAGGATGTCAGTGGCTGAGGCGGGGGCGGTGGTGATCAACTCACAAGCACCGGTCGGCGTCATCACGGCTTCCATTCGGGGGAAAGTCAAACTAAGGATACCAGCTGAATCATGTCAACTCGAGAGTTTCAGGACAAGGGTAAACTGACCGAAGGTGTTGTTGATGCAAACGGCCCAGGCCATCCCTTGCTCTCGCTGAATGGTCGGGAACACCTCTGCGGAGTACTGAAAGGCGACTGGTCCCTCTCCCAAGGAATAACAAATGGTGAACAGGTAGACGAACCTAAAGGAAACAGGTGAGATACTGAAGAGGCTAGAGGTCCCGACCTACAGAACGACTGGTCCGATTTGGGAGCCTCGACTGCCAGTTGTCTTCAACAGAGAGAGACCCGCCGCAAGCAAAAAGATGCACATGAGTGGAAACGTCTACGAGCTATAAGCTCAGCTTCGCTTCGTGCACTCACAATTAAAGTCAACTTCCTTCGACCTTGGGTGTCGATCATGAAGACCGTCGGGATGGTGGCCAACACTTGAATAGCACCATATCCAAGCGACGCATACAAAGCTTGGACCGGGGTGTAGCCAACATTGACGAAGATGGTCGAACTATAGAAGGATATGACTGCGAAGTTTCAAGCGCGACCATGGGATAGTAGAGTCCACTGACTGTTGATACCGCACATCTGTTGAGCAATCATCACAGTCGAGGCGCCATAATTCGCCCGCCTGATCCTGGGAATCCTGAAACAGTCGAACAGACGCGAAAAGTATCCGGCGCCTTGAGCATGGGACAATTCGACCTCGTAGATTACGCAAGAGTAGTAGAAGTCCCTCGCAGATATAATGGGATGAGACCTGAGGCGCAGGAAAGACTTGAAGGCTGCGGGATGCTTGTTGTGTTTCATGAGCCAACGAGGTGACTCTGGGCAGAACCAAATTCCGAGCATCAGGACGAACGCCGGGATGAAAGCTGAACCGAGCTGAAGACGCCAGGCGATCTTGCCAGTGTCTTTAACGATGACGTTGGCAGCAAACCCAAAGAAGATACCTATCGAAAGCCCATGAGTAATCTGATTGGGTGTATAGACGACCCACTCACCGGCGACGACCCACAACTGCCAGAACATGACCAAAGCACCTCTGATTCGTGCTGGTGACAATTCAGCCGAGAAGATCGGAACGGTCGCGTTCTTTGCACCGATACCGATGCCCAAGACGAATCGGACGGCAAGCAATGTTTGCCACGAATGGGTGAAACCGGAGGCGATAGGAGTGGCAGTGAGACAACAGGCAGTGATAAAGATCTCGCCTCGACGTCCAAAGTAGTAATTCAACGGATCGACGATCCAAGCCCCGCTAGAGTTCGCTTCAGGATTTGTACGAATGCAGGGGAAAGATTGACGCACATGAGACCGGCGCTCAAGAAGATGATGGCGTTGACGATTCCGACCTTCCAAAGATCGTTACTAGCGTTGGCTGGATCAACGGACCCATTGATACCGAATTCGGTGGGGAAGGACAGATTGGCTCCGTTTGAACCAGTCTGATCCCATCCTTGAGTGGCCGCTCCGACGGCGCATAGAATGATCGAATACCAGAGCATGAAGGGACCGGACCATTTGTGGTCTCTCTCGTATTGAAGCGCATGTATCTCGGCTTGATCGAGTTCGGTGAGCGACTGGAAGTGGAGAGGTTCACGAGCGACAAGTGCGGCCCTGCCAAACAACTCGGCGTATTCGCCAAGTCCATGAGTCTCGGCAAACTTCCGAGCATCGAGAACGACTTTCTCTTTGTTGAAGCGCTGTGTGAGTGACGATCAGCACGGATCGGCTGTGCGCGGGACTCGGTGAACATACCTTGAGGGGGTTTTCGACAATATTGAGCGCGCTCGATTTGCCGCCCTTGACAGCAGAAGACCTCGCTCCCATCACACCGGTCTCACTCCCATCAGAGTCATGTCCTGCCGGGTACCCTTCGTCATGAGCCGCGAGAGCCACGTCTTTACTAGACTTCTCCGCCATCGTGAATTATATGACTGCTTCGAAGGAGTTGGAAACGAGAAGAGAAAGAAGTTGGGAATGAAATGAAATCCGCAGGAGGGCGATCGGCTACATGTAGCGCCGCGCCCCAGATTGGAAAACCCTGAAGGATAAAATGACGTATACCCTTAAATAAGATCATGTGTCCTCGGCGGGGAGGGGTATCAAGCGAGAGATACCCCGCAGAGAAGCCGCCGGCCGCTTCTTTCCCTGAAGTCGGCAAAAGTGAGTAACCGAAATCTTCTTGTCAGGTAGACCTAAGACCGGAAATAAACCCTGACCATCCTAACCGAAAGTGGACATATCTAGGGTATGGGACAATGGGCCGATCGGCGGAAAAACGTTAGGTGGGCGAACCTGACCTAAGCAGTCGACGGCGGGCATCGAGACCTCGCTGCTTGGCACCGCTTCTGTTTGCGCTTTTGCCCAGGACGGTCGAACCCTGTGTGCCGGATGCTTCCACTAGTGCTATCTTGGCTGCGTCTGACACATCCATACAAACCTAAATTGGGTGAAGGAACCCCCTGCATAATCTTTCCACCCATATTTTGTTCAACCGAAACCCTTCAGCCAAGTTCGCTCTTGACTTTCCACCGCCACTTCTCTTGTTTCACACGGTCCAGTCAACGATTCAGATTGCACACTTTTGATAGCTCCTATAGAGCCGCAGGTTTCAATCCCCCTCTACTGATACGACAGGTGGGTTTTGTGGGGACATAAACCAAAATGCCGACTGGGAACGCTCTCACCATCAAGCCGACTCTATGATTGACCGGTCACTCCCAGCTCACGATGTCGTCATACCGCTCGTAACTGATCTGGTACCCTCTCTTCACCATGGGTACACCGCTTGAGGGGACTGACTCTTCTCTGCTTATCTTACAGCCGGAAGTTCTTTAGGTCTATGCCATTTATGTCTCCGGCGCGTACATCCCGTCCCAGCTATTCAAGCCAACTTCGAGATCTGCCACACATCCGATCAGAGCTTCTCATCAACTACGCCCAGTAGTTCCGTCCCAGTCGCCATAACGGCGGGCACAACGTCGCCAACAGGTTTGGAAGAAGGTACCTCAACAAGGCCGCGCCGTTCGCCTCTATCGGTCTACCCTCGTTGACTACCATCCCGACTGCCTTTCCGATCCACTTGTCGTCCTCCTCCATCAGGACCATGGCCTGCGCCACGTCGGGGTAGGAGATCAGAGGGGAGCCTTGCTGATCGGTGAGGGTCACGCCCGAGGCACGGTCGTGTACAATCCCACCGACTTCGGCGATGACGGCGATGACGAGCGGGATCCATTCGTGGGTTCGCAAGTACGCAATCGCCTTTTCGAGGTCGCCGTAATCATGAACCAAGGTGTGATAGAGGAGCCAATGGCCGATTCCTGAACAGCGGGGATTGAGGGAGCTGGAGAATAGGAAGACAACGGTGGGAAGGCAACTAAGTCTTCGTCTCGTCGGTTGTGAGTAGTACTGGAGGATGTCTGGTCTCTCGAGCTGGAGGAGTCCAACGGCGTACCTGGTGCCTCGCTTGGGGTTTCCACCCGAGTCGTAGAAAAAGACACCGACCTCTCCCTCCTTGACAAAAACAATCGTCACCTGGCTCCCTCCTTCTTCCCCACCCCTCCACCTCTTCCTCCTACCCGTTTCCACTCCAAGGAGCTCAAACATACACCCCAGTATATTCACGAACAGATCGAAGCCCTAGACCTCATTCAGCGCGCTGGCCGACAGAAGATCAAATGAAGATTTGATGGTTGTACTGTGAACATACTTTTCCTTCCAAGTCATCCTTCCATTCGACAAGTCGTATGTATGGCTTGCATACTATACGCTACTTTGGGTTCTGGTTTCGGGTTGGGTTGGTTGTGATCCTTCCTATCTCGTTTCCTTTGAAGGGTGGTTAGAGAGATTTTGTCTCATATCAGGGGCTCTGAATACGACGACGACGAGGCACAATGAGACTATCGAGAAAATGCAAAAGGATCGGGTGGGAAGACAAGACTGGGAAGTCGGTTGTTGTGGGATAAGAAAAGCCTTGACGGAATCGGTGTGGATTTGGTGAAAAAGCCTTCGAGAGGCTGGTTATTGCGGGCCATCAAGCGTTGGAGATCAAGGGAAAGAGCAAAGGGCTGTCTACGCAAAGAAAGGAGAGTCAGTTTCTTTTCCGTCCTTGCGTGATTGGTTCCTGCAGGAACTTGATAGCCTCGCTCGAAATAGGATTCCAGGACCTCGGTCGACCACTTTTCCCTTCGTTTGCCATAGCCGAGACGCCTCTCCGTCCTTGCCTTTGTCATCGTGTCTTCGAATGCTGGATGTACTGGCGTATCATTGACTCTGCGGGCACCGGACTGCAATCAGTAATTTTCTGTTGAGTAGGAAGCGCTGGCTCCCATGTGTCAATCAATATCCCATTGTCCATAACGAGACCCCGCATCCCTAAACCAATCCCACGCCACACCGCCTTATCAATCTCTCAACCTCAACCCTCTCGCACTCCACTTCTTCCTCACCATCCATCACCTTTGCCCTATCATAATCTATGATCTTGACGCCTGCGTCCGTGCCAGTGTCGGTTTTGGAACTCGATTTGGATAGGAGGATGTGGCGGGGCTCGACGTCGTTGTGGATGACGTGACGGGTGTGGAGGTCTGCGTAGGCTGATCTTATTTGGGCACTCCAGGGTAGTTGTCAGCTATGACCTTCCTTCGAGGTGGAGAAGGTGGATGGGGAAACGGAAAGCGGGATGGGATGGGTGGAAGGAAGGGGACTTGGTGGAGTAGGATGAAAGATGGTCGAGCTCAGGTCGAACGAATACCAATGATGGAAGTGAAGAACAGAGGAAAAAAACGAGGCGATAGTGCACGGACCACCAAAAGGCAGAACAACAGGACCACTCACCTCTCCCCCTCGGTCAGCCCCCTATCCATCCTCAACTCCTCCCTGCCAAACCCCTCAATGACATCCTCCAAGACTACCACCGCCCAATCCCAGTCCTTCGACCTCCAAAGTCCAAAGAGACGGGGCACCACTGTCCCCTGCAGGTCGGAAAGTGGACCTGATAGGGTTTGGACTTCGTTTTGAATGGCGAGCGCGATCTCGTTGCCTGTGGGGTGATGGGGACGGTTTTGGAGGTAGCCGAATTTGAGGATGAGTCGTTGGTGTTGGGCGGCGTGATGTTTGGCTTTGTGAGGGTTGAAATGGGTCTGAGAGAGGTCGAGCTGGGGTGGGGAGGAGTCGGGGTAGACAATGTCAACTTCCCTGTCTTCTTCGTCTTCGTATGTGGGTGTGGATGCTGAGGATGAGAAAGTAAGGAAGTACTCCCCATCCCCCAGCATCTTCTCCATCAGTATCTGCACCTCTCCTTCCCCGTCCATCCCCAGTCGTCCAATCTCTGCGTCCGAGGGGATCACAGCGTGGAACGTCGTCCTCTGGAAGTAATCGACGTCTGTGACGGAAAGTGACCAGTCTGTCGAGATGTCGTCGAACTTGAAGCGAATTACAGGACCTAGGGAAGGATTGGAGGTGGAGGAGAGGTTGAAGGTGGCTGAGGTGGGTGTGAGGATGGATTCTGCCGCGGAGGTGGTTCCGGACGAAAGGGAAGAAGTGGTTGATTCGTCTGATCTTCGTGGACCGTTTCCGTGTTTAAGCAGACTAGGGTGGGGGTGTTTGATTGGGGTCTGCTCATGGTGTGTGAGGCCAGTTTCGAGAGGGATGTGGCGAGTCACGAACCTCTACATCCAGTTGGTCCTGCTCTCCACCTTCCCCCCTTTCGTTCGCACCTTGACCTTCCCCTGCCCTCGACGGACCCGCCTGCTTACTTCGTTTACTCGTCGACCCGGCCTCCTTGTTCTTCCTCTTCGTATGCGTCGGTCTCTCTGCTTCCTCTGTTCTCACGTATAATCCCGTCCATAAACTCGACTTCTCCTCAAGACGTTTCGGTTGGGCTACAAAGAGTAGCAGAGCGAGGAGGAGATCAAACAAGGACATCTCATTACGGAACGGATCGTCCAGGGAATCTCGGTTGATTGTGCTTCTGATGACGGGGGAGGAGAGGGTGATGTGGTTGTTGGTTAAGCGGAGGATGACGATGTATGCGTCGTAACTCGTTAGGACCCCAACACCGCATTTGCTCGTGTCCATGTATTCGAGCGTCTTGCGAAGGTAAGCTCCGAATTGGTGATTATGAGGTAGAGGTTGGAGGGAGCAAACGTACCTGCATGAGAGCGTCTATGAAGACCGAGTCTAGGAGCGCATTGTCCGGGATCAAGTACTGCGCAACCCCATCCGCCATCTCATTCAACCGTATCTTAAAACCGGTCTCAACCCCCTCCCCTGCGGCAGCAGCCTCCAGACCTCCCATGATCGACTGCATCCCCACCTTCCACGGTAATTTCTTCTCCACCGGTATCCTATCCGAAGCCCTCCTCGGTACGCCAGTATTGATAGGGGCCAGGGTAGCATAATGATCCGCAAAGTGATCGACGCGGCTCACACTCTTCGACCAAGAGGATTTCATGGTCTGGGCGGGGTATGCTTCTTGGATGAGGAGAGACTTGTGGCGTGACGCCACAAGGTTGGGGAGTGCGAAGAGGTGATGGATGAAGATGGACGATAGGTCGTTGTACTCGTTCTCGATGACCGTGTTCTCGAGGTAGTGTTTCGTCATTTCCAGGAAGCCGTCGTACAAATAACCGATAGGGGAAGTCTTTGCTGCCTCGCTCCAGGAAGAATCGAGGAGAGTGGAGAGGGAAGGGAGGATGGTGGCGTCGTGGGTGACGTGGAGGGAACGGTCGTTTAGGGACTCAAAGACGTCGTGGGTGGTAGGGTTCGGTTGCCGGGTGGATCCTCGACCGGCTTGTGGCGATGGAGGAGACAGTTGGGGAGGATCATAACGGTGGAAGAAGTCTGGGAGGGTGGTGTAGATCGGGGTCGTCATGGATGGATAGAATCAGAATTGGTATAATAATAGTGACGAAGCAATAGGCGGTGAGACGGAAAACTTAAGTGCGCCCACCATTTCGTCTTTTCGGGAGAACGTAACTACCTTATGACCTTTATGTGTCGTCGTTCCACAATGATTACTCGTATGAAATATATGGCATATTGCACTGATAACTTTATGATCATCACCTCCTAAACAGCCAACAAGTCTGTCAGACTTGACCGGGTTTCTCACACTCTCACACCTGCTAGAACACACCAAATGCTGTCTGTCCCATACGGACTGCACAACAGGATGACCTGACAGGGAGTGGTCTCCTTTGATCCCTGGACGTCCACTCAAGCGATCTCATCGATATTCTCAGGTCGTTCAATTGATCTTTTGCTTTATCTCCGGTCTTTCGTGAGTGACCACACCCTCGAAAAGCTCTGACACGCCCCCCAGCTATTCAACGCTTCGTTTCATCTCCCATGACTGTCTGTCCATTGATTATTCCCCAAGTCGAGGGTACCGCTCGAACGGCTAAAAGCTGCGTAGTTAGGTACAAATAATAATGCTCCAAGTCAAAACGATAGCGGGCCCCTGACGATCCCGTGATTGGTGGGGGAAAAAAGGCCGTTACTCGATCTACACTACCAAAATCCCCATCATCGAGGTACGTTCGTTCCCCCCCATCCGACCGTATTCTTTTCAGCGGATGAGGTGAACAAGGATATACGACTCTTTTCTCCTTGGCCACCCACAGATCCCAATCCAACGGTTAGCTGACTGCACTCCAGAACAACTGCAAGCCAACAATGCTTGGCATGAGCGCGATCATCAAGTCGCAGCTGGCATCCTATCTGCGTGCGAAGAGTCTATCCTTGCAGGTCACATCCACCTTCTTGATCTTCCTAC
>JAABUP010009439.1_pt1 | contig 11975 bp, 17 predicted proteins | sample 5559201 | NCBI WGS metagenome assembly JAABUP01 (sample SAMN10711887, study PRJNA513373) | rock metagenome | isolation source: Antarctica rocks | place: Antarctica | reverse complement strand
CTTCAGCGGCCGCATCTCCAGCCATGCCTCGATGCGCCCGTTCTCGAACGTGCCCAGCACCTGCAGGCATGCCGCACGAGAGCTGCTGACATGCGTGTTGGTGTCTGTTCGAGTTGCAGCGCTCCCTGTCAGGCAAAGCCAGGGCACCAAGGGCAGGCCTGACAGCACGACTATAGGTCAAGATTTGGCCAAGCGGCTGAGGTTCCCGTACATGGCCGCTCCCTCTGTGCAGTAGCACTGTTCACTATAAACCGCGCACCCGCGCGCCAAAGCCTGCCTCGTTGAGCTGCAGCAGGATGCGCAGCTCGCGCGCGCGGTCGATCATGCGGTCCGTCTCCTCGCCAAACACGCGCACCACGACCGCGCCCAGGCCCGCCTCCTCCGGCGGCAGCACCTTCCACAGCAGGTTGGTGATGCCGCCGTCAATGACCGCATGCTGCGCCGCCGCATGCCGCGTGTCAGCTCTTGAAATGAAGCAAAGGGGGCAGCAATGGTAGTATGACGAGTCCGGGGTGTAAACCGCTTCTGCTGGCGGCCAGCATTGGGCGCAGCGCCTCCATGGCAACTCCAGGTTAACGACATAATGCGACAAAGCCGCTGCGTGAGGGGCACGGCCTGGTGCAGACCTTTATGGACGCGTGCGGCAGAGCCTTCCACCCAGGCACCAGCTCGCAGCAGATGGCCGCGACAGCCTCGGCAATCTCAGGCTCGCTCTGCTTGATGTTCACGCTTACGGGGCTTTGAGCGGGCATCCCAGTCCTGCCTCTGACTGCAGTGGCTGCTCAGACTTGCCCTGAGAGGAGCGCACTTTTGCCAGTGCCTCAGACTGAGGGCTGCAGGTAGGTTAAGCCTGCTCTCCTACTAGCAAGTCGCTAGTAGCACTGCCTGCCGCGTTCCCAGTTGACTGGCTCACCACAGGCTGATAGGTGCTGTCTTGACGGGGCAATGCAGCGCTTCATGGCCTGGCACTCGCTGCACTGGCCGGCATTGCCGCTAGGGCACTGCCGCTGCCAGCGCCGCCTGGCAAGCATGGTCCGCGCTTTTGCACTGGACGCCGGGCCCTGCCCACTCACCAGCAGCCGCTGTGCAGATGCCTGGACGCTGCCGGTGGCGGCAGGCCGCTGGTGCACTGCAGCTTCATGCTCGACTCAGCGGGGCAGGCCATCTGGGGAGGGACACCAAGCCAGGCACGGTGCAGCGCAGCGGGGCCAGCGGCAGCGGTGCACGGCTTCCGTGGAAGCGCCCGCGCTGACGGCGACCCATGCTGCCCCGGCTTCGCTCGGCGGCCGCGACGGCGGGCGCGGGGACGTCATCGCGCTGCTGCGCGAGCGGGGCCTGCTGCAGGACGTGGCCGGCGGCGAGGGGGAGCTGGCGGCGGCGGCGGCGGCGGGCCCGCTCGCGGTGCACCAGCCATGCCGAGGGAGGTTTGCCAAATAGATAAATGTGCGCCTGCATGCAGTCTGGCATGCATGTCTGTCCGATAGCGTGCAGAGCAGCACGAAGCGGAGGCACAGCAGTCCCGACGCCCTGAGCTGCAAAGCGCATGGCGCGCCTCCACCGCGCTCTCCAGCACGGCCTCAGGGCGGATGGGGTCGCGGAACGACCACAGCAGGACGCCGTGCGCGGCGCCGTCGGCCGGCAGCTCCTCCGCGCATGCGACCGCCAGGACCCCCTGCCGCGCGCCTTCAGCGCCGTGCTGGGGCAGGCGGGAGCTTGCACTGCCTTCGCACCCCGCGGTCCTGCATCAGCCTTGACTGACGCTGCACCATGCCAGGGTGTTGTTGCGTGTGCGGCTGCTGTTCAGCGTGTGCATCGACACCTGGGTGGGAGCAATGCGCCGTCCAAGGCACGTGGCTTCTGCAGGCAGTGCTGCACGCATGCATCCGCACTTCAGGCCATGGGCATTGACCTTGCAAGGTTTGAGCGGAGATGAGCAAGGCGGCACGCCATCTGCCTCGCTGCGGCTATCCACTCTGAGACCGAAAGCCCCAGGCGAGCCAGCTGCGAGGAGCAAGGAGCAGACCTTGCGGTGCGGCAGCCACTGCAGCGCGGCCACGCAGCGGCCTTTGCTGTGCGCGAGGTCGGTGAAGGACTGCAGCTCCGCGATGAGCGCCTCCGCGCGCCCGCCCGGCGCGCCGTCCTCGTCCGCGAGCGCGGCCAGGTCGTCGCCCAGGATGTCCACGGCCGCATTCTCCGCCAGCGCTGCCTCCCACCTGCCCGCCCCGCTAGCCGCTCACAGCCTGGGCTGCCCGCTCGGCGCCCAGAGAGCGCGAGTCGCCCGTTGCTGGCGCCCGGCGCGGGGCGCGAGCGGTCGCCTGCAGCCGCTATCAGCCTGAGCTGCCCGCTCGGCGCTCGACAAGCGCAAGCCGCCCGTGCTGCTCGTGACGTGTGCCGGGCGTCGGGGCGCTCACCTGGCTTGCATCCTCATGCGCATGCTCCTGTGCATTATAATGGGCCTGGCCGCGTCAACGAAGCGGGGAGGGCGCACCGAGGACGGATGCACTGCAGGAAGCTCGCAAAGTCCGCCGACGCGAGGACGGCGGCCGTGGCGTCAGCGTCGAGCTCGCGTGGCGCGTACTGGCTGTAGTTGCGCCGCAGCGGCTCGCCCGTCGCCTGCACTTGCGCCTCCCGCAGCGCCGGCGCGCTCTGCGCGCACAGGCCAGGGCAATCAGCAGCAGAGCCCGGCCTTTCGCGCTGCCTTGTGTGCAGCCAGAGAAACGGCCTCCTGGTCAGCTCGTAACGTCCACATGCGTGTCTGTGGGGCTGGCAAGCAGCGCACTTGTACATGGAAGTAGGTCAGGGTTGTGCCACCAGGCAGACGCAAGGACACGTGGGCCAGTCAGTCGCGCCAGGGCACGCCTGAACCGCAGCATCCACCTCCCGGCGCTGCACGAGTGGGCCCAGGTCGACCGGCGATAGGCCCTGCATGCTGGGCGAGTCCCAGAGCGCCTCGGCCGGCAGATCGGCAAATGAGCAGGGCCGCCCAAAATGCCGCCGCGCGCGCTGCGCACGGACCCGCGTGCGCGAGCAAGGCTCGCACGCGGCGCCCGCTCGCACCTCCTCATCGCTGCCCTGTAGCAGCCAGCCCAAAGTGGGTGAGTGGGCAAGCGTTTCCGGACATTCATCCCGACGCTGTCTCTTGCAGCCGCTGGCCTGCGCACAGGCGGGGCCGTCGACACCAGGGTGGGCACCAGGCACGTCCAAGGCCTGGGCTGCAGCATGCGACGCTTGCGTGGCAGCGCGGCGTGTGCGGGGGCCTCCTCCGCAGCCCCCTCGTCCTTGCCCTGCTGCTGCAAAGCTGCCGCGGCGGCTGCAGCAGCCCACTGGTCGGCGGCAGCCCTTGTTACCGCCAGCTGCGCGCGACAGCGCCTTGTGTAGGCTGCACGTCAAGTGCAACATCTCCATATTTGCAGTCCTCAGGCTTTGGTCCGTGTGTGAGCGGGGTCGCGCCTCAAAATTGTTGCCGTCGCCGTAGGTGTCGTCGGGGTTGCTGCGCAGCACGAGCGGGTCACAGTCGGCGGCCTTGATGAGCGCGCGGTGCGCGTGGAAGTCTGATATTGCGCCGCGGAACTGGATGTCCCGGGTCAGGACCGCCAGCGGCACGCGCTGATCATGCGAGACAACCTGCAACGGCTGCAGGCCCAGTGCGTCCAGCGTGCCGCCTGCCGTCCACAACCAAACAGCCATAAGCTATGTGCGCCTGCGTGCGCGGTGGCTCATTCTCCTCCTGGGACTGAGGCTTGCTGCTGGAAAGGTGCGCGCCTGTGAGGAAGAGGGACACCACCCCTGGCAGGGGCTGCCGGGTGCCATCTTCTGCAACTGTGTGCGGCAAGGCCTGCAGGTGTGCCTGCTCTTGTGGGGCTGTGTGCGCAGCAAGTTGCGAAGCCATGGCAGATGGGGACAGCAGTGGCGATGATCGACTCCCGATGGAGGCGTTTGTGGTGTAACTTTAAAAACCTACCAGGCCATGGAAACCTAGCAAGTGTTCAGCATGCATGGACGGCACCGGAGCAGCAAAACCGATAGCACTGCTACTGTAGCAGCTACTATAGCAGCCTGAACATGCCTGAGAGCAGAGACACACAGTGAGTGACAAGCAAAGCAAGCACGCAGGCCTTGTTAGAACCCTGGAACAGGACAGTGCTACCAAAAAGACACAGCAGGCCGCACACGCCGACGAAAGCCATGCAAAATCTCATGTACACTCTTGCGCCGCACAGAGCGGATGCAGGCTGGCCCCACCCTGCACGCGCGCCGCCAGGCCGGCGACCGGCGCGCCGCCCACGCAGAGCGCGCCCGGCCGCAGCCGCGCCTCCAGCAGCGCGCACACGCCCGCCGCCTCCCCAGCAGGCGCCTCCACCACCAACTCATGCCCCACCGCGGCGACGATGCGCGGCGGCAGCGCGGCGTCGTCCTGCGTGCGGCCGGGCGCGCGCGCCGGCCCCGGCGCAGGGTCCGCGCCCGGCGCCAGCGCCGCGTCCGGGTAGGCGGCCGCGAGCGCGGCGGCCACCTCCAGGCAGGCGGCCTTGCAGATGTCGGCGGCGGTGCCCTGGCAGGCCGCTGCAAAGGCGCTGCGCTCGGCCGCCTCCAGCGCCTGCCACCCCAGCGGCTGGCTCAGTGCATGAAAGCAGTCCTTCTGAGCGCCCCTGTCACTTTTGCGCGGCAAGCGCGCGACCCAGCGCGCCACTTCGCCGTGCCGCACGATCGGCATGCGGCTGCCCGCTCGCGCAGCGCGTCTGTTCCATCTTCCGCGGGTCATGTTTGGGGCAATTAGCGTGGCCTGGCTGTAGAATGCAGCGGAACTTGACGAGACACCTCGTCAAGCTGCCAAAGGGGGAGAGCAGGAGTGCTGGGCGCGCGTGCGCGGGAGCGGGGGCCAGGAAGGGCACGGTAGGGCGCGCGCCCGCGGCGCCATGCGCGCCACGCCGGGCAGCGGCCAGCGGCGCCCGCCCGCGCTGGCCACCCAGCCGCGCGCCGCCGCGGCACCCCATTTGGCCGCCCACCAGGCCGCCACGCCCGGCAGCGCCGCCAGCAGGCCCGCGACCAGGGCGGCGCCGGCCGCGCGCGGCATGCCCAGCTGCACGGCCAGGCGCCCGCGGCTGCCGCCGCTCGCCAGTGCGCCGAGCGCGAGCGCTGCGCGAAGCCGCTGCTCGCCCGACGCGGCTGCCCCTCCGGCCTGCGAGCGCACCTGCCATGCTAAATAGGTATTGCAGACTCGCGAGTGGGGCGATGTCTGCCCTAGCTCTTCGCTCTGTCCTTCCTCTGTCCTGGGTCAGAAGCGGACAGGGCACATGGCCCCTGGCCCTGCATGACATGCACTTCCGTCCCCTTCAAGCATCTCGACACGCCCAGGCGTGCCAAGGCTGAGCTAGCACAGCGGCATGCGGGGGCGCTGGGACCATGCATGGCGTACAACCTCAATGCGGGGGGCCCGAGGGCGCGCCAGCCACAGCGAGGCGACCGTAGCAACGGGGTCGGGCGCGGCCAGGCAGCCAGCGAGCGCGCTGCAGCCGCTCAGATGCGCCAGCGCCGCCAGCTCCGCATGCTGAAGCTGGCAGGTCACCAACACGGCGGCCCGGCCGCCGGCGCAGCCCAGCGCCCCGCGCGCCGTGTGCGCGCCCCAGAGCCCGCCGCGCGTGGCCGCCCAGGCGCCCGCCACGTCGCCCGCCGCGCTCGCGAAGCGCGCGGCGGCGGCGCCGTGGCCATGGGGCTCGCCGCCGCGCGCGGGCGGCGTGCGCGGCGCGCCGCCCACCGCGCGCCCGGACGCCCAGCTGAATGTGGCCCAGGTGCCGCCGCCGCCCTCGGCAGGGCCGGCGCCCTCCTCGCGCACGCGCCGCACCGCGGCGCACGGCAGCAGCGTCGCCTCGGCGGCGCACGCCGCGGCCCGGTCGGGCTCGCCGCTGCCGCCAGACGCTAGCAGGCGCGCCGCAGCCGGGAGCGCAACCCGCGCGTGCAGCGGGGCCGCGGCGCCCGGGCGGGCGGCGGGCGGGCGCAGCAGCTGCAGCAGCGTCCCGCGGACTAGCGGCCCACGCTCACCCATGAGCGCCGCCACCGGCGAGCGGAGCGCATCCTGCACTGCGAGCACGCCCGCTTGCGCAGAGCATGCGGAGGGAAGCAGCAGCTAAGTGCTGCTTTGCTGCTCCATGGCAAGCGGCTGGTGGCGCGCATGACGAGCCGCGCTGGCGCGCCAGGGCTCCAGAGACGCGGCTGCCATGGATGCACAGGACAACAGAAGCGCACCAAGGAGGGCAGGCTCTGGCTCACGCCCAGCCACCACAGGCAGTGGCCACCACAGGCAGCGGGCCGCCGCGGCACGCACCTGCGGCGCCAGCGCGCCGCCCAGCAGCTCCTGCTCGAGATCACTCTCGGCCAGGGCCAGCCCCGCCGCCGCGGGCGCGATCACGCAGCTGAGCACCGCCGCGTCAGCGGCGTCTGCAGGCGACAGCTCGCCGTGGCCCCAGGCCGCGTCCACCGCCAGGTGCCAGCGCAGCCCGGCGCCCGCATCGCCGTCGGGGCGCGCGGACGCCGCGGCGGGCGCTGCGCCCGGGCCGTACGGCCCCGGCGCGCTGGCCGCGCTCGGCGCGCGGGGCGAGCCGGGTGCGGAGGGCGGCCGCGGGGCGCCGGGCGTGCCCTGGAGGCCAGGGCGCTCCGCTGCCGCCTGGCCGCCTGGCGCGCTGGATGCGGCCGGCGGGCCCGCTCGGAGCCCGCACGCTTGCGCGCTGCGCGGCTGCAGGCGCTCCGCGCGGCCGCAGCCGCCCGGCCCGTCGGCCTGGGTGCCGGGGCTGGCAGGGTCTGGCGGCGCCGAGGCCGTGCCGGGCGGGGCAGGCGCGCCGCGCGCGTCCTGCAGCAAGCGGCGCAGCGCGGCAGCGACGCCCTGCAGCGCGTCCGCCTCCAGGAGGTGCCGCAGCAGCGCCGCGCCGCGCCCGCCCGCGCCGCCGCCCGCCTGCATCTCCGCCAGCCGGGCCTGCGCGGCCGGGCGGCGCGTGGCCGCGGCGTCACCGCACCAGGTGGATGAGCAACATCATGACAGTGCCATGCAGCCTTGGCGGACAGGCGGTGGCTGTGCGCGCGCGCAAACGGAGCCACGGCGTGCGCCCAGCCTGGCGCCTGCATCTGGCGCCCGCTCCACCGCTGCCCCAGGCCAGAGGATTCGACGGTGACGTCATGCGCAGTGCACGCCGCGCAAAAGGATCTCCGCTAGCGAGGCCACCGCTGCCAGCAAACATGGCGCGTGGCGCCACGGCATACGTCCTGCAGTCCAGCGCACGCCCGTGCCGGGAGGCGGTCTGCAGACCACGGCGGCGCACCCGCAGGTTCCTGGGCCGGCGCGCAACGGCGGCGCCGCCGTCACCGCCGCTCGGCGCCACGAGCAGCCCCACGCCCGCGGCGTCCAGCGCAGCCTCGCGGCTGCGGCGGTCGGCGAAGTCAATGGTGAGGCGGGCGGCCGCGCAGGCGGCCCGGCGCGCGGCCGCGGCGGCCGCCTCGGCGCCGCGCAGCTGCGCAGCGGCCGCGGCGCCGCGCACGGGCAGCCCGCGCGCCTGCGCGGCCGCCAGCACGCGCAGCAGCGGCATCTCCACGCCCTCGTACACCTGCGCGCGCGGCCAGGGTTGGCCAGGGTTGGCCAGGGTGGTCGGGGTTGACTAGAGTTGGCTAGTTTTGGCCAGGGTCGGCCAGCGCTTCCGCGTATCTGCATCGCGCAAAACACGCAACCCGCTGTGTTCCTGGTATGAGCATGGCGCGGCCTGGTCAAGCGGCGCCGCGCGCGCGCCTGCAGCATGCCGGCCGCCTGCAGCAGCGCGCGCAGCGCGGGCGCCAGCGCGGCAGCCAGCAGCGCGCCGCGGCACGCCGCGCTCACCGCGGCGCGCGCCAGCGGCGGCATGCGCGCGCGCGCGCCCGGCGCGTGCGCCTCCTGCAGCGCGCGCGCCGTCGGCGGCCGCTCCGCGGCCGGCGCCAGCAGCCAGCCCGCGACCGCCGCGTCGTCCAGCGGCCCCGCCACCTTCGCGCAGCCGCCCGCGCGGTTCCCGCCCGCGCTCATGGCGCCGCTCCGGCAGGCCGTGCGCGGACGCCGCCGCACGATGACCAGGGGCACTTGAACGAGTTTGTATCCTCCAGGGAGGCACACAGGCGGCATGGCAACCGCCACAGGCTGGTTGCCATGTGTGTGGTTGCCACCACACACACTTCTAAGGACATGTGCAGAGAAAGTGACATGCAGGCCGTCTGAGGAGATACATGCAAGATGCGAGGGACCGCTGCGCAGCGCGCGCCGGGCGCGCGCCTCCACGCCGTGCTGCAGCAGCGCGGCCAGCTGGCCGCGCAGCTGGAAGCCCGCCACGCGCACGCGCGGGCTGCGCCAGGCCGCGGCGGCCGCCGCCCAAAGGCGCGCGGCGCGCGCCGGCGACATGCGCCGCGAGAGGTCCAGGAACAGCACGCGGCCCTCGCCCCAGCAGAAGGCCGCGCCCTGCCCGCGCGCGCCGCTCTGGCTGCGTAGAAACCCCGGCGCGGCACAGCCAGGCGCCTGCATGCGGTGGCAGGACAGGCCGTGCGCACGCCTGCTGCGGCCTCTGCATCGCGCTGGGCGGAGAAGCCCTGGCTCAGTGTGCGGGAGCAGGGTGCGGGCGCAGCAGAGTTTGTCTCAACTTCCCCGGCGGCGCGGTAGCCCGCGCACCTCAATCGCGGCAGGCCGCCCGGCGCCGGGCGCGGGCGGCTGTGTCGCCTGCGAGGCTTCCTGGGACGGCTGCGACACGCCGGGCGTCGCGTCCGCGGGCCGCGCGGGCGCGACGAGAGCGAACGCCAGGCGGCGCTGCTGCTGCAGCTCCGCCAGGGCTTCCTCCAGGGCGTCCTCCTGCCGGCGGGCTCCTGCTGGCTCAGCCACACACCCGTGCCAGGACTCGGGGACCGTGTGTGTCGGCCGCGAGCGAGGGACGCGCATGCCACAACAAGCGTTCATCGCCACGTCTCCCAGCGACTGCAGCTGAAGCCAACCAAGGGTGCTGACATATGCAGCCTCTCAGACTCTTTAAAACGATGCACCCTTTGGCCCCAGCGCTGACAGCCCCCCAACAGCTGAGAGACCCTGCGCCACAGGCACACGCGCGCGCCTCCGTGCAGCCGTCCAGGATGGTGACCCTTGCGCACGCGCCGGCCGGCTTGCCGGGCAGCGGCCCGCCCATGCGCGGCCCGCTCGGCGCCGCGCCCGGCGCGGCGTCCCTGCCGGCGGCCTCCTGGCTGCCGTCGCTGTCGCCGGCGGCCTGCTCCTCCACAGCGCGCTGCGCAGCCTCCAGCACATGCTGCCGGGCGGCTGCGCGCGCAGAACGGCCTCGCAGCCCGCGGGCCGGGGGCGCCCGCGCGCATGCAGGACGCATCTACCTTCTGCATTGTACCAACTCAGTCTGACAGACTCTGCGCTGGCCTGCTGGCACGACGAGGCCGAGGCCTGCCGCCATGCTGCGCGGCTCTGCAGGTGCAGACTCCGAGGCTGCAGCTCGCAAGGACAGCCAGGTTGAGCCCGGCGCGCAGGCACGGCGCTGCAGTGCCATGTCGCGCACCGGCCTGCAGCGCGCGCGCGCTTCGGGCAGCGATGCCGGCCGCGGCGCCGCCGCCGAGCGCGGCGGCCGCGGCGCTGCCCCGGCCCGCCGCCCCGGCCGCGCCGCGCGACCCGCCGCGGGCGAGCGCGCGGCGGACCCGGTCCTCGGGCGCGGCCGCCAGCGCGGCGGCGGTGGGCAGGCCGGCCGCGTGCAGCGCGCGCGCGCGCGCCGCCAGCATGCCGGGCACCTGCGCGGCCCGTCCGGCCGTCAGGTCGTGGCGCCCGCTGGCGTGCCGCGACGCGGTCGTGAAGTGTCCTGCGCCGGCGGGAGCATGCGCTGCTCCGTGAGCGGGTCATGCGACGGGATCCGGCGCGTGCACCTGGCGACGTGCGTCCTGATCCCCGCGCGTCGCGCCAGCGGCGCATGTGCAGGCGCCGCCTGTGTCAACACACGGGCAGACGCACTTCCGCGAGCGCTGCCTCGCGCTGCGGCGAGCAGCGGCTGCGTACAGCGCCGGAGCCGAGCAGGCTGGGAGGCCGGCCGGCCGGCCGGCGCCCGCGCCTGCATGAGCGCGTGCAGCTCGGGGCGCGTGCCGGCGGCCGCGCGCGCGGCCAGCTGGCCGAGCAGCGCATCTAGGCCCCACCAGCCGGCTGCAGCCGCGAGCAGGCCGGCCATGCTGGCCGCGCGGGCCAGATCCGCCTGCATGCGCTGCAGCTGCCCGCGCGTGACGCCTGCCGCCGCAGCCGGCGCGCTTCATTCCCTCCCATCTCATTGACAGCATCCACCTCTGTCCCGTGTTCTGTCCCGACTTTCTCCCTGCAACTCAAAGTTCGACCTAGTATTGTCGAGCTATCTTCTACCAGGCAAAACCCGCTGTCGCTCACCGTCTCCTTGAGACCCGGGCTTTGAGCGCAGCATGCATGGCAGGTCAAGAAGCCTGGCACCAGCAGGCCGGCAGCACGCCTTTCTCCGTTATGCTGTCGCGCTCGCCCCAGGCCAGCGCGACCTCCCACGCCGGCTGCTCGGACAGCAGCGCGCTGACCGCCGCCGCCGCCGCGAAGCGCGCGTGGGTCGCGGACACCGCGGCGTCGCCGCCGCCGCCGCTGATGCGCGCCAGGATGTACCTGCGCGCGATGCAAAGCGCGCTTTGCAACCCTGCCGCTAGTGCAGCCGTGCCCAGAGTGTAGAGCGGGTTACAGACAGCTCACCGCATCGACCAGCATGCAGCATCTCGCACGTGGTTTGGGCTGAAGCAGAAGAGACACTTTATTTAGGTCACTGTCATCAGGCAGACCCACTAGACCTGAACGCGCTGCTAAGCGCGACGGGAGCATGGCCTGGGCATGCCACAGGCCAGGGCGGCACCGCTCCTCGACGCCGACCATGGCCGCCACCGCGCGCTGCGGCGCCGGCAGGCGCGCGAACGCGCTGTGCCAGGCGGCCCAGGCGTGGATGGCGGGGAAGGCGGGCGTGGCGCGCTGCAGGACGAACGCCAGGTGCAGCGGCTCCTCGGTGCACACCTTGGCGCGCACCGCGTCCAGGTCCTGCCGGGCATAGGGTAGGTTAGGGTGTGCATTGCAGCATGATGGAGAGTGGGTGTGCTTCGGTCCAGGCCTCCGCTGCACATGTGGAAGCCTGGCTCCCGCTCGGTGCAGGGACGCGAACGCGCGCGCGGCACAGCATCCATCTGCCACTGCGCGCCGGTCCCTGCACAGCGGGCGGCCCGGGCGCGCGCGGCCGCGTCCGCGCGCATGCGGCCGCGCCCCGCAGCATGCGCGGAGCTCGCTCGCGCCTGAACAGGCGCAGCCGGCGCACCTCGTACAGGCGCTCGCCCAGGCGCGTGGGCAGCGCGCTCTCGTACACGGCGCGCCCGCGCTCGCTGGCGGCCCAGGCCGGCGCGCCGCCGCCGGCCGGCTCGCGGAAGCTGAGCAGCGCGCGCGCGCGCAGGCCCGCCAGCGCCTCGCACGCGCGCGCCTCCACCTCCCGCGGCGCCTGCCGTGGCAGGCACACTTGGGCTGGCCAGCGTGGCGGGCGTCGTGCAGCGGGAGCACGGGCTGCCAACGGGGCGCAGCACAGGGTCGCGACCGGCGCGGCGGAGTGCGTCCGCGCAGAGGATTGAGCCAGATGGCAGAGCAGATCGATGCGCTCCTGAGGCCAGGCTTCGATCCGAACCCTGAGGCACATTCCTCCCCTGCAACAGAAGAAGGAGGGACGCCTGTCCGTGCGCCATGCAGCCCTTCTCTGTCAAGTGGCCGACGCGCATCAGCGCGCGGGCGGCGCGGGCCGCGCCTGGCGCCACGCGAGCGTGCTGCGCAGCAGCGCCTTGACGTCGCGCGCGCTGCTCGCGCAGCCGCTGGCCACCGCCTCCAGCAGCAGCCGCTCCATGTGCTCCGCCAGCGCGCCGCCCTCCAGGGTTTCAGGGGTTCCGCCAGGGACCGCCGCGCCCGC
>JAABUP010009438.1_pt1 | contig 11977 bp, 18 predicted proteins | sample 5559201 | NCBI WGS metagenome assembly JAABUP01 (sample SAMN10711887, study PRJNA513373) | rock metagenome | isolation source: Antarctica rocks | place: Antarctica | reverse complement strand
CCCTCGCCCCCCCCTTCTCCCAAAAAGTAGAACAAAAAGCCCCAAAATGTATTGATCATGTGGCTAATGCAAGGTGTGATCTGCTGCAAATGCAGGCTCTGAATGATTTCATAGACAGGAAACTTCAGGCTAGCCCCATCAAGAGCCTCATTGTCTACCCTGAAGGTAGACAGCTGCTTCTAGCCCTGCACTGCATTCACACATTGTCTACCCCAAAGGTAGACAGCTGCTTCTTGGCCTGCATTGCAAGCACACCATGCTATTGTGCATGACTCCTAGCATGTAAGCAGCAGACACAAGGTGCTCAGTGGCAGTGCCAGTTGTGAATGTAAGCATGCTGTTGCCGTAATAATACTAATGATAATAATATACTGGTATATTACCATCATTGTTATTGTTATTATTATGCTGTTGCCCTGCTTTCATGATGCATTCAGCAGACAAGCTCTAGCATGCATATACACATGCTCACCAGAAGCTATGTCAGAAGTTATGTCAGAAGCTACGTCAGAAGCTATGTCAGAAGCAGCACCCCTGAAGCGCAAAGGCCAAAGAGTTCACGCCATGCAGTCAGTAATTGGCATTAGTCGTGAGAGTCATCTGAGTCAGCTGCCATGTGCATGGTATTACTGAAGCTGTCTGCCACTGTCTACAAGCTGTCTGTCACTTCTGCAAGCCATTGAAGCCCGCTAATAGCTAGACACTGCCCAGCTGTGTCAAGCTACTGTTTCTGACACATGACTCATGCAGGACCTTGGGTATGCAGCTGATGCCATGCACCTGCTGTCTGCTGGCTAAGGCCGCCTTTTGTTAACATGATTATGACTATTTCTGTTTTTCCTACTATTAGCATCTGGTATTGGTGTTGTCATTGTCATTGTCATTGTTGTCAGTGTGCTTGGGACATGGGACAGTTCCTGTTCACACCTACCTAGCTTATGCTGGCACAGCGCGTGGGGTGTTGTGAAGCTCTTTTCAATCCTAAAACGTCTACTTCGATTCAGAAACGTCGTCCCTACACTGGACATCTAAGCGCAGAAACGTCTGGGGACAGAAAAATGCGTTTCTACATTGTGGAGATGTGAATGTGAGTATGAGTTGCATGCAGGTCACAGGAGTACAAAGCAGCAGTCCCTGCCAATGAAGCGAGGCATGCTCCATTTTGCCTATGACCGGAAGTACCCAGTTCAGGTAATGTCAGTCAACTCTCCTGTGTCATTGCACTTCTGGACAACAATAATGGCACGACGTATCACAGATTTGTTCGCAGCAAGTGTAGTGCGCAATTGCAATATTTGCATTCTCTATTAGGCCACCTTTCTACTACCAATGCGCAAGAGGTGGGCAGCGACGCATCCTGTTGATGCAAGGAATAGGGCAGGCAGTTCACACTGAATGCACTGCTTTGCACTGTACTTTTCCAATTGCTCTTTATTGCGACAGTAATGCCCGTGTTAAACGCTATCTGTATCTCCTGGGGCTTTTGGTCTGATTCCAGCATCACTTCAGCAACTAATGCAAACACATGGCTGTCATGACCTAGCAAACAAGCGGTCTACAGCATGCAACAAAGCATGCATTGCCTGTTTGACCAATCTGAATGGCCCTAGCAGCTGTGTGACTCAGCTATGTGACTTCCCACTGGAATGTTTGTTGTCTGTGTATGCAGATAGTGATGTCAGCAAATAAGGAGTCAGTCATGTCTGAGAAGGCAATGACAGCTGGCTTTGGTCAGACCATTGTGGTCGGCTACTCAGAGCCGATTCACTCACGCCAGTTTCCCACTTTTGATGCTTTTGCCAGCAGAGTACAGAAGGAGTGGGACTGCCAGTGGAAGCGAGTGTATTCGTCAAAGCTTGAAGGCAGGTCACTACTGCAAATCAAGCATCAAGCCCTGAACCCTAAACAACTTCCAGTGCCTATTTGCTAAATTGCAGTTTCCGGCCTTCCAGATGCTCAATTTTGCTGCAGCATCGGCAGTCTTCTGCGCAATCATCTTGCCAATCAGTGTATCTGACCATGAGTTCAGGGTTGATGGCAAGTGGACCGCTAGCTGTCAGTATTGATGTGCTGAGTTGCTGCATGGCACAACTCTGGTGGTCCATGGCACAACTCTGACGCTGCATGGCACAACTCCGATGCTGCATGGCACAACCCTGATGCTGCATGGCACAACTCATGGCACAACTTTGATGCTTCATGGCACAACTCCAGTGCTGCATGGCACAACTCTGATGCTGCATGGCACAAACTCCAGTCATGCTTTGCAGCTCAACAGCGTTACAATTTGCCTTGCAGATGCAAAAGTGCAAGCGCCGCCAGAGATTGATGACCGGCACTATTCACAAACGACAAAGGCCCTGATGGTTGTCGTTGGTAGCGCAAGCCTAGTATTGTTTTGGATGACTGTCTATTGGAGCGCCAAAGCTGGCCTGTGGACTTTGAGTCTCTTTGGCAGTTACAAGAGCTATGCAACAGCAGTCCTGGTGGTGTACCTGGCTGTGTCATTTGCCAGGGCATTCAGGGCTGTACAGCCCCTGCCCTACATGCCAGCTGTTCGTGACAAAGGTGTGAATGGGATAGAACCTGTGCATGCTAGCAAAGCTGGGCCAGATGCCACATCAGGGGGCAGCACAGGAAACAGTGAAATTGTGCCTTGTTCCAGGTGTTGCAGGTAGGACCAGACCCCATTCTGAAGGACAAACAAGGGATGCACATTCTAGGAAACATGGCAGTGTTCCTACAGTTTTGTAAGTTGCTTGCAAATTTGAAGGATCTTGAATGATGTTGAAATTTGAAGGCTCTTTATAGGTTGAGAGAGCTTTTTGAACTATGTAGGATACGATATATAGGAACAGCAGTTACTACTAACCCAAATTTTTAGGAGACCACTGCAGTGTCAAACCAATAAGGGTAGTCTGTAAGCTGTTCAAATTAGCAACCTCTCACAGACCAGACTGGCTAGGCATTTGACATTACAGCACCCATGACTCTTGGAAGTGTATCTGACCACCTCTCTCTAGAGCATGGGGAGGAAGCAGGAGAAAGGGGCTAGGTTTCAGAGCTGTTGGATGGCAGATGGCAGATTGCAGATGACATATGGCAGATTGAACCCTAACAACACACACCTGGTCCTACCCACCGCCAGCAGAATCATAAAACGAAGGTCAATGACATCAATGCTCTAACAGAAGTGGTTTGGTTCAGCGTGCTACATACACTCCAGAGTCTGGTCCAAGTAAAAACTGGCAATCGCAATAAGGCCATATGCCAGAAGTCCCCAGAAAGTTGAGAACTAGGCCGCGCAACTTCATTTCATGCTTGAACAGCCCAGCATATTTAATCAAAATGACAACAAATTCCGTAAGGGTCAAACCCTCCACAGCCTCCAAGCATAGGGGATATGGGTCCTGGTCACGCCAACTATCCCGGGTACATGCCCATTCAGCTTCCACGCTACGCCTATGCAGATGGCAAACCACACGCAGTGGTGCATGTGGACTCAATGCTGCAAATGTATCGGAACACTCAGGATGGCCGCTTGTGTTGACGCCTCTTCCAAAGTAGACTTGCATCATTGCTGCACAGATCTGCTGCACTGTCTCTGGTCCTATACGTGCCCTGGCAAGCTCAAAAAAGATGTCTTGAGCTTCCTCCACGGTGGAAAAGCCTATATCCTTGTACAATGTGACATTTGTTATGTCATCACCTTCGTCCATTGGTGATTTGGTGGCAGGATGATCCATCATCAGGTCTTGCAATCCGCTCAGCTGCAGATCAGATAAGCACAAGCTCAGCTTGCATCAGTTTTTGGGCAGAGTTGCAGTACAGACAATGCTGGTCTTGCTGTGTTTTTGAAACGCATCATGCGGCATCAAACAAAATAGTCAATCAAGTCAGCTACATGAGCATTGCTTGCGTAATCTTAGCCTCAATTTCAGAATCAAGCCTATGACCTAGGCACACATGGATCTATCAATTTGTAAAGCTGTAAGTACCAAGCATCCATACTATTAATCGGAGTACCTGGTAATAGGAAGCTTCAGCAGACAATGCTGCCCGTTCCTTGACACTTGAAGGGACCAGAACCGCCTCTTCCCTTAAGAATGCCAGTATAGTTGCAAACCGACTGCCGTTGCGGTCTATAAAAAACCTGCCGTGGTTGTCTTGATGCGCTGGGGCTAAGTCTCCCGAATCCGAGAACATCCTTGCTAGCATGCTGTCAGAAAATTTGCAGAGAGTGCTTCTGGTGGTCGTGAAATACTTCCCGCCCACGTTCAGCTTTATCACTTGCGAAGAACTCATTTGCGAGCGACGATGTTTGTGCCCAATTTCAGCCAATACGCAAGCCCTGCAAGAGTTTCGAGAACAAGAGACGAGCACCTGACAACTCTTTGCGGTGTACAGAAGATCTTGGCGGTGACCTACAGACCGTTGCGGCAACGTTGCGAGTCCCATGAAGCCATGTGCAACTTGCAATGAATGTCCCAGGATGCACCGCGATGATAGCTTGCGTCAAAAGCTTCCCCCAGTTCAGTAATAATGCCAGCACGGAAGCCAGCGCACAACCCTAATTGCCACCGTCACCGACAGAATTGATTCACAGTGCTCAGTACCCATGTCCTGCTATTGCCTCTGATGCCGATATCGAAAAACTGAAGGATTTTGCGAGGGGCGGCCAGAGGACATTAGGATGCTTTGCGTTGCAACAACAACAGTGTGGTCCGAGCTCGAAAGCGAGCTGTTGTCCATACTCAGGATATACACCATCAATCTGCATGCACTGTATCACGCACGCAGCACAACTTGACACCGAAAGCAGCATCACATGGGCAGTTGATCCGATGAACCCAATGTTGCCTGTGGGTACCTTATTGCGGTATGATGCTGCATGACATCAGAAACGCAATGCAGTGCATGGGTGTGAGCACAAGCAGTGCAGGAGTTTTGTTGTGCTTCAAGCTAGTGAGCACAGAACACACATATGCACATGTAGCCAGAAATGTGTCCATCACCCAGGCACAGGCCAGTGCACACTGCAAGTTCCAATGTTGCAATGGCTTACTAAAAGGGCGGTGTCATGGGGGTTTTGCACTTACACGTGAGGGCGTATGAACCTCACTGCAAGTTCCTGCAGGTGCTCCACCAGTGTCGTGATGACAGCTGGCCTCTGCTGCGTTCTAATTCTGTAGACTTGCACAATCCAACTTCCTTCTTACAGAGCAAATGTCACTGTTACTGTAGCAGGTCCAAGTGGAGTGCCACTGTTGAAGTGTCACAAGATTTTTGGTGTACAGCTTGGATCATACCTAAAGACCAAACAGCAGAGTAGCCAGTGCGCTTATAACCTCAAAATTGCAAGCAAGTGTTGGCAACCGCCAGCGAGTCTCGTTTCTGTGGTTGACCGTCTTCACGCTGTCAGGTGAGAGCTAAGTGACTGCATGCGGCGAGCTATCTTCATCGCCTGTCTAGGCCGCTGTTCACTGTCATCTGGGCGGCACCGACAAAGCAAACGTCGCATTTATGCAAACATTTTTTGCTCGCCCTTTGCAAGTCTTCCAGGCTGCAAATTGCTTATCTATACGGTCACAAGGCCAGTTGCATGCAGGTGCAAGCAAGAGGTACGCCATCGGCTTTGGAGCCCTTAGGTGGGCGACCATCTTCACTTTGGAGTGTTTCATCGTTGCACGACGCGCCCACCCTTTCCTGTCGCCCTCTTGGCCATGCACTTGCGTTTGCTGCTGCAAAGCATGCCAGTTCAGAACACACAGACCTGCCCAGCAGTCTTCCCCTTCAGCACGTCTTATGCATTTCCGTCCACCAGCCTACTCAAATCCAACAACATGCAGGATCATGTTCCGGACGTCTGCAGCAATCCTGCTGGCCCTAGGGTTTGCAAGTGCACAGTATCCGCTAGAGCAGGGTATTGTGCCCAACGACCAGTACACTGCAGCCCCTGCAGCCGCCCCCCTGGGTACAGATGGGTGGCGCACAGGGCGGAGCACATTTTTTGATGGCTCTGACACATTCAAGAACGCCTACATTGCAAGGTACATGAGCCGCTCGATTGACACAGGGCTGCATGCAATGATCAAGTGTGCAATCTGTGTGCTTAGTCAATGGTGGCAAACTTGCTTGTGCGTCAACATCAATACATCCTGCGCTGTTTGTGCTTGTGTCTGTGCCTGTGTCTGTGCCTGTGTCGATGCAGCTGCTGTCTGTGCATGTGTCTGTGCCTGTGCCTGTGCCTATGCCTGTGCCTGTGCCTGTGCCTGTGCCTGTGCCTGTGCCTGTGCCTGTGCCTGTGCCTGTGCCTGTGCCTGTGCCTGCGGATGTGTCTGTGCCTGCAGATGTGTCTGTGCCTGCGCAGTGTGTGTCTGCATATGATGTGTCCACTGATGGATGAGCTGATCCTTTACCTGCTCATCCTGTGCCTACTTATCTGCCTTGCATGCAACTGTGTCTGCCCAATACATGATGCCACCTGCCAAACAACGCTGGATTGGGTAACAGGTCTCACTGTGAAGCACTTCCACTCATTCATGTTTCGCAAAAGACTGCATGATGCTGTGTCTGTGTCTGTGTCTGTGTCTGTTGCTGTATCTGTATTTGTCTGTGTCTAAATCTGTGTCTGTGTAGGGATGCAGGCAGCTTTACATGGTGCTCAGAGAGAGCAACACTTTTGTTTTCTTGTTACTGAGTCAGACAATCATGTTGGCTCAGCTGGGTCAGAGGGGGAGAAGATTGTATGATGCTGTGCCTATGTAGGGCTGCAGGAAGCTTTACGTGGTGCTCAGAGAGTGAAATAAATGTAACGTAACTCACCAAATAGGATAGTTTCATGGCTGAATAGGGTTAGAGGAAGAAAGTGTATGATGCTGTGCTTATGCAGGGGTGCGGGAAGCTCCATGTGCCGCTCAGAGAGTGAAATACAAGAAATGATCTACCAAATCGGATGATTTCATTGCCAAGTTGGGATTAAGAGTGTGTGTGGTTCTGTGCCCATGTAGGCATGGGGGAAGCTTTGCCTGACACTCAGAGGGAGAAGTTTCCGACCTACTTTACTTTGAACCAAGTAGCATTGTTACTGAGATGATATACAGAAAGGGTATGATGCTGTGCCCATGCAAGGGCAGGAAGCTTTGGACACACCTTATACACATATGTGTAACCTGTGTCACCCGGCTCTGCTGTGTTCAAGCCATGCACACGAACATTGTGCACCGTAGGTCATGTGATGCACGTGATGCATTTCTGCAGCATTGCAAGTCTTTGTGGTTCCCCCTTGGTGGGCAGCGAACAGACATCAGGCAGTGCATAACTTGCCAGAAAACGCTTTATCATATTATGTGTGTTGTAGACCTGACTGTCTCAATTATGTGAATAATGGATGATGACTTGCTTGGCCCGCTCCAACACACTATCCTACCAACCAAAAGACTTTGGCCGGATCTCTGGCTAAAGCTCAATAACGCAGCACATCTTTTGTGCAACAGCTGGTTGCGCCTGCATTCAGAGCAAGCAATTCTGATCACTGCTGACAGGGACCTTAATCACATCCGACCCACACAGCTTGAACCACCTGTCTGACCCCGATGCGCTCCCTGTGCAGGGTGGGGGTGCGGTACCTGCTTGACATCTGGGGCGGCTGCTGGAGTGACCATCAGACAGACATCGAGAATGGTGAAGTTGGGCTGAGTCAGGCCATTCTGGCTGATGGCTACAACATTGCATCAATGCAGCATGAGTACCAAGGCTTGGACTTCCGGCAGGAACCTGACCGAGTGCAATGCAAGGGCAGACTGGCAGGCGCTAACCCAACCTTCTGCTGTGACACTCCAGGTCGGCATGTGTTCATTTCACATGCACACTGCTTAGCCTTGCCTCTATGCAGAGCCTGCAATGGCATCTAGCATGGCGCCTTAGTCACAGATCAATTTGCTAGTCATTGAGCCAAGACAAGAAAAGAAAATCCGATGATTTTCATCATTACACTGGTCGTTACCCAGCAGATACCAAGGACACTTTGAGCCATACCAGCTCTATTGCACGGTCTTTGCTTGCCAACCAGGTAGCTGCAAAAGGAGCTGCTGCTTTGAACAGTTTGCAGGCTAAGATAGCCATACAGAGGAGATAGTCATATAGGACATCACACCTAGCTCATCCTGCGCCGGCAAGCGCAAACATTACTATTGATATTACAGCCATACAGACTCAAACTCTGCATGGTGTACCTTTTTTTGTCAAAAGCTGTTTCCCTGCCTTGCTGATTGTACTCAGACTGACCCTTACATCTTCAATTGGCGCACCGCCACATGGTGCTTTGTTGTGTTGCAGACCCTCTTCAGTTGCATTGGGTCAAGTATGGAGGCGCAGTCTATCGCATGGGCCTCATTCCGCCCACACTCATCAGGTCAGGCCTTCACCGTCCACCGCATCTTGTTGCACCTGCAACACTGTAGCTGCACAATCCACAACAAGACTCTGACACCAGTCTTTCAAGCGCTGGACAGTAGTGCATGAATGTGAAGACAGTCTAGGACGTGGCAGCAGCAAGGAGCCTGCTGGTGTCATTTTACTAAAGCTTTGGTTGTGATCAGACTTCTCCTGCCCTTCAACATGACAACAGCCCTCAGACCCCCCTCCTCCCCCCCCCGGTGGTTTACTGCTGTCTTGAGGCCCAGCAGATTGACACACCTTAACTGCTCTTACTGCTGCATATGCACATACCTTGCACTGCAGAACAATGAAGGGCATGGTCACCTGCACAAATGATCTGAACTCTAATCAGAAAGTGAAGTCAAAGTGTCTGTCACAGCTGAATGGCCACCTGTCATACAACCATTGCAGGATGGTGGAAGACATGACTGCCAGGACAATGGAGTTGACCCCTCCCCTGATCCCAAATGGGAGTCACTGGCGCCTGCCGCACCCCAGTTGGGTCCAGCAGCAGCAGGAAGCAAGTGAGGAGGGTGCCCAGTCGGTATCCTGCTGGCGCCGCATCTTTGCAGCACCAACCCGCTTCCTGGGGCTTGTTGATGACAGCTTGCAGGGCTCTGAAGAACCCTATTCAGGTCGCATTTGTCTGCCTGTGCACAGCACTGATGTTTGGTGCTTTGTGACGGGGTAGCTGGTTGCGTGATTGCCTGAGGGGCATTGACAGCAGCACTGAATTCAAGTCATTTGCTACTGCTTTATTGCGGCCTAGGGAAGCTATAGATCATGTCAGACAAACCAGCATCGAAGATCAAGACATGGCCTCAATGCTGAAGTCTTTGCCACAGAAATTTTGAAATTGTCCATTTTGTACAGTATCTGTATTAGCCCGGGGAATGCATTTTTTCGTCAAACATATGTATATTGTGCGTATGGTCTGCAGATCCACATTGGACAGTAGTGAGCAGGGTTTCAGCCCTGTTGGAGTCTGTACCCCTTCACACCCAGCAAGCCGCCAATGAGTTTTACTGACCCTGGTCTGATGGGCTGGATAGCTGATGCTGCAACCAAGCTCAGCAGTGGCTCCATCCCAATACAAGCAGCTGCGACAGATGTCAAGCGTGTGCCAACTGTGATGCAGGTGTAGCTTTATGCAGAAACGTGTACCTTTAGCAGCAAGGACAGCATATTATCACTGCTATGCTTTGTACTAGATTTCGTGGTATGCCTATTTTCATTGGTTTTGCAAATGTCTGTAGTCAAGTACTCAAAGCTGCCAGGTGCTGTTGTGGTAGCATAGTATCTTTTGGTTGGTGTCATTTGTGTGCATGCGTGATCCTTCCCGACATGCTTCTGCTTGTGATTGCCTTTATTCGGGCATCTTGAACAAGCAGTAGTTAATTATATATCTGTATTGTAACACTTTTGGCAAAATCTGTGCGTATCAAGCATGAAACGTGGCATGTGGCTCAAACATGGCCTGTTTGAGCAGCTACACATTGAACGGAGGGCTAGCTACAGGCCTGTTTTGCCACTTCTGAAGCTTCGCACATGTCTACAATTGCCTGGTTGACTGGTTTCAATGAGGCCCAGCTTCAAGTTTTAACTAAAAACTCACATGACAAGCTCCTCAGGGCATCAGCTGCCGTTACACATGCTTGCGCCGATGGTCGGATGTTTTGCTTGCGCCGATGCAATCGGTGGCTTGAAGCTGCTGTGCGTCTGTTGAACAGCATGTAACTACCATCTTTGCCCTGCTTGCTTGCGTGCCCTGCAGTCAGACAAAATGCAAACAGCGCAGCTCAGGCACTGCGATCACTCCGTTGCAAGCAGCAAATGCTGCCGCTTGCACACGTCCGGATCATCAGCAACAGGAGTAAAGCGGCGCAAGCTCTCGCATCAGTCATACACGCATCAATGCTGGAACGCCACCTCTGCAGTCCTTCAGCATCCAGCATCAGTTGCCACGCAAAGGTCACGGCACTTGAGGACCAGATGCATTGAAGCCAGCAAGACGGTTTGCAAGTGCGTGTCAATAAAACAGTCTAACGCGTGCAGGCCCACAGCTGTCCAAACTCAAAGCTGAGCGGGTGGCACTGCTCATGTGCAGGTCCAGCATTCACGAACACATGGAAGGGCACGCGGATCCAGTAATTTCGTCAGCCTGGCTGGCAGAGCACCTGGAGGTATGCAGAAGGTCGGCTGCATTACCCTCACTGCACAGTGCAGTCCTGATGCTTGCCCTAAGCCTGCAACTGCTAAGCTTGTACTTTGCTCAGATGTGCATGTTCATGCAGCCACATGCTTGTCCTAGATCATCTTGCATGCCAATACGTCAAGAAGGCTTCAACCCATAGCATTTGATGCAGGATGTGGCAATACTGGATGTGCGCGGTTCTGTGAGGACCAAGTTGCAGTCAACCAATGCACAAGGTTGCCGCCTAGAAATGTCTGAGTATTTTGCAGATTATGACACCTACCTGGAGGGCCACATCCCTGGTGAGCATCTATCCAAATCAGGCACTACGCTGATCCTGCACTGCATTGTGCGCATACCTTTCAAAGCAGCAGTCTCCCGCACAACTTATTGCTACAGCATGACTTTGATTGGATGTTGCCATGCTAACTTGAGAGTTGTTTCTGCAACTGGCAAGTGTCGGCAGCTTTGTTGACTCCAGCAGCAACACAGGTGGCTCATGCTAATCCCAACATGGCCACTGCTGTATGGTGGAGCGTCAGCACTCAACAGCATGGTGCTTGCCAGCTGCGCTGAGATGCGCACGCTTTGCCAGCGTCATTATGCTGGAGTCACCAAGGCTGGACAAACATTTTGCAGGTGCAACATTTTTTGACTGGACAAAGGATGGAGTGGATGAAGACGAGGAGACGCCAGTGCAGTTGCAGATCGACAGTGACACCTTTGCAGCAGAAATGGAAGCCAAGGGTGTTGGCACAGACAGACCAGTTGTGGTGAGCTGCCCATCACAGTTATTTCACCCAATTTCGACATGCGCCTCGACAGTGTATAATGCTCCTTATGTACACAGATGTCATATAGCTGCTGAGCATGCATTGCAGAAAACAGCAACTCTTGTCTGTGTGTTTGGGTGATGCAGCCCACAATTTGGTCCTCAGGAGAACTGGTGCTTTTGCAAATGCTGTTGTATGTTAACTGCATGTGGCTGTACTTGCATCCATGGGCAGTGGCAAGATCAACCTACGCATTGCATACTTCTGATTTTGTAGCTGCATCATTTGCTTGCCAAACATATGATCTGAGTTTTACAGGTGTATGACAGCGGCAATGGACTTCTGGCCCCTCGTGTCTGGTGGTGCTTGAGCTATCATGGCCACCCTGCACCCCTCATACTGGATGGGGGCTATGCAAGGTGGGTGGAGGAGGGCAGGAGCACAGACCTGGCAGAGCCCTGCCCCCTCACGGCAAGCCCTGATCTTCAGCAATGGCATACAGGCTGCAACATTGACCAGAAGCCTGCTTCACAGCAAGCAACTGACAAAGCAAGGCAGTCTGGGGTAAACC